>Ga0181585_10005033_pt1 | contig 11451 bp, 11 predicted proteins | sample 071ome_29_FD_132469 | JGI IMG/M metagenome (GOLD analysis project Ga0181585, IMG submission 132469) | Coastal salt marsh microbial communities from the Groves Creek Marsh, Skidaway Island, Georgia - 071407BT metaG (megahit assembly) | ecosystem: Environmental > Aquatic > Marine > Intertidal... | reverse complement strand
TGCCGTCGCCTGCCTCGACTCAAGCGAAACCCTTTCGGTCAATACGCCTGAGCAACTCGCTGCAGTGGCTGATGCCCTGGCCGCGGCACACCGCTGATGCTCGGCGGGCCTGCCCTCAGATAGGGCTGAGAGCCGCACCTGACTGCCAACGCTTGAATGCGGTGGAATTTGCCGTCACAGTAGCGGCTTCTGGCGGTCTTTTTCTCGGCCTCGGCCTTTCTTCTCCTGCTTTTTTTCCGCAAGGCAGTCTCAATGAATGACCTGAAAATCTTCAGTGGCTTGGCAAATCCTGCGCTCACCCAGGACATCTGCCGCTATCTCAACCTGCCCATCGGAAAGCTCTCAATCGGGCGGTTTCCTGATGGCGAGATCTCCTGCAAGATCGACGAAGACGTGCGGGGAAGGGATATTTTCATTGTTCAGCCAACCTGCCCCCCCGTGAACGAGCACCTGATGGAACTGCTCGTCATGATTGACAGCTTCAAACGGGCCAGTTCCTACCGCATCACGGCAGTCATTCCTTACTTCGGATATGCCAGGCAAGACCGCAAAGATGCTGGCCGGGTACCAATCACGGCCAAACTGGCGGCCAATCTGATTACCCGTGCAGGGGCTGACCGGGTCCTCACCATGGACCTCCATGCCGCGCAGATTCAAGGTTTTTTTGACGTCCCCGTCGATCACCTCTACGCCGCCCCGGTGCTCAACAATCACCTGCAGTCCATTGACCTGCCCCAGGATGACCTGGTGGTCGTCAGTGCTGACGTTGGGGGCATCAAAAGAGCGGTCGGCCATGGCGAACGGCTGAATGCCCCATTGGCAATTATCGACAAACGCCGGCTCAGTGCCGACACCACCACCAGTGCGAACATCATTGGGGCTAGCGTTGAGGGCAAAGTGGCCCTCATGTTCGACGACATGATCAGCACGGCTGGTTCGATCTGCTCGGCAGCCGAGGTCCTCCATCAGCATGGCGCCCGGCAAATTTTTGCCGCTGCCACCCACGGCCTGCTGGTAGGGCCCGCGGTCGAGCGGCTCGCGGCAGCACCGTTTGAGGGGATCATTCTCACCGATTCAATCCCGCTTTCCACCACGCAGAAACTGCCCAATGTGACTGTGCTGTCGGTGGCGAGCCTGCTGGGGCAGGCGATCAAACGAATCCACCGCAATGAGTCGGTGAGCATGATGTTTCAGTAATTCGCCCAGAGGCCGGTATTTAGGGGCCCTGACTTGCAGATTTGTGGCGGAATGGCAGAATACGGGGCCCAAATTCAAGGAGCCCTAGATGAGCGATTCCCTCCAAGTCACAGCCCGTACCGCTACTGGCACGCGAGCCTGTCGCAAGTTGCGACAAGACGGCCACGTTCCCGCCATTTTGTACGGTCACGGCGAAGAATGTGTCGATTTGTCCCTCCGTCGCGAAGACGTCGAGGCGATGGTCCGTCATGGTAGTCGAACCGTCGAGTTGCACGGTGCCGTCAGCACTCCTGCCTTGGTCCGTGAACTGCAGTGGAACACCTACGGCACGGAGCCCCTGCATGTCGATTTTCTGCGGATCGACCTGGCTGAAAAAATCGTTGTCACCGTACCGGTCGAACTTCGCGGGGAATGCCCCGGTGCCAAGGCCGGTGGCGCCTTCAAGCATGTGATCCATGAGGTGCAGGTGGAATGCACGGCCCAGACCATCCCAGAGGTTGCCGTAGCCCACGTCGCTCATCTGGAAGCCGGCAATGTCCTGCGGGTCAAAGACCTCGAAATTCCGGCTGGCACCGCGATCACCCTGGCAGATGATGAGGTGATTGCCTCGTGCTTGCTACCCGGCCAGAAACTAGAAGAGGCCACAGGCCTGGGCGAGTCTGTAGTTGAGGCCTCCGATGGCTGATGGGCGGCGGCAATGGCAGGTGATTCACTCACGTTGCAGTCGATTTCCAACGGTGATCCCTCGTGAAACTGCTGGTTGGGCTCGGAAATCCTGGCAGGAAGTACGAGGGAACTCGTCACAATGTCGGATTCGATGTTCTGGAAATCCTGGCAGAACGCGCCGGCTCGCCGGCTCGGCGGCAGCGATTTCAGGGCGAGATCTGTCAGGCCACAATACGTGGCACCAGTGCCCTCTTTCTCTGGCCGCTCACCTGGATGAACCTCAGTGGCAGCAGCGTGCTGGCAGCCCGCGATTTCTACAAGATTCCCTCAGCAGACATCCTGGTGATCTGTGATGACTTTCAACTTCCCCTCACTACCGTTCGCCTCCGCCCGCGAGGTTCTGCCGGAGGGCAAAAAGGCCTGGCAGACATCATCGGCAGGCTCGGTGGCGATGATATCCCGAGGCTTCGGGTGGGAATTGGGCCAGTCCCGAAACATATCGATCCGGCAGCCTTCGTACTGGGGCGTTTCCAATCAGCGGAACGCACTGAGCTTGATGCAACCCTGCTGCGGGCCGCTGAGGCAGCAGAAGCCTGGGCAACGCTCGGAATTGATGCTGCCATGAACCGCTACAACTAAAAACGAACCGCTTTCCCCCCAAAAAAACCGATACGCAACAGCCCACTACTGAACATTAGGAGAACAGACCCAATGACCGTTTACGAAGGCATGTTTATTCTCGATCCGACCAAGTACTCCCGGGAGCCTGATGTGGTCACCGGACAGCTCAACGACCTCGTCGCTGAGTTTGGCGGGACGGTACTGGTTTCCCAGCTTTGGGATGAACGGAAGCTCGCCTACCCAATCAAGGGCCAGAAAAAAGGCGCTTACTGGCTGATTTATTTCCGTATGGATGGCGACAAACTGGTGCCATTCGAGCGGCAGTGTGAGCTGAATGAAAATGTCCTCCGCCGGCTCATTTTGAAAATTGATCCTCGGCTGGCTGAGCCCCTGGTCCAGCACGCACAGGAAGGTGGCACTGAAGCCAAAACCTCGACCGCAACTGCCACGAAGTAGCCACGAGCTAACCAGTTGCAGCCGGCCGATCAAACAGCTACAATAATGAACGCCCGTTCACCTTCTGGGCGGGCGTGATGAGTGGCTTCCAACAGGCGGTGCACATTCTTGCCCGGTTCCCACTCTTGCATAGAACGACAGACGAAAGGACGCAGAACCATGGCCAGCAGCATGAACCGGGTATTCTTGATGGGAAATGTCACCCGTGATCCTGAGCTTCGCTACATTTCCAGCGGAACGGCGGTAACTGACATTGGGCTGGCAATTAATGATCGCCGAAAGTCTGCATCGGGCGAGTGGATTGAAGAAACCACTTTCGTTGATGTGACCTTGTGGGGGAGAACTGCCGAGATTGCTGGCGAATACGTCACCAAAGGCGCTCCATTGCTCGTTGAGGGGCGGCTCAAACTCGACACCTGGGAAAAGGACGGCAAAAAGAACTCGAAACTCCGCGTCGTCGGCGATCGGATGCACCTGATCGGTTCCCGTGGCGGCAATCGTGCGGATGGTGGCCCGGCGGCAGGTGGCCGCGGCCGCTCCGCCCCTGCTGGCAGCCCCGCAGACGAATTCGATCAGAGTTCAGGGTATGATGCAGGTGGTGGATTTGGTGCTGCCAGTCCGGCCGGAGGCTCAGGTGACGACATTCCCTTCTGAGACTCGCATCGCCTTCACTCTCAAAACATTTTTCAACCAACTTCAGATAAGCCTTTGAAAAGGAAACCATCATGGCAACGACGACCCTTGCTCGACCAAAACTGAAACGTCCTAAACGGCTTCCCAAGGGAAACCGTGGTGGGATTGAACTCCTTCTCATCCACAATGTTGAGCACCTTGGCAAGCAGGGTGAAGTAGTCGAAGTCCGTCCTGGCTACGCCTTCAACTACCTGCTCCCGCAAGGGTTGGCTACCGTTGCAACTGACCATCACAAGCGGATGGTTGACAAGCACAAGGCAAAGCTTGAGGCGATTGCCCGTGAGCGATTGGCTGGCCTACGAAGCCTGCTGGAAGAACTGGTCCGAACCAGCGTCACGATCGAAGCCAATGCAAATGACGAAGGTCATCTTTATGGCTCCGTTGGTGCCCATGAGATCTCGCGCTCACTCAAACAGCAGGATCTTGTAATCCCTCCAGACCAGATCATTCTTCAGGGACCCCTGAAAGAGGTCGGGCTCTATACGGTGAAGATCCGGCTTGCTGCTGAAGTCGAGGGAGATCTCAAGGTTTGGGTTGTTCCGGCAAGTGGTGAAGAGAAGTAGTTGACTGGATCGCCTGGCGAGGCTGGCCACTGAATCTTGTTTTTTCTTCGGGAAGAGCAAGAAAATTCTTGACCAGTTTTGCGCAAGGCGTGGACAGCACGACAGCCTGCGTCACAGCGATCCATCAGCAGATGGCTCGCAGCAGAAAATTCCTTGTTCGGCTGTTGGGCTTCTCAGGCAAATACGAAAACCGCAAGCGTGTCACGATGGGGGTCAGAGGAGGACCGGTTAATGGACCAGACTCGTGCTGAATCAACACGTGCCACAGCAGCGAACGGCACATCAAAAAACCGTCGTAATGGCAAGCGAAACCCTGATCGCCGACGACAGGCAGATCCGGCAGCCACCGACCCACTGCTTAGCCGGGGCCGCCCGGGCAACCTTGAGGCCGAGCGAAACGTTCTCGGGAGCATTCTGCTCAAGCCCGATGTTTGTGACGACGTGGCCCTCCTGGTTCGGCCAGAGGACTTTGCTGACGAAGCCCACCAGACAATATTCCGGCACCTGCTCGATCTCCATGATGGTGCCGCCCGCATCGATGCAACGATCCTGCTCGATCGCCTGAGGAACAAGGGCGACCTTGAACAGATCGGGGGTGCCGCGACGATTGCTGAACTGATCAATTCAGTTCCTCATGCTGCTCACGCTACGCACTACGCCGGGATCATTCGCGACAAGGCGATGCTGCGATCGCTCATTGACGCCAGCACCGATATTCTCCGCGATGCCTATGACGCTTTCGATGAGCCACGTGAACTGCTTTCCCAGGCGGAAGAAAAGATTTTTTCCATTCTTGAGCAGCGGAGTTCTGCTGAGGCCCAACCCATTCAGGCAGTGCTCGAAGATGTCATGATCCGCATGGATGCCCGCATGAAGCACGAGCATGCACTGGGGGGTGTCGAAACCGGCTTCACTGACCTTGACTCGCTGTGTGGTGGCCTCCACAACTCAGAGCTCATCATCCTGGCGGCCCGACCCAGTATGGGAAAGACGGCCTTCGCGATGAACATCGCGGAGCATATCGCCATCGACACGCATCAACCGGTGCTGTTCGTGAGCCTCGAAATGGCCAGTCTGGAACTGGCGGATCGCCTGCTGTGCTCATCAGCACAGGTGAATGGTCATCGCCTTCGCAATGGCACCATCTCGCAGGAAGACCGACGACGGCTTGTGCAGAAGTCATCTGAGATTAGTTCCGCGCCACTTTTTATTGATGACACCCCGGGCCGCACGCTGACTGAAATCGCGGCTGTCGCCCGACGACTAAAACGCAAGCAGGGGCTTTCCCTGATTGTGATCGACTACCTTCAACTGATAGAGCCTGACAACCCACGTGACCCGCGTCAGGAACAGGTTGCTCGGATCGCCAGACGGCTTAAAACCATGTCTCGTGAACTCGATATTCCGATCCTTTGTCTGGCACAGTTGAATCGACAGGCTGAAGCATCTCGGGACAACAGACCCCGCCTTAATCATCTTCGGGAATCAGGAGCCATCGAGCAGGACGCTGACGTGGTGATGTTCGTCCATCGTGAGGAGTACTACCAGACGAACGATGAAGATCGGGAACGGGTGAAGGGAGAGGCTGAGATTATCATCGCGAAGCAGCGAAATGGCCCCATTGGCGATGTGAAACTACTCTGGCAGCACGACTACACCCGCTTCGTCAACCTTGAGCACCGTCCTTACGACGAGTTTGAACAATTCTCCGACTTCTAGCGCCTGGAATAGCCAAGATAGCAGGAACAGCCAAAACAACGACCACACCGCTCACCCTGGTCGGTTCACGAGGTTCGCCCTGCGGCAAAGACTCGTCATCCTGCTTCTCCGGCTAGGCTTAGCCAATCCTCAGATCGGACAGAATCGTTTTGCCGACAATGCCAGGGACGTTCTCACTCGCGGATGTCACCTGCAACGGTCAACAGATCGGCTACTCGAAGCCCGACGTCAACGCGGGTGGATTTATGCTCGAAGCGTCGCTCCGACGTGGCGACGACAGGCCTCGACCATTTCTGCAACCAAGTCGTTCGCCTGCTCTGCCGAAAGTGTCTCTTGATGACTTCGGAGCCGCAATGAGACAACCACGCTCTTCTTGCCCACTCCTAGTCGCTCGGCATCCCGCCAGATTTGTCCCAGCCGAATCTGATCGAGTTCGTGGCAACCGGTCGACTCGACTGCCGAAACAATGGCTCCCCACGAGACAGCCTCATCAACAACGAGGTTAATGTCCCTGTCGATCGACGGGAAACTGCTCGGTGCCGTGAGCACAGGCTCGTAATCGGCAACGAACTCGAGACTATCCAGACGCAATTCAAAAGCCGCCGTCTTTTCGTCGCAACCAACTTGCTTGCACAGTTGCGGTGAAACCTCACCAACAACACCCAGTCGGCGTGGAGTTTCACCCGGCCGATGCAGCATGATCTCGGCTGCCCGTCCTGTGGCTAAGAGCTGACTCTGAACCGGGCGATAACTCACCCCTGTCAGGTCTCTACTGACAATGCCTTCTGCAGAAACGGCCAATTCCTCCAGACCTAGTCGTGCCAGCACCACCGCAGCCAGCCCCTTGGCCCGAAAGAAGTCACCTGTCGTAACCAGCGTCAGCAACAACGGCTCTTCAAGCGGTGACGCTGCCGGCTGCGAATCGTTGGTACGACGGAGAAAGGCCCGAGCAATCTCGAAGAGGTCGGCATGAGACGCTGCCGCTGCCAGGCTGGCAACCCGGGCCTCAAGCAGGCTTGGCAGCAGCGTACGACGCAGCCGATCTGCCCCTCGCACCAGGGGCGGGCGACAGACAAGCGGCTCGGCATCCCCCCAAGGACTGCCAAAAGCCTCCAGCGGCTCGGCCACGACGCTGCGGGTCATCGCCTCGCAGAAACCTGCCGCAACACAAACCTCAGCCACCATGCGGACGAGTCGCTCTCGCGATGAGCGGGCAATCGGCCGCGCGGCAATAGGCACATCCTCTGGCACCCGCTCATAGCCTTCGATGCGAGCAACCTCTTCAACCAGGTCGATCGCTCGCCAGCAGTCTCGCCGCCACGTCGGCGCGAGCCAACGGGATTCCTCAGCCGTTGCGGACTGTTGGACAAATCCCAGTGACTGCAGGATTTCCTGCTGACGCTGGGCTGGCACCGGCACACCCAAGACGGCCTCAACCTGGTCTGCCCGCAGGACAATCTCCGCCGGCTGGCAGGCAAGTGTGCCTGCCTCAGCCACCGCTTCTTCAAGGACACCACCGGCCAACTCCAGAATCAGCGCGGTCGCACGCTGGCTGGCCCACTCGACTGCAGCTGGGTCCGGCCCCCGCTCAAAGCGATACGAAGAGGGGCTGCTCAGGGTCAACCCCCGGGCGGCCGCCCGCACAGGCAACGGTGCGAACTGAGCAGATTCCACCAACACGTCAGTCGTAGCCAAAGAAATCTCTGTCTCCGCCCCGCCCATGACTCCTGCCAGGGCAACCGGTCGGTCACAATCAGCAATGACCGCCATCTGGTCGGTCAATTCGTAACGCTTGTGATTGATGGCTTCGAAAGGCTCACCAGGCCGAGCACGACGAACAATGATCTGCCCACCAGCCAGCTGACCAAAATCAAACGCATGCAGGGGCTGCCCGCATTCAAGCATCACGTAGTTGGTGATGTCGACGATGTTATTGACACTGGCAATGCCAACGGTTGCCAAACGGCTCACCAGCCAGTCAGGGCTGGGGCCAACGGTCACACCACGGATGATGCGGGCGGAGTAATAGGGGCAAATATCACCCGCCTCTATGGTTACGGAAACGGCCGCCGCTTTCCTGGGCTCTGGCAGTTCAATCGGTGGAATCCTCAAGGGGCACTCAAAAAGAACCGCCACCTCTCGCGCGACCCCCAGGTGACCAAGACAGTCGGGACGATTGCTGGTCACCTCAAGATCGACCGCCGTGTCACTCCCCACGGTTTCGGTTGCCTCATGATTCAATCCGGCAAGCAGCAGCCGCTCGGTCATTTGTTCGACAGGTGGAACATCGACGTAGTCCGCAAGCCAGTCGAGGGAAACGATCATGCCTGCCCCCGATCGCTGAATTGCTCCAAGAAGCGGACATCGTTGCGATAGAAATCGCGAATGTCAGCAACACCAAATCGACGGGCCGCAATCCGTTCAACACCAAGGCCAAACGCAAACCCACTCACTTCATCGGGATCGTATCCGACTGCCTCAAGAACGGCAGGGTCGACCATGCCAGCCCCCCCCATCTCAATCCAGCGTCCATTCCATTCCATATCGACTTCGACGCTGGGCTCAGTAAATGGAAAGAAGGATGGCCGAAACCGAACGTGAACGTCTCCACCCAGGAAGTTTGAAGCAAACGCCCGCAGCACACTTTTCAGATGTGCCATGGTCGTCCCGGGTTCAACCAGCAACCCCTCGACCTGATGGAACATTGGGTAGTGCGTCGCATCGGCTGTATCGGGGCGATAGACACGCCCTAAGGAAACGATCCGCAAAGGGGGCTGACGCTGCTCCATCACCCTGATCTGGACGGTGCTTGTCTGCGACCGCAACAGGAAGGGATCGGCTGATTTGGCGACAGATATGTAGAAGTTGTCGAGTGGATCCCGAGCCGGGTGCTCAGCCGGAATTGCCAAGGCCTCGAAATTGTGCCACTGATCTTCAACCTCGGGGCCATCAACGACTTCAAAGCCAAGGTGCCCCATGATCGAGGCAACCCGACGAATCGTCTGCGTCAGTGGGTGCAGTCGCCCAAACCGCACCGGTGTCCCTGGCAGCGTCACATCAACCGTTTCGGCAGAAACGTTGGCCGGCCCCGTAGCCGCGCGGTCCTTGGCCTGCTGAAAGAGTGCCTCGACCGCTGATTTGACGGCGTTGAATTGACGCCCAGCAGCAGGTTTATCAGAACCGGCAACCTGGCCCAGGCCTTTCTGGGCTAGTTTGAGACGACCACTTTTGGCACCCAGAAATTCAATTCTCGCCTGCTCAAGCGTTGCCTCATCAGCGACGTCAGCAAGCGTCTGCTCGGCCTCGGCACGGAGACGCTCCAGATCAGCAGTGAAGGCGTCAAGCGAAAGGTTCGTCACGAGCGGCTGCCGTTGTCAGGGGCATCACAAGAGAACGCCCGCATCAGGCGCCAACCGGCTCTGGCAAGCCCAGACCCTCACGAACACTGGTAACGACAGCATCGAACCCAGTGGGATCCAAAACTGCCATCTCCGCCAGCGTCCGACGGTCAAGTTCGCAGCCAATCTTCTCAAGTCCAGCAATGAACTGGCTGTAGCGGAGACCCCGCTCACGGCAGGCGGCGTTGATCCGAATGATCCAAAGCCGGCGGAAATCTCGCTTGCGTCGTCGTCGGTCTCGATGGGCGAAGACACCAGCCCTGATGACTGACTCTTTGGCCGTTCGCAGCAGACGGCTTCGGCCACCCACGGAACCCTTCACCCGTTTTAAGAGCCGCTTCTTCGCCCGCAGCCGGGGAACGACGTTTTTTGTTCTCATGGAACCATCCTCACTGTTATTTGATCTGTACTCAATTCGGTTTTTTCGAGCGTTCGGCCTGCACGAGACCGGAATGCTGGAACCGGACGAACCCTCTCCGGTTCAGGACGCACCTAGTAACTGTTTGCCGCGAGAGCCTCGGTAATGTTGGCCGTGTCTGACTTTGCCAGCACACCAGTCCCACGAAGGTTCCGCTTTCGCTTGGCGGAAACCCGCACCTGCAGATGACTCGTGCCACTGCGGCGATGCTTCACCTTGCCGCTCGCGGTTACTCGGAACCGCTTCTTGGTTCCCTTGTGTGTTTTCTGCTTTGGCATTTCTCGGATCCTTCTACGGTCTACTGTAAATGAGGTGACTGCAAATACGGGTGGGGAGAGAAGCGGGAGTGTCTCGCTTGAGGTCTCTTGCTGTTTACTGAATGGCTTTTTGTCTCTCGACGAACTGACTGGTTCTTCTGGCGTTTGTTCTTCTGGAGTATGTCTTGTGGATTGCCTGCGGATTCGACTTTGTGGCGGCTTTCGCGCGACAGGACTTATTTCGGTGCCAAGGTACAAATCAGACGCCGACCAGTCTGCTGTGGCGGTGACTCAACTTTGCTGATCTCCTCAAGTTGCTCAATCACCTGACGCATGATTCGCTGTCCTTCGTCGATGTGGGCCATTTCCCGACCGCGAAAAATCACCGAAACGGTCACCTTGTCCTTGTGACCCAGGAACGTCCGGGCCTTGTTGATTTTGAACTCGATATCGTGCTCACCCGTTTTGGGCCGCAGCCTGATCTCCTTCAGTTTTGTCTGATGAACGTGAGTTTTGTGCTGTTTCTTTTTCTGCTGATACTTGAACTTCCCGAAGTCCATAATTCGGCAAACCGGAGGCCGCTCATTCGGCGCAACCTCAACAAGGTCGAGCCCAGCGGACTGAGCCTGCGAAAGCGCATCGTCAGTCGAGATAATTCCCAACTGGGCGCCTTCTGCCGAAATCACGCGAACCGGAGAAATCCGGATCTGCTCGTTAATGCGATGCTGTCTCTCGATGGCCAAACACTCCAAACCCGTGACGGCTGCAACCGGGCGGGATGGTTGGTTCCATACACCTCACACCGCAGCACAGCTCCTTTCCCGCCAGAGCAACCCTGAGGGAACGTGGGCAAGCCACGACTCTCGCCCGGAACCGTATCCCGAGCGGCCTCTGCCGAAGTTCGATAGTATTTCAACCAGACCGGGGGGGCGTCAAGCGGGTGCGTTCCGGTTCGCAGGCAACGGCCTCCCCGCCCAAAATGGCCCTCGGTTCCCGTTAAATGGTTCACCGTTGACTGGTTGGCCAATCACTCGATGGCCGACATGCTGAGCCCCTCGACGAGCCGCTGATCAGCGTCGCCAAAACGCTCTTCATGCTTTGTTTCGACCATGAAAGAAATGCTTGCCCGCTGCCCATTTGGCCCCGAGAGGTGGTAGTGAATCCAGCGGAATGGCAGCCCGTCGGCCTCGCCGGCAGAGGCCACGCGAAGAATCTTGGTGCCATCACTCCGGTGCGACTCGGCAGCCGCAAGCAGATGACTGAACTGCCCGGCCAGCGACCGCTCAATGTCTTGCTGCAGAATCTCGAGCGAAAGAGGCGACCCATTCGGCGGTAACGGCCGAATCGTCACCTGCCCAATCAGGGCTCCGAGGTCAACCAGCCTCAAGACCACCTCTTCTGCACCCTGTTCAATCAGTTTCCATCGATTCGGGTAAATCAGATCAAAACGCCCGTAGGGGTCG
>Ga0181585_10005032_pt1 | contig 11453 bp, 12 predicted proteins | sample 071ome_29_FD_132469 | JGI IMG/M metagenome (GOLD analysis project Ga0181585, IMG submission 132469) | Coastal salt marsh microbial communities from the Groves Creek Marsh, Skidaway Island, Georgia - 071407BT metaG (megahit assembly) | ecosystem: Environmental > Aquatic > Marine > Intertidal... | reverse complement strand
GTTCGTATTCAGTCGCTATTGGTAAAGGAGCGGGTTCGAATAATCAGGGTGCATATTGTACCGCGATTGGTGAACTAGCGGGTTCTGTAAACCAGGGCGTCAGAGCTATTGCTATTGGTGATCATGCAGGTAAGTTAAACCAAGAAGGACAGACAGTTGCTATTGGTGGTGCGGCGGGATTTTCAAATCAGGGTTGTTATGCAGTCGCGATTGGTAGAAATGCGGGCAATACTAACCAAGGTTCATTTTCAGTCGCTATTGGTTACCAGGCAGGTAGAGTCAACCAAGGTTCGCGTTCAATTGTAATCAGTGCGATTGGATTGTATGAACCAACAACACCTGATGCATTTTTTGTAAAACCTATAAGAAGTGCTAATGGAGTTGCTATGCAGTACGACGCCACAACGGGTGAAATAACGTATTCTACTTCAGATGATCGTCTGAAAGTTGACGAAAAGTATATATCTGATGCCACGACTACATTGATGAAATTAACTCCCCAAGAATATTACAAAAAATATAAGATTGATGAACCTAGAATTTCCCATTATGAATCTGGATTGATGGCACAGGATGTTTGGTACGATGTTCCAGAACTTAGACACACCGTTCATCATGGAGCCTATTCTAATCCAACAATTGAGAAACCGAATTCTAACATTAATAATCCAAGTGACGACCCAGATTATTCGGCGTGGGGTAGTGAACCGGCACAAGTAGATTACACTCAGATTATACCTTATACGGTAAAGGCTATACAAGAGATTGTAACTGAACTTCCAAGAACAAAAACGACTGTATCGAACATCTGGGGACAAGAAAATGTGACAGGTTTAATAGTAAGTGCTAACACTAATAGTCATAAGAATGGTCCAATACCTAATGTAAAATTGAGTAACACGTGGATGGATACATCTTGGTATGGTGTGATATCAAATAAGAAGACAGATACGAAAGATTATGACACATTAGTAGATACTAAAGGTGATGTGTTCGTGTGGGTAACGGATGTTAACGGATCGGTAACTTCGGGTGATCTCATTACGACGTCGAATATTTCTCCGGGTTACGCACAGAAACAAGATGACGATATAATCCATAGTTTCACCGTTGCTAAACTCACACAAGATTGTGATTTTACAACTACATTTCGTAACATACGACGTCCTAAAAAGGAGCTTCGTGAAGTTACATATTATATTACAAAAAATCGTCTCTCGATAAATGTAAGCGAATTTGATAAGATTACAAATCCCAACCACAAAACGACAGATACGACTACATTATTCAGACTAAATGAAGACGAAACGATTTCGGAAGAGGAGTATAATAAATTAAATGAAGATGAACAAACTAAATACACAGAGGAGATTAAAACAAATTATTATCGTATACAAATCACGGAGCACACATTTGATAATGGTGACTACGATGTAACTGAAACACGAGAAGAAAATGTTAATGTATATGATACAAATGGACAAATCGTATGGGAGGATACTGGTGAAACTGAACCAACGTATACTCTCATAGATAATGGAACTTACAAAGCAGCTTTATTGAGTTGCAAAATAATCTAGATTCTTTAAAACTTTATCCCAATTATAATTTTGTTTCACGTGTTCTCTACCACCGGACATGGTATCAGGATTCTTGAAACAAATTTGTAGATAATCAGTGAAATCTTTATAGTCACATATCGCATGATAGCCACCCTCTTTTTCATTTGATAAACTGTGCACAATTACTTTTGGTTTAACTATGTGTGCATAATGTTTTAATGTTTCACGCAAAGCTGGAACATCTGACACGATTTGGGGTTTATTGAAATACAAATGTTAGGTTGTTGTTAGACCAAAACTTTCACCCCGACAAGTATTCATGACTACATCCGCTGCATTATATAATATATTAACTTCATCGTCAGTCATGTGTAATGGTTTTGTATTTATAAAAATATGTTCATTTATAACTTTTTCAGTATCTAATCCAAGACGATTACATTCTGTGATTATAATTTCTAGTATATTATACCCATCCGCATGATATGATAGACACCCACAAAACAATTTTATACGCGAATTCATATTTTCTCTTTTTAAAAACTCTATAAATGCCCGCGTTGTAATATCCCAACACTTTCTTGTTGAATTTCTGTTCATATTTACGACCACAAAATCATCAGAATTAAAACCCATTAAACTTTTCGCTTCTGTTTTGGGTACATCTTTAAAGCGCTCAAAATCTACACCATGAGGCATCACACTTACTATATCAGGATTGAATTTCATATCTTCAATGAGATGTTTTTTCCAACATTCTAAGAATACCCAAATGTGGTCAAAATTGTAATTTTTTAATTTTTGATATATAGTTGAACTTTGCCAAGGGTATACTATATCCAAATATACGAATTTTTTAGGTGGCATATGTTCAACGGGTATTTTTTCTAACACAGCATTTGTGACCATCATATCATTGTATAAGAATATGGCATCCGGCTTTTCTTTGATGAGTGCGGGAACTATCATATTGTCTCCAAATCCTAGAGGTGATTCTGGATCTATTTCACATGCATCATAAAATTTTATACGCGGATCTACATACCGATCTGTGATTTGTTGATTTTTAAAATTTTGAAATGCATAATATACAACTTCTACATCGGGTATATTCACGAGATAATTTGAAATCTTATTTGCAACTCGTGAATATCCGGTTCCCTGCCTAGGATCTAAAGCCATAAAAAAGATTTTCATTACCTTTATATGACGTATATTTTTTAAGCATCTCCATAAATTTCAAGAATATCTCTAACGACGGGACTTCTTTCAATATCTTTAAATTCAAATTGGATATATTCGATCCGTTTATAGTTTTTATCTTTAATTCGTTCACATATATCTTTGAGACCATTTTCTTCATATTTTCTATCGTGTTGTTTGAGATCGCCTGTAATGACCATTTTTGTACCTTCACCTATGCGCGTGAGGAGCATTTTCATTTGATTTGGAGTTGAATTTTGCATTTCATCGGCAATGATAAAAGCATTTTTAAATGTTCTACCACGCATGTACGCTAATGGGCAAATTTCAATAATTTTTTCTTTTATCATGTATTGAATATCACCTTGACTATAGTATTCACCGAAAATGTCCATAATTGGTCGTGTCCAGGGATCCATTTTTTCTTCTAATGTTCCCGGGAGAAACCCAATATCTTCTTCGACAGACACGACGGGACGGGTCATTACAATTTTTTTATACGTGTGGTCGTTATACCCTTGTATCGCCGCACAGCATGCCAACATTGTTTTCCCCGTTCCTGCGGGTCCTACGGCAAATACCATAGATTTGTTGATACTGTATAACATTCTGTTATATTCTCTCTGATTGTCACTCTTTGGAATCACTACTGGATTCACTTCCTCGAGTTCCATTTCTTCTTCGAAATAATCAGTATCATAGGATGATGAGAGTGAAAATTTTAGGCGACGACCCTTTTTACCTCCCATATATTTTACGCAGAACTTTTATTGACCCACCATATAAATCCCCCTAAAAGAGATGCTAAAATGGCGACCAAAAGACCGAATGAATATTTTTTGGGATTTTCTTCTGGAGGTTTATCAGGGAGTTTTTGAACATTTTTATTGAGTGTATCAATTTTTTTCAAAAGTTTTTCAAGTGCTTGAAGAATTTGAAGTTCTCGATCTTTTGGTTTTTCCTTAACGTTTACAGTTGTAATCTCTAGGACCATGTACCACTTTGCATCTGGTTGAAGTGGAAGATAATCACCATCATCTTGTTGTTCAAATATTTCAAAATGTAGTTTTTTTATGGAAATGGGATTGAAGTAATTGGTTTGTCGTTGGAAACTTTTCCATTGTTTATCTCGAAGAACAACTCCGTCACTTCCGGTGAAATGACGTTCCAATGGAACACGACTTAGTATTTGTCCATGTCGTTCATCGAGAATTTGCGCCACCTTCGGTACATCAGGACAGATAATATCGACATACTTTGCGATGTCGGTATTCAGATTGGAATTATTTTCACCAATTTGTGTGATGTAGAAGTCAACCATTTTAATACCCATCACTCTACCCATATCTTCGACGTGTGTATTAGATTCGAGAGTGAGATCAAGTGAAAATGCATTGTTTGTACCATTAACGAATGTCGAATCTAAAATGATATATTGAACTTTTTTTGGTATATCGTCCAGAGACATTTCTAATGTTTACAAATATTATAATATGATTCCCGCGGTCGCACGAAATACTATCATGTTGACAGGTACGATCGCTATATATGGTATTTGGGATTTTATTAAGCTATTGAAATCATATAAAAAATAAGTAACATACTATTACAAATGCTTCTCGTAGCCATTTACAACACCGTGATTTCCATGGGTTCATATTACGCTCGTTCGACGTATAAGTGGGTTAAGATGGCTGTCTGGGACGCCCCAATTCGAGTATATCTTGATGTTCAGTTGGAGCAAATGAGGCTTGAACGAAACCTAAGTAACTTCGAGGAAGATGAAAACCACGAAGAATGAAAGAATATTTCATCCCTGTGACGACCGACGACTTTCGAATCGCATTCTGTCAGGCGACATCTTCTCTTTGCTCTGACGTCCAACGACTTATTTGGGAAGAAGTACTTTATTGTACCGAATCTATTGAACCCCCTCCAACACCGAAAAAATGCAGCATTTCTTACACTCGCTTTCCGATTTCTTTACCTCGAGACCTGTTCGGAAGTCAACTAGTCTCACAGAGAAATTGATCAATTACACGACTATCGAGACAACGAATGATTGTGGTGAGAAGAGATATCTTGAGGTACCAAGGCCAAGATCTCGAGAACGTCGTGAAAATCTCGAAGTCCTTCTTACGAAGTGCAAGCGACTCCTGTCCTTCGTAATGAAAAAAGATCCCACCACAGATGCTTCGTTCAAGATTATTCAGTTGAGTGACAGGGTAAGAATGTCTCTTTACATGGATGATGACATTACACCCTTATTTGATGAGTATGAAGAGTTTGAGAAGCGATACAAGAAGAATTCTAAATCTTCTATGAACCTAAGTAGTATTGAAAATTTCTAATATGTATGTAATCATGGATCATTTTCACAAACTCCTCGATCTCGTCGACAAGAATGCGAACACGATCCCCGAGGGAGACTACATTGAAATTTGTAACATCATCAAATACATTCACGAGAAAGTGAAACCACCCCGTTTTCTCTTGGATCAAAATGAACCCATGCAAATGCCCACCTACGAACCTACTCAAATGACACCCCATGAACAAGCAGAGTTTATGGAGGAGCTTCATAGAGAATGGTCGGAGCCGAGCGCCTAAGTATTAGCACAAACTTTGTAATTTTAAGCAAAAATGCAAGAACTCATGAGCCTCATAGATGAAAACTCTAATCGAATACCCGAGGGAGACTATATCAGGATGTGTGAATGTATGAAAGAAATACATGAAAAGCAAAACGTCATTACAGTGACTCCAGATGTCGTGAGTGAGGACTTCATCATGACAGGGGAGGTTCTTAATAAATGCCACAAATGGATTGTTACTACAGATGCGCTTAGGGATGCATACATTGAACATCAGAAAGATCCCGAGGATCGAGTGAATTTGGGTGTGTACAATAATATTAGAGAAGCGTGTAGTTCATTTTGGAATGAACTCACACGGACTCGTGGATATGATGAACTAATGTGGTTTATTCGTCAAGGTGGGATTGCTCAGCGAGATTTTAGATATTATGGCAGGGAGGTGCTGATGGGTCGAGTGTAGCTGTGCTCGCGACTTTTCCTTGTAGTTCTTTTAATTTGAGATGGATCATTTTGAGTTCATTACAAATTTCGACATACGCCCATTCCGTTCGTGTTGGAAACAATTTGTCATCATCAAGAATCGTCATAATTTTGTTTAGATGATTCATACCTACTTAGTATATAGAGATTTAATGCGAGTACACTTATCAAAAAATTCCGTGACGAATTTATCGTCGATAGAACGAAACACAACCTCCCCGAAGCCACCTATCGCAAATTGTACTCAATTATGGGCGGAACACGATTCACTCATCCATGAGTAGATCAATTTCTCGTTCGTATGTTTGTGAAAGTAGTATTGTTTTTAGTTCTCGTGCAAATGTGACATGTTTCTTTGGAATATCACCCCAAAGTCTCTCATTCGTAACAAATGCATCTACAGCTCCATCTCGTAAAAGAGGTTCGAGTAAGTTCCAATTTGGTTCATTATAACGAATTTTTTTACAACCTCGTGCGAATCGTTTAGAATATATATACCACGCCGCAATACTTTTATAAATGTGTATGGGTCGCTTCCCCTGTTCGAGACACTTTCGTAGAGAAGGTACGACGAATGTGTGAAACTTGGTGAATCCATCCATACAGATTCTATCTAGATCATCGACATTCGCGGAGCTTGAAAATCTTTCCTCAACTTTGTCAATATATTCATAAATATCAAATGGTAATTCGATATCGATTGATGGTCCAATTTCTTGTTTCTGGAGTTCTTTGAAGTGATTGCGACATGATGTATCGTTCATGACTTCATCAAAAGTGTTGTATCCAGCTAGAGCACCCAGATATGCGAGTGATGTGTGACCACCGTTAAGAATTCTAATTTTTGTTTCTTCATATGGTTCGATATCTTTCGTGATGACAACACCAACTTGTGTGAGATCTGGAAAGTCTGATGCGAATTTATCTTCAATAACCCACTGGGTATATTCTTCAGTCTGAACAGCATTGTACCCAAATCCTGGAAATATATCCTCGATTTCATTGCGAAGTGTATCGGTTGTACGAGGTGTTATGCGATCGACCATACAAGACGGAAACTTTACATTTTCTCGAATCCAATCGGCAAGTTCATGTTGATTTGTTTGATACAGGTATGCTAAGAACTGTGTTTCGAGAACGAGCCCATTTTGGTGGATATTGTCACAGCATAAAATGGTTATGGGACTATTACGATTACGAAGACCACAAGCTAGGTACTCGAATAATGGGGAACCTGGTGTGTATCCACTCTCTGTAACGGTGATCGTTATGAGGTGCACACTGGGTAATGTAAGCATATGCTTAGCGATGGTTCGGTTCTTGGTCCAATCGATATAATCGAGGTGAGACCTCACCCTGGTATATTTGGTGGGGGTTTTCACGATGTAGTCATCAATCTCTCGAAACCCTTCATTCCTGAGATTGACGGCGACGATACCCCAACGAAGGTCACCAGTCTTTTCCATGTACTCGTCGATGTACATGGCCTGGTGTGCTCGATGGAAATTGCCATATCCTATATGTACGATTCCCGTCTGGCATTCGGATTTGTCATACATTCGTTAAGTTACTTAGACAAATTAAAATCAGTAATATGTAAGTATGAATAATCTTGTTAGGGCTATGCAATTACTAGATAAACATTCTGACAAACTTCCCGAGGGGGACTATCTTGAAATATGCAATAACCTTATGCGTTCATACAATCAACGAGCGGATCCCGTATATTTTTTCGATTACGAAAACTTTGGGATACTTCCTATAGGTCCGTCTCAGGAAACATTACAATACTTTCACGACCACTATTTCGATAAGGCTTTGAACATCGATAGTGACTTTTTACATGGTCAACTGACGTACTTGGAAAAGGAATTGTCCGAGAGTCGTCCTATTCGACGTGTAACTAAAAGTATTAAGGAAAGAGTCCTTCGTCACTATTGCCAAATTCATGGTTTGGATATAGATGATGTTGAGGGGGGTTTTTCTAAGAAACAGCTTAATTCGATGTGTAAAGCATTTATCGACGTTGAAAATGATTTCAGAGAAAAATACAGGCAATCAATCGAGAAGAGAATACAATGGTTAGAGCAAGCGGATGATCGTTTAGATAACATATAAAGTTTTGAATATATGAAGTTCAAGGATGAATGTCGTCAGTCGGCTTCGAGTCCCGCCTAAAGTGTATAGGAGGGTACTGCGAACTCGGAGGCGCTTCGATCCATACCGTGAAACATCCATACGGTATATGGGGTATGCGAATGAAGTTGGTGAAGCCCTCGAAGATTACTTACCCGACTGGGGTCTCCCAGCTTCATACTGTGTGGCGGCGACCTACGTGATATTCGACACTTTGGACAAGGGTCAGAGGGCGTATGATTCTACTCCTAGAGAAGATAGGTTCGAAGAAACATTGAGAGCTTCGACTGAAACGCTGGTATGGCAGTTACTGGCATCGATTATATGGCCAGGGGGAGTAATTAAACTTTTTGTAAATGTTATCGATTTAATTATTCCATATGACGATACCATTTTACCAACATTCATTGGGATACTTCTTATTCCTGTGATTATTAGACCAATTGATGTATTTGTTGATCTATTGATGGAAGATACTATATCTAGAGTAATCCGGGGCGATACAACGATAGCCTTATGGAACATGATGACAAGTGTATCGATTCCACCCGTGTTGTATATCATTGGTAGTGTAATTAAAAAAATAAAAACCTAAGTGTACATTTGTAAAATATTTTGTAAAAAAGATGGAAGACCTCAGCCAACTTATGGAACAGCTCGACCTCATCTCCAAGTCAATTCCAGAGGGGAGTTACTTGAAGATGTGTGACAACATTAAGAACATTCACAAGGATATTCGCGACAGAGATCCTCCTAGAGTTGATCGACGGATACCAGCCCCTTTTATGCCTGTGATTCCCATTGACATCGACGATCCTGACGATAGTCCAGAAGAAATGAACGAATATGATCAGTGGGCGGCGAACCAGGCTGCTATGATTTACATGGAAGAGCAGATCAAAATGAAACAAAAACAATTAAAACTCTTAAAAATTCGAAAAAATGTCACAGAAGTTGTGAAGCGAGATGCGGTGAAAGAGAGGGCACAACAACTTGGATTCCGGTTGAGAAGTTATACGATGGAAAATCTTCGTGCAAAAGGAGTACGAATTCCTGATGAACGAGCATTTTATAAGGGGTATATTGAGAGGCAAAATGTACTTACTCAAGGTGTCAGGAGAGAGTTGGAGGATGAGATTAGTGAGTTAGAGAACCAAATTGAAGATATTCAGATTTTATAAGTTTGTGTGCACCACCACTTGTTACCACCCGTGTATTCGAAAATGACATGAATAAGAGCGCCAGCAATCAGGGCAACCATTGGGACACCAAGTCGGTTCAATCCATTGATAAGTATGAGATTCATTATTCCGATGACAAGAGATTCAACGAGAACTGTTGTGATAGGTCTATACATTTAATATATATAATGAAAAAAAAATGTGGGACTAATGTATAATGAGACAGCAGCAGATCATTCTCATGACTGTGGTCATGTTTATGTTTCTGATTTTCATAGCCGCCGGTGGCTATTACTATACGACAACACTGGAAGAGGAGGAGGAAACGGAAAAGAAGACGGGTTCTTGTTCCGGTACGGATGCAAATGGTGTATATGAATACGATAATGATGGTAATTGTGTATTTAAAGAATGTAAATCTGGATATGCACTGGAAGGTGGGTATTGTATAAAACAAATGGATTACACAGCAGATATGGATGCTGGAATTATTCCGGTCAATTGTGAAATTGGTGGATACATTGAAGGTCCTTGTGTAAATGAGTTTGGTAGACAACTCACGGGTATGCCAGGTTCTTGTGGAACCGGCACGAAAACTTTTACATCAGATCCAAGTGTTTTTAAACCCGCGAATGCATTAGGTGGATGCGATGAAGGTTTATCTTACACCGAAACTTGTGAAGTGCCTTGTATAGAAAATAAATGTCTTGCTAATGAAGAGCACTACACAAAAACAGATGGTGTATGTAGAGGACTTGATAATCTTCCATTAGGTGGTGACACGAATCGTTGTGGCACCGGTTATCAAGTTTTTGATGTAAATCCTGATTCTGTTGTAGGGTTTGCAACAACTGAACTGAGGGATGCATGGATAGCTGAGAACTGGAAAGATTGTTCAATTCTTCGAAAACCTTGTGACGTTATATGTAAGGAAGGTATGGAACCATCAGGTTGTCCAAATTTGGGTGAAGATACACAAGTCGATTGGGTTAATGATTACAACGGTGAAAAGGCATGTTTTCCGAAAGAGGTAGCATATAGTCTTCTAGAGGGTAAAAGTGCTTATGATGACTACAATATGCCATACAAAAAGTTGACTTATGAAGCAGCTAAAGCAAGAGGAATAAATAGTATGAGTGAATTGAATAAGGGGTTTAGTATTAGGTATAAATCTGGAGTTGCCGATTTTTCTGAAATGGTACAAAAGGGGTGTACAACAGCAGAACTTGTACCATGTGACCAACCAACATATAGTTCTGATTGTGAATATGAAAAGGTTTACACTGGTACCTGTTCAAATGAAGCTTGTGGAGAAAAGCTTTATAAACCATTTGAAATGCAAGAAAAACGACCATCTTGGGGTGACGGTGAATGTAAAAAGCCAGATGTTATGAAAGGAGCTGATGAATGTCTCGAAGAAAAGCCTAAACTGTGTTGCGACCCCAATAAAGATTCTGATTGGGAAGCAGATCCTATTGAACAAGCATGTCCCGTAAGTGGGTTTTTTACATATAGAGGGAATCCATACGAAGATGAATGTGAAACACGTGGAGCCACTGGAGAAGGACTGACTGCTGATGGATTGAAAAAGGTAGCATGTTGTTATGAGACTGAATGGGAAAAGGAGGGAGAATGTATAGTTGGTGGTGAAAATGATGGCAAGATTAAATCAACACGATTTAGCACGGCGGGGTGTGGAAAATCTAATGATGGGACAGATGTACAATATACAGAAACCTTCGGGGATATAGACTGTAGAAAAGATTGTGAATATACACCTCATCAAGTAAGATGGAGAACATATTGTGGAAGAGAGAACCCAAGTCGCGGGTTTCAGCAACCTGCATCTGGACCGTACATACCAAAATGTCTAAAATATACAAAATATAAACCCGTTGCTGGCAGTGCTAATGCAACTGGTGTACAGTGTTTGGCTCCCAGTGAACTTGAGTTTCAGGGTCCACACAATTTAACAGGTGTTTGTCCAGGACATAGTGTTACTTGTGACCCAGATACTGGTGGTGATGCTGTTGAAACAATAACAACCTATTAACCCCCTAAGTGACTTCTCCACACTCCGTTTTCAACGAAGATGGAGGCAATTCTCCTCGAGATTCGCGAATTGCGTGAGATAATTAAGTCCCTCCAGCCGTCACAACCACCTGAGACTCTGTGTGAGGGTGTGACTGGTAAGGGAACACGATGTAGGAATAGGGCATCCCCCGATTCCTGTTATTGTCGGATGCATATGGGTGATAGGGTTGGTGTTGTAAGGAGAGTTGTTAGAGTTGGTC
>Ga0181585_10005017_pt1 | contig 11473 bp, 11 predicted proteins | sample 071ome_29_FD_132469 | JGI IMG/M metagenome (GOLD analysis project Ga0181585, IMG submission 132469) | Coastal salt marsh microbial communities from the Groves Creek Marsh, Skidaway Island, Georgia - 071407BT metaG (megahit assembly) | ecosystem: Environmental > Aquatic > Marine > Intertidal... | reverse complement strand
TAGTCATGGAGCTGATGACTTTAATCTTTGTTTAAAAAACAACATACCATCGCTTTACACAGTAGATAACGCTGGTCTTTATACAAAAGAAATACCACATTTTACTGGAACTCATATTTTTAAAGCTGATCCAGTTGTAATTGAAAAGCTTAAAGAGCAAAATAAACTTTTAAAAAATAACTTACTTACACATAGTTACCCACATTCCTGGAGATCAAAAGCACCACTAATATATAGAGCTACTCCTCAATGGTTTATATCGATGCAAAAAAATAATCTAAGAGATAAAGCTATTAAAGCAATTAATGATACAAATTTTTTTCCTAATAAAGGTAAAGATCGATTATTGTCAATGGTGGAAGGCAGACCGGACTGGTGTGTTTCAAGACAAAGAGTTTGGGGAGTTCCTCTTCCAATTTTTATAAATAAAAAAACTAAAGAGCCATTAAGAGATCAAAAAGTAATAGACAAGATAGCCTCTATTTATGAAAAGCAAGGCTCAGATTGCTGGTTTACAGACGATCCAAAAGTTTTTTTAGGTAATGATTATAACCCTAGTGACTACGAAAAACTAAATGATATTGTAGAGGTCTGGTTTGATAGTGGATCAACCCATAGTTTTGTTTTAGAAAAAAGGAAGGACTTAAAATGGCCAGCAGATATGTATTTAGAGGGATCCGATCAGCACAGAGGATGGTTTCATTCATCTTTATTAGAATCATGTGGCACTAGAGGCAGAGCGCCATTCAAAAGTATTTTATCTCATGGATTTGTTGTAGATGGAAAAGGAATGAAAATGTCTAAGTCAATGGGCAATGTTATTTCTCCTGAAGAAATCTTAAAAAACTATGGTGCTGATATTTTAAGAGTTTGGGTTGCTTCCTCTGATTACGCGGAAGACTTAAGAATAGATAAAAATATTTTAATACAACATGCAGAATCATATAGAAAAATTAGAAATACCTTTAGGTTTATGCTTGGAAACTTAAAAGATAATTTTATTAAGCAAGATTTTGAAAATATTAAAATTGAAAAACTTGATGAACTAGATCAATATATTCTATATAAATTATTTAAATTAAGTAAATCCGTTGAGGAAAACTTAAAGAATTATAATTTTCATAAATTATACAAAGATTTATTAAACTTTTGTACTTTAGACCTTTCATCTTTTTATTTTGATATAAGAAAAGATGTTCTTTATTGTGACGATTTAAATTCAAAAAAAAGAGAAGACTGCATCAATATATTAAATATAATTTTAGAAAGTTTACTAAAATGGTTCTCACCAATTTTAGTTTTTACTGCAGAAGAAATTAATAGTTTAATCTCTAAAGATCAATCAAGTATTCATGAAAGTTTATTTGTAAAAATTCCCAACAACTGGAACAATGAAAAATTAAAAGATAAATGGGAAAAACTTTATAAAATTAAGCAAGATGCAAATATAGCTATTGAAGAAATGCGTGCCTGTAAGGAAATTGGCTCTAGCTTGGAGGCAGAGATTACATTGAACATAAATAAGGAGAAAAACGAAATTCTAAATGATATAAATTTAGCTGAGTATTTTATTACCTCAAAAGCAAAGAAAAAGATTACAGAAAAAAAGGAATATATTGAGGTAAAAAAAGCGAAAGGTGAGAAATGTTCTCGATGCTGGAAAATTTTAGAGCAAAAATGTGGGAGAACTAATTGTCCACTTTAGTGGTTAAATATTTTGATTAATATAGCAAATATAAAAAAAAATTTTTTAAAAATCGAAAACATTTTTTACTTATTTTTTATTTTTTTAGTTTTTTATATAGATCGATACACAAAAAATTTAATTTTAAAAGATTATAACGATAATATTTTTTATATTAATGATTACTTAAATTTTGATTTAATATGGAATACAGGTATTGGGTTTGGTTTATTTAGTACCAACTCTTCAATTTTTTATAAAATTGTAACAATCTTTATTGCTTTAGTTATAATCTTTTTAACTTATGCAGCAGTTAATACAAATAAGATTGAAAAGTTGATTTACAGTTTTATTATAGGAGGCGCTTTAGGCAACTTTTATGATAGATTAGCATTTCAAGCCGTGCCTGATTTTCTAGATCTACATGTTAATAATTTCCATTGGTTTACTTTTAATGTAGCAGATATTTTTATAACATTTGGTATAATTGCTTTTATAGTAAGTAGTTATTTTGTTAAAAATTAATATGAAAGTTATTTTTTTTCTTACTTTAATTTTAATTACCTTAGCCTCCTGCGGTGGTTTAAGTGATGCAAATAAAGTTTTAAGAAATGAGAAAGTGAAAACAACAGATGAATTTCTAGTTAAAAAGAGGGAACCACTTATTATGCCACCAAATTATAATGAGATACCTTCCCCAGACACTATTTTAAAGGAAAAAAAAAATGATAAAGACAAAATTAAAAATATTCTAAAAGCCCCGGAATCTGAAAATGGTTCAGATAAAAGCTCATTATCAATTGAAGATTCAATTTTAAATAAAATAAAAAGATAAAAAGTGAAAAAAACTGGAATAATTTTTAAGAATAATTTTCAAAAAGAAAAAATTAAAAAAAATAAATTATATAGCAACATAAATAAAATAATTTTAGAATTACAAAGAGAGATCAAAAATAAGCGTAATTTGTTAAATATATTAAGCAAAGATTTTCAATTTAACTTCAGATATTCCCAACTTAAAAATTATAAAAAATATAAAACTATAGCTATTCTTGGGATGGGAGGGTCCATCTTAGGAACTGAAGCTATCCATAATTTTTTTTTTGACAAAATAAAAAAAGATATTTATTTTTTCAATGACATAAATGAAAAAAAAATTGTAAATTTTAAAAAAAATAAAAATTTATCAAAAGTTTTATTTATAATAGTTTCAAAGTCGGGAAACACTATAGAGACATTATCAAATACATTTTCATTAAATATTTTAAAAAATAATGCAAAAAATATTATTATAATAACGGAAAAAAAAAATAATCATTTATTTAATTTTGCAAAAAAATTTAATCTATTTTTTATTGAACATAAGAGTTTTATAGGAGGGAGGTTTTCGGTTTTATCTGAAGTTGGAATTATCCCTGCTTATTTAATGGGTGTAAATATTTCAAAACTAAGATCAAATTTATATAATATCTTTAATAAATTAAATAGAAAATTGCTAGTGAGCAGTTCATTAAAAATTTCTAAATTTTTAAACTCAAAAAAATTAAATAGTATAATTTTCTTAAATTATTCTCCAGAATTAGAAAAATTTTTATTTTGGTTACAACAATTAATAGCTGAAAGTCTAGGAAAAAAAAATAAAGGATTTTTACCAGTGATCTCAAATGTGCCAAAAGATCATCACAGCTTATTACAGCTATATTTAGACGGTCCTAAAGATAAGATTTTTTACATTTTTAGTTCAAATAGCAAATCTGACGTCAAAATTAAGCTACATGAAAAAAATAAAAAAAAAAATTTTCTAAATCATAAATCTTTGAAGGTAGTAAAAAATTCTCAAAAACAAGCATTGATAAAAGTTTTAGAAGAGAAAAAAATACCTTTTAGAGTATTTAAAGTTAATAAAATCAACGAGGAAAACCTTGGTAAATTATTTGCTTACTTTATCTTGGAGACAATTATTGTTGGAAAATTGTCCAGAATAAATCCTTTTGATCAACCAGCTGTTGAAAAAGTAAAAGTTTATACGAGACGTTTACTTAGTAGAAATTAGCAAAAATAATTTTCGATCTACCATAATTCTTTGTATTAACTATTTTTATTAAATTTCCATAATTATCACGTGAATTTTTTTCACGATGGATGACTAATACATGGCTTGTTTTATAAATTTCTTTTTTTTTTATCAAATTCAAACTTTTGACAAAACTTAAATCTTTAAAAGGAGGGTCAAAAAAAAATATATCAAATTTTTCATCAAATTTTTTATTTAAAAATTTTTCAATTTCACCATTAAATATTTTTGCTTTTTTTGTTACTGATAAAGCGTTCAAATTTTCTGATAATATATTTAACGCTAGATTATCTCTCTCAATAAAATCAACTTTTTTTGCCCCTCTAGAAATACACTCTAAACCAAAAGAACCTATACCAGAATAGATATCTGCTACATTAGAATTTTCAATTTTAACGCTTATAAAATTAGAATGCTTTAATATATTAAAAATATTTTCTTTTACCGAGTCTTTCAAAGGTCTTGTGGTAGAGTTTTTCAAAAATTTTAATTTTTTTCCTTTTAAAAAACCGCTTATTATCCTCATTATTTTTTATTAATAACCTTCCAACCTATATCTTTTCTGTAAAAACCATTTCTCCAATTAATTTTTTTTATTAACGAAACTATTTTGTTCCTTATTTTAAGATAATTATTTCCAATTGAAACAATATTTAAAACTCTTCCACCATTTGATACTAATTTTCCATTAACAAATTTTGTTCCAGCATGATAGATATAATCATTATTAGTCAGACTAATTTTGTCTAGCCTATCTAATTTTAAATTTTTCTTATATTTATTTGGATATCCTTTTGAACATAATACAATAGTCATACATTTTTTTTTCTTCCACTTTATGTTAATTTTATTTAATTTATTTTCAATAACACTTGTAATAATTTTTAATAAATCAGTATTTAATCTTGGTAAAATTACCTGGCATTCCGGATCTCCCATCCTTATATTATATTCAATTAAAAATGGTTCTTCATCCACAATCATAATTCCGACATATAGAAACCCGGTATAAAATTTTTTCTTTTCTTTAAGAGCTTGTAAAGTTGGTTTAACTATTCTTGAAATAATTTTATTTTCTATTGATTTAGTAATTAAAGGAGATGGAGAGTAAGCTCCCATTCCTCCAGTATTAGGTCCTTTATCATTTTCATGGACTCTCTTATGATCTTGAGCATTACCAAAAAATTTAAAAGAATGTTTGTCCACAACTAGAAAATAACTTGCTTCTTCACCCTCTAAAAACTCTTCTAATACTATCTTTTTTGATGATTTAAATTTTCCTTTAAAAACTTCTGATGCGGCTCTTAGGACTTGTGCTTTATTTCTGCAAATTGTGACACCTTTTCCCGCTGCAAGTCCATCAGCTTTAACAACTAAGGGAAAATTTGATTTCTTTAAAAATTTGTTTACTTCTGAAGTTTTTTTACAAATCTTAAATTTAGCAGTAGGAATTTTTTTTTGAAAACATATCTTCTTTACGAAAGCTTTAGATCCCTCAAGTTTTGATGCATATTTATTTGGTCCAAATACCTTAATTTTTTTTTTTCTTAAGAAATCAGCAATACCATTAACTAACGGTTCCTCAGGTCCTACGATCACAATTTTTATATTGTGTAATTTAATTAGACTAAGTATTTTTTTAAAATCTGAGATATCAACATTCAGATTTGTGGAGAATTTGGAGGTTCCGGGATTTCCTGGAAAACAAAATATTTTATTAATTTGTTTTGACTCTGATATTTTTTTACATATCGCATGTTCCCTTCCACCGCTACCAATTATTCCAATATTCATATATTTTATTGTATAGTTTAAGCATGTTAAAAAAAAAAGCTAAACTTATTTTTAAACACAACTATTTTGAAATCTTAGAAGAAGGAGACCATGTTTTATGTGCTGTTTCTGGTAAAGAAATTAAATTAGAAAATTTAAATTATTGGAATGTTGACTTGCAAGAAGCTTATTTTTCAGCTTTTGAAGCTGATGAACGTTTCAAAAAAAATAAACTTAGCTAATTATTTCCATCTATTATGTGTCCAAATCCATTGATATGGATTTTTAACTATCATTTCTTCTAAAATCTTATTTAATTTTTCACTTAAATGTAATTTGTCTTTATAAACTCCAGCATCTAATGGTTTTTGAAAGTCGATAATAAATTTATCATTACTATCTCTCTCAATAAACACAGGCAGTATTTTCAAATTGAATTTTAAAGCAAGCTGTGCAGGTAATGTAGTTGTTAAAGAAGGTTTTCCAAAAAAATTAATTTTTTTACCTTCACTTACCCTTTGATCTACCATTAACGCAATTGAATAACCTTTTTTTAAATAGTTAATAGATTCTCTAACACCATTTATTCCTTTTTTAATTTGATTTTTACAAATATATTTTTTTCTCAAGTACTCCATAAATGGGTTTAAAAAAATATTATTTAGAGGTCTGTAAATTGTGGCTAGTTTAATGTCTTTCTTAGTTATTTCCATGGACATTAATTCAAAATTTGCAAAATGTCCTGACACAAAAATAACTGGTTTTTTTAAATTTTTAATTTGATTCAAATTTTCTTCACCTTTTACGATCACGTGAAAGTTTTTTTTACGAAAATGATTTAAATAGACATATTCAATAAAAGTCTTACCATAATTTTTCCACATCTCATTACTAATTTTCATTTTAAGTTTATCTGAAAGTTTTGACGAAAAGATATTTAAATTTTTTTGTACTACTTTTTTAGATTTAAATAATGGACCAATTAACAGAAAGAGATTGGAAAAAAGCTTTCTGCTTATTTTTAAACCCAATAATCGACCAATAAAAAAAAACAAATATATAAGTATCGATTGAAGAAAGTAACTTATTATTTTATTCATAAATTTTTCTAATTTTTGCAATAAGTTTCTCTTTATTATCAATCTTTAAATTTACTTTTAGATAGTTAAGATTTTTAATATTAAACTCGTTTATTTTATAAAAATCTTTTTCAGTCATAATAAGTTCTAATTTTCTCTCTTTTGCCATTAACATAATATTTTGTATTTCTTGTTTGCTAAATTTATAATGATCAGGAAAAACTAATTTATCCTCTACTGATAAATTATTTTCTTCAAGTAATCTAAAAAAATTTTCAGGATTAGCTATGCCAGCAATAGCTAGTAATTTTTTATTTTTAAATTTATTAATATTTTCAACAACATAGTTTGTATAATATATATCCAGGTTTTGATTTATTTCAAAAAGTTTTTTTTCAAAAATAATATCTTTAAAACCATTTATAAAAACAACATCAACATCTTTCAACACATTGAGATTTTCTCTTAAAGGGCCAGATGGAATCAATAAACCATTTCCAATTTGCTGACTTTGATGAAAACATAATATTTTAAACTTTTTCTTTATTTTATAGTCTTGCAGGCCGTCATCAAGAATAACAACGTTGTAACCTTTTTTTTCAGCTAACTCTATTCCTCTAACTCTATTTTTTTCTACAATTAATTCTTTAAAGTTATTTTTAATTTGCTTGTATTCGTCCGTATGATTTTTGTAATACTTTCTCAAAATAACAGGCTTTGCCCCTAAATTAAAAAGCTCTTTTGCTAAATATATTGAACTTGGTGTTTTACCGGTGCCACCAATATAAATATTTCCTACACAAATAACAGAAATGTTAAAACTTTTTGGTCTTGTAAATTTTCTTTTTAAAAAAATATAAAGTGATGTAATTAAAGTTAAGGGATATAAAATTATTCCAATAAAACTAATTTTTTTTTTATCCCAAAATTTTGGTTTAAACAGTTTTATCATGAATAAAACTCTCTACAGAGCTCATAGTTTTATATAAAATTTTTTCTTCTAAAGATTTTATTAAATTTGATCTGTTTTGATCTTTATAAATTGACTCTTTAAAATCAATTACTAAATTTTTACTTAATTCTTCAAATGAATCTATTTGTTTTGAAATGCCGTTGGTTTTCAAAATATTATAAATTTCTTGAAAGTTAGATACATAAGGACCGTGATAAACTTTACAATTTAATTTGGCAGGGTCAATAGGGTTTTGCCCACTATCATTAATTAACTTTTTAATTGTTGATTTTCCTACAAAAACACTTGAAGCCTTTTTATAATAGTTTTGTAATCCACCGTAAAAATTAACAATAATAATTTCACTTTCTTTTAAAATTAAATCGTTCTTGTTCAAGATTTGAGTCTTCAAAGTCATACTTTCAGATAATGATTTTAATTTTTGGGCTCTATCAATATGCCTAGGGGCTAAAATCGTAATTACGTTATTGAAACTTTTTTTAAGCTCAATGTGTGTTTTTAAACAGAATAAATCTTCATCTTTATGAATACTTGCCGCTACCCAAAATTTTTTCTTTGATAGTATTCCATTATTAGTATTATTAGAATTTTCAACTATTTCACTCACAAATTTTATATTCCCTTCATATTTTATATTTTTAGCTTTTAATATTTCTAAATAGTTTTTTGTCTCTTTATTTGCACATAAACACAAACTGAATTTACTAAAAATATTTTCTGAAGTTTTAGGAAATACAGCCCATCTTCTAAACGATTTCTTTGTTAATCTAGCGTTTATTAATGCTAAGGGTATATTTTTTTTGTAGGCATTTAAAATTAGGTTTGGCCAAATTTCTGAGTCTACTAAGAAAATTTTTTTTGGCTTCCATAAAGATAAGAATTTATTTGTTAAATAATTTATATCATATGGCATGTATCTATGGTTTACATTATTAAATTTTTTAAACTTTTCTTTTGCAAGATTACCTGAGCTTAAAGTTATTGTAGTTATTAAGAATTCCAAATTATTATTATTTAATTTATTGATAATTGGAACAATACTATTTAATTCTCCTACGCTTGCAGCATGAAACCATAGTAAATTGTTTTTAGTTTTTTTAACATTAAAATAATAAGGTAAGATTTTTTCTTTAAATCTTTTTGGATCTTCTTTTTTAAGCAAAACTCTTAATAAAATGAAAAAGAATAAAAGTGGATATAAAATTAAAGTTAAGATTCTATAAGAAAGAATCATTTTATTTAAGTTGTTTTTCATAAAGTGACTTGTATTCGCCACAGTTAGAAATTAAATATTCATGGGTGCCATTACTTATAATGTTTCCATTTTTTAATACAAAAATATTATCTGCATTATGAATGGTTGATAATCTATGAGCAATAACTAATGTTGTTTTGTTCTTAACTAAGTTTAAAATAGCATCCTGCACAATTTCCTCAGACTCTGCATCAAGGGAGGAAGTAGCCTCGTCTAAAAGAATTATTGGCGATTCCTTCAAGATAGCTCTAGCGATAGAAATTCTTTGTTTTTGTCCACCGGAAAGCCTAACGCCATTTTCACCAACAATCGTATCATACCCGTTTTTAAGATTAAGAATAAATTCATCAGCTGCTGCAATTTTACATGCTTTTTCTATTTCATCTTGATTTGCATTTTCCTTCGCGTAAGCAATATTTTTCTTAATAGTATCATCAAATAAAATTACGTCTTGACTTACTAAAGATATGTTTTTTCTCAGAGAACTCAAAGAAACATCTTTAATATTTTGCCCATCAATTTCAATGAACCCATTCTGAGGATCATAAAAACGCGGTAATAAATTGATAATTGTACTTTTACCTGCTCCGCTATGCCCGACGAACGCTGACATAGTGTTTCCTGGAATAGTAAAATTTATATTTTTAATAGCCTGTGTTTCGACAGAATCGTATTTAAATGAAATATTCTTAAATTCTATTTTGGAATTTTTAATAATCAAGCTAGGTTTTGACTTATTTTCCAAAACTATTATTTCTTTATCAAGCACTTGACTTATTCTTTTAAATGCTGCCGCACCTGAGTAAGCAGCCATGTTTATAGTAGCTAATGATCTTATAGGTTGATAGGCCAACATCATTGCAGCCAGGAAAGAAAAAAATTGATTAACTTCAAGATCCCCATTTGCGATTAACTTTCCAGAAAAAAAAATGAATCCAGCTATCATTATTCCTGTTAAGGCTTCCATTATTGGAGTAGCTCTGACCATGATACTTCCAATTTTCACATTTCTTTCCACTAATTCATTTATTACTTTGTTTGCTTTTTCATTTTCTGCTTTTTCTTTTTGATAAATCTTTATCATTTTTGAACCTTTTAAAATTTCAGATAAAAAAGAAATTAATTTCCCCGAAGTTAAACTCGCTTCTTTTGTAGCCTTACCAATTCTTTTTCCTAAAGTACGCGCTAAGCCTGCCGCTAAAGGCATCATTAATATAGCAAACAATGCAAGTTTCCAATTTTGGTAAAACATTAAAGAGACCAACGCTATTACTGAAAAACTATCTTTCATTAGGTTTAATACTCCAGTGCTTACAAGATTCTGTATTTGACCAGTATCGTGCATAATATTTGAAATATATTTTCCAGAGTGTCTATTTTCTAAAGTTTGAACATCTGATATTAAAATATGGTTTGAAATTTCTTTTTTTATTTCTCCTGCTATTTCCTCACCGATTCTAATAATTATTACTCTTGCAAAATATAGCGAAAGACCTTTGCTAGTAAAAGTAATTATTATCAAAAGTGGAATAAACCAAGCTAAAGTTTTATCTTTATCTAAAAATATTTTCTTTACGGCGGGATCTAGTAACCAAGCTATTCCTGCTGTTGTGCCCGCTACTATGATTGATAAAAAAAGTGCTATAAAAATTTTTTTTAAATATTTTTTTACATATATTCTATACAACCGTTTAAGAATTAACTTCAATTCATCAAATTTCATAATGAAAACTTATTGTTAAAAAAGATATAAATAAAATTAGACCAGAAATATTATTAACTTTAAAAAGCTTTAACATTTTTGAATTATTAGAAATATCAAATTCTTTTACTTGTATAAAAATACTTAAAATGAATAGTGCAAGAAAAAAAGTAGTAAGATTTAGTTCAATATGGCTCTTAAATAAATACAAAATACCAGAAGTAAAAATCAAATAACACATTAATATAAATTCTTTAATATTTTTTTTAAATTTGATAGCAGTAGATTTTAAACCTATTATTTCATCATCAACAATATCTTGAGCTCCATATATCGTGTCATAACCCAATGTCCAAAATATGGCTGAAAAATATAATATAATTATTTCTAATGAAATAGAATTGTTCAAAGCTACCCAAGCCATTAAAATTCCCCAATTAAAAGTTATACCTAAAAAAAGTTGTGGCCAGTAAGTATATCTTTTCATAAAAGGGTAGGTAAAAGCAAGCGACATTGAACTAATACCTAACATGATAGTAAAAAAATTAAATTGTATTAAAATCAAGAATGCCAGCAAACAAAGAGCTAAAACGTAAGATATAGAGTGTTTAACTGAAATTTTACCTGAAGTTATTGGTCTAGACTTCGTTCGTTGAACTTTTTTATCAAAATTTCTATCAGCAATGTCATTAAAAATACAACCAGCACTTCTCATCAAGATAGAGCCTAAAAAAAATAATATTGAAAAATAAATTAACTGATTAAGATTTTGATTAAAATAATTAGCATAGGCCAATCCCCATGAACATGGCCAAAATAATAACATGAATCCAATTGGCTTATTCAGTCTTGTAATTTCTATAAAAATTCTAAAATGGTGCATGAAATATTACTTGTAAATATCAAACACTAACTTCATAATCAATTTGATTC
>Ga0181585_10005015_pt1 | contig 11476 bp, 9 predicted proteins | sample 071ome_29_FD_132469 | JGI IMG/M metagenome (GOLD analysis project Ga0181585, IMG submission 132469) | Coastal salt marsh microbial communities from the Groves Creek Marsh, Skidaway Island, Georgia - 071407BT metaG (megahit assembly) | ecosystem: Environmental > Aquatic > Marine > Intertidal zone... | reverse complement strand
TATTTCTAAAGAGCCACTGGGTCCGGTTGTACGTCAGGGTGACGATCAGTGGTTCAACATTGTTCGCTGGTCACTGAACGCAATGATCAATGCCGAAGAAATGGGCATTACATCTGCCAATATCAACAAGCTGACCTATAACGACAAAACACCTGCTGAAGCCCGTTTCATTGGCACAGAAGGCAAGTTTGGCGAAGAGCTGGGTCTGGCAAATGATTGGGCATATAAAATCATTTCTCAGGTTGGTAACTATGCAGAAAGCTATGACCGCAATGTAGGGCCAAACACCCCGCTGAAGCTGGATCGCGGCGTGAACGCATTATGGAGCCAGGGCGGCATTTTATATGCTGCACCTATCCGCTAAATCCTTTATTAGAGCGACGCCTGAGAATATCTCGGGCGTCGTTTTAATTCAGCTCCTTTTTATTAGACACTGATAGAAAAGTACATTTTCCACAATGTCTCGTCCTTCTTCTTTAATTTATGATCGCCAGGTAAGAAGCCTTGTTTTTCAGGTTTTGCTTATCCTTGCACTTGTTTTTGGGGCCTGGTGGCTTGGCAGTAACACGCTGGTTAACCTTGCAGCACAGGGCAAAACACTTGGCTTCGGCTTTTTAACCCAGACATCCGGCTTCCAGATCAATGCCACGCTTGGCACCTGGCTGATGGAATATAATGTTGGTTCATCGACCTATCTGGATGTTTATGTAATAGGTATCATTAATACATTTCTAGTCGCCTCACTTGGCATTATCGGCGCAACTATCCTTGGCTTTACTATGGGGATTATGCGCTTATCAAAGAATTTTGTTATTCGCGGCTTTGCCACTATTTATGTCGAAGTGCTGCGTAATATCCCGTTATTGCTTCAGCTGTTTTTCTGGTATTTTGCTGTTTTGCGCTCCCTGCCAAATCGGCGCGGACAGATTGAAATTTTTGAAGGGGCGGCGGGCATTAACATTACCGGTCTTTATTTGCCCGCTCCGCTTCCTCAGGATGGGGCAGGGATTGTTGGAATTGCCTTTATTCTTTTCATTATTATTGCGTTCTGGATTGGCAATTGGGCAAAAAAGCGCCAGTCGGAAACAGGTCAGCGTTTTCCGGCTTTCTGGGCGGGAGCGGGCATTATTTTTATTGGTACAGCCCTTGTCTATTTCGTGATGGGGCAGCCGATTGACTGGTCTTTTCCTGTCTTTAAGGATGCAGGCCCGTTATTGCGGCGCGGTTTCCAAATCGGTAACGGGATGGCTGTTATCCCTGAATTTATTGCTGTATGGCTAGCCTTAACCCTTTATACCGCCGCTTTTATTGCCGAGATTGTGCGCGCAGGTATTCTGGCAATTGCCAAGGGGCAGACTGAAGCTTCCTATTCTTTGGGTATCCGCCCGGGCACAACCTTGCGCCTGGTGATTATTCCGCAAGCCTTGCGCGTGATTATTCCGCCGCTTACCTCTCAATATCTGAATCTGACAAAGAACTCTTCTCTGGCGGTGGCAATTGCCTATCCCGAGTTGGTGTCCATCTTTGCTGGTACCGCTCTTAATCAGGTGGGCAAGGAGATTGAGATGATCGGTATGATGATGATTGTGTATCTGACCTTCTCACTGCTGACAGCAGCATTTATGAACTGGTTTAATGCCCGCGTTAAATTGGTGGAGCGCTAGAAATGGCCAATGCTAGAGATAAAAAATATGAATTTGTGCGCCGTGAAGATGCACCTATTCTGCCACCTCCGGCAACCGAGGCGGGCATAACAGGCTGGCTTTGGCATAATATTTTTGAAAGCATGGCCGATTACAGCTCTATTGGGGCAGGGATTCGCTCTCTTTCAATGGCTATTTTGTCTGTGCTTATTCTGTATTTTGGCGGTGCACAGATATATGCCTTGATTGATTTCACCATTTTTTCAGCTGTTTTTTCTGATCCTGAAGGAATTAAAAGAGAGGCGTGCTGGACAGTGGATCAGGGCGGGGCGTTGCCTTCTGGCTGGCATGGGGCGTGTTGGCCTTTTGTGGTGGCCAAGCAAAAATTCCTGCTTTACGGGGCGTATCCGGCAGAAGAGTTATGGCGGGTTAATCTGACCGGGCTGGTTGGCCTTGTCGGGCTTGTCTGGGTGTTAATCGAAAAACTGCCCTATCGCCGTGAGGTGGGGGCAGCTATGTTGACCCTGTATCCGCTGATGGCCTTTATTTTGCTGACAGGCGGCAATACCGATACAGAATTTTTCAATATTGGTATTTGGCTGGTTATAGGGCTTGCGATTATATCTGCTGGCCGGCTGGGCAAGCGCGGTTTTCTTGGCTCAACCTTTTCAGAATTTGGCACATTAATTGGCTTTACTGGCTGGGTATTTCTGATTTTTAATGCGGTGCGCGGTGTTGCGGCAGTTGATTTCGGGCTGGAGCCGATTGATACGCGCGATTGGGGAGGCTTGCTGATTACATTAGTGGTCGCAATTACCGGAATTGTCGCCTCGCTTCCCTTAGGGATTATTCTGGCGCTCGGGCGCCGCTCGGAAATGCCGGTGGCGCGTCTGCTTTCCACCATCTTTATTGAATTTTGGCGCGGTATTCCGCTGATTACTGTATTATTTATGGCCTCTGTAATGTTGCCTTTATTTATGCCGGAAGGGGTGAATTTTGATAATTTGCTTCGCGCACTTATCGGGGTCATGCTGTTTTCAGCTGCCTATATGGCCGAAGTGATAAGAGGCGGTTTGCAAGCGATAGATAAAGGCCAGTATGAGGGCGCGCAGGCAATGGGGCTATCTTACTGGCAGACCATGCGTCTGGTGATTTTACCTCAAGCCCTGACCCATGTTATTCCGGGCATTGTAAATACCTTTATCGGCCTGTTTAAGGATACTACACTGGTATCGATTGTCGGGATTTTTGACCTGTTAGGGGCCGCGCAATCCACCATTGCAGACCCGTCATGGTCCTCCCATGTTCAGGCATTATCTGTCTATGTATATGTCGCGTTACTATTCTTCGTGTTCTGTTTTGCTATGTCACGATATTCAATATATATGGAAAATAAACTCAGCAAATCCCGCTCGCACTAGATTTTGAACGGGGCCAAAGCCGGAGGCCGTTATGGCAAGTAAAGCAAAAACAAAAAATGTGATCAGCGATGAAGTCATGATCAGCATGGAAAATGTGAATAAATGGTATGGCACATTCCATGTTTTGCGCGATATTAACCTGACGGTTCATAAAGGGGAGCGGATTGTGATTTGCGGGCCTTCTGGCTCTGGCAAGTCAACCCTTATTCGCTGTTTGAACCGCCTTGAAGAACATCAGGATGGCACCATTAATGTTCAGGGGATTGAGATTAATAATGACCTGAAAAATATTGATGAAATTCGCCGTGATGTTGGGATGGTGTTCCAGCATTTTAATCTGTTTCCGCATTTAACCATTCTGGAAAATTGCACGCTTGCGCCTATCTGGGTGCGCAAGTTGCCAAAGGCACAGGCCGAAGAAATCGCGATGGAATATCTGACCCGCGTGAAAATTCCAGAGCAGGCACTTAAATATCCAGGCCAGCTTTCCGGCGGTCAGCAACAGCGTGTGGCCATCGCTCGCTCTTTATGTATGGAACCTAAATTGATGCTGTTTGATGAGCCAACCTCTGCCCTTGATCCAGAAATGATTAAAGAAGTTCTGGATACGATGGTTGAGCTGGCCGAAGATGGTATGTCCATGATTTGCGTTACCCACGAGATGGGCTTTGCACGCAAGGTTGCCAATCGGGTGATTTTTATGGATGAAGGCCAGATTGTTGAACAAAATGAGCCTGAGGCCTTTTTCAACAATCCGCAATCAGACAGAACAAAGCTGTTCCTGAGCCAAATCCTGGATCATTAATCGATTTTAGATGGGGGGGGTCCCCCCTTCTATTCAATAGGGGCGTCAGAGGCGCCCCATTGCGACCAGGAGCCGTCAAACAGGCGAATATCTGTTTTGCCCAATATCGCCAGCGCAAGGGTCAGACCAGCTGCTGTTACCCCCGAGCCGCAAGTTGTCACAGCTGACGCGCCCATATCAAACCCTGCCTCATCAAACAGCTTTTGCAGCTCCTCTGCCGGTTTTAGCTTGCCTGAGCTATCCAGCAGGCTACCAATAGGCAGGTTCAGAGAACCCGGTATATGACCAGAGCGCAAGCCGGCACGCGGCTCTGGTGCCAACCCGTTAAAGCGCTCGCTTGCTCTGGCATCAATAATTTGATCGGCGGCGTCATTTTCAACATCACGGCGCAATTCATCAAAAGAGATCAGCCCCGCCTCATAAGGGGTAGCCGCAGTAAAATCGCCCGCCTCAGGGACAGAAGCCCCTTTTTCTGTCTGCCCGCCTGCAGCTTTCCATGCTGCCATGCCGCCATCCAGGACACAGACTGCCCGATGACCAAAATAGCGTAGCATCCACCAGGCACGCGCTGCCGATAAAAAGGGGGAATTATCATAAACAACAATCTGTTTGTTCGAACAAACGCCAATATCGCGCATGGCCGCTTCAAAGACAGCCGCATCCGGCATCATATGGGGCAGGGGGTTAGCCTCATCCTTGATAGTATCAATGTCAAAAAATGCTGCACCGATAATATGCTCTTCGGTAAATTCACTGCGGCCATCGCGCCCCATTGTCGGAAGAAAATAGCTGGCATCCAGAATAGTAATTGCAGCGCTATCCTGAGCCATCAGCCAGTCAGCAGAAACAATAGTTGTTTGCATTATTTTTTCCTCTAATTTTCCAGCCAGCGGGGCAGGGGCAGATTTTTTGAGCGCAGGAAATCGGGATTCCAGATTTTCGACTGATAACGCTGGCCACTATCACATAAAATAGTGCAGATGGTATGGCCAGGCCCTATTTCTTTTGCCATTTTAAATGCGCCTGCTACATTAATCGCACTCGACCCGCCAAGTAACAGGCCTTCCATATCCAGCAAATCATATAAGATGGGCAAGGCTTCTTCATCTGTCACCTGAAACGGCATATCGATTTCCAGCCCTTCCAGATTGCCTGTGATACGTCCCTGACCAATCCCTTCTGAAACCGAGCCGCCTTCGGCTTTTAACGTGCCATTGGCATAATATTCAAACAGGGCAGAGCCCATCGGATCAGCAATACCGATTTTGATATCCGGTCTTTTCTCGCGCAGGAAATTAGCTGTTCCGGCCAATGTACCGCCTGAGCCAACCGCACAGATAAAGCCATCTATCTGGCCGTTTGTCTGTTCCCAAAATTCAGGCCCTGTGCTGGTATAATGCCCGTGCTTATTGGCCGTATTATCAAATTGATTGGCCCAGATAACCCCGCCTTTTTCTGTTTGCCGCAGCTCGTCTGCCAGCCGCTCGGAATAGCGGACATAGTTATTGGGGTCGCGGTAAGGAACAGCAGGAACAAGGCGTAAATCTGCCCCGCAAACGCGCAGAGCATCTTTTTTTTCCTGGCTTTGGGTTTCTGGCATGACAATCACACTGCGATAACCTTTTGAGCGCCCGACCAGGGTAAGGCTGATACCGGTATTGCCAGCTGTACCTTCCACAATCGTTCCGCCCGGCTTTAATTCACCGCTCTTTTCAGCCGCTTCGATAATGGCTTTAGCTGCCCTGTCCTTGACCGACCCGCCCGGATTCATGAATTCAGCCTTTCCCAATATCTCGCACCCTGTCAAATCAGAAAGGCGGTTCAGGCGAATAAGCGGTGTATTGCCAATAAGCTGGGAAAAATCGCGGTTGGTCATCTAATCGTCTCTTACCTTATTTGTTTTTCTACCTTTATCGAGGGCAGGGCATAATGTGTGATGACCATACCCACAGCCTGTCCAGATTTCCAGATATTTTGCTAAAAAGCTTTTCCAAATCAGGGAAAATACATCCCTGCCACTCGCCAGCCCCTTGTTTTTCCTCTGGATACAGGCAAGACTCAACAGCATAGTAAATCAGATAGTTAAACATAAGGGAATTATGCGCCAGCTTATTCTTCTTCGACATGCAGAGGCAGAGTACCTATCAGAAGATGGGACGGATTTTTTGCGCCCCCTATCGGTGCGGGGACAAAATGAACTGCCAATTGTTGCCGCTGCTCTTCAGCCTTATTTAACGGGCACAATTTTCTGTTTATGTTCGCCTGCTTTACGCACTCGCCAGACCTTTGACATTGGCGCAAAATATTGGCCGGAAATGGAAACCTTCTATGATGAAAGCCTCTATAATGCATCGCGGGACAGGTTGTTTCATGCAATTGACGCGATAGCGCAGAAAGCAGATAAAATTCTTGTTATCGGCCATAATCCGGGTCTTAGCCAGCTTTTGCGTACCCTTAGCCCGGAAAACCCTGTGGATATGCCCACCAGCGCCGCAGCCATATTAGCCCAAACCGCGAAAGCAGACCTGTTTTCGAGTATGTCTGTTCTGTCGGTTCTTACCTATTCATCGCTTATGCCAATGGAAGGGGTAAGATGAAACATATCCACCTTGCTGCCCGTTTTCTGGAGATGGCCAATAAAAAGGCAGATGCCCCGCTCTTTTTTGACAAGCGCGACGGGCAATGGCAAATGCTGAGTTATCACGAGGTGGCAATGCGGGTCGTCGCCTTGGCCAAAAATTTGCGGCAAATGGGCTTACAATTTGGGGACCGGGTGCTGTTATGTGCTGAAAACAGCTCTAGCTGGGCGATATGTGATCTGGCCATTATGGCCGCTGGCGGAATTGTTGTGCCAGCCTATACTACCCATACAGCGCGTGATCATGCCCATCAGCTGGGCGATTCCGGGGCACGTTTTATTTTTTGCTCGGAAGGGAAGATTGCTTCTGTCCTGCTAGAGGTGGCAAAAAATTATGGGGACGTTAAAGCTGCCTGTCTTATTTCTGGCCCAAATGGCCAGACAGATAAAACAGATTTCGGCAAAATAGATTTTGATATTCACCGCATTGAAACGCTGTGGCAGTCAAAGGAAACAGGGCAGGGTATCGAGATATTAGGCGGCGGAACAGATACTTGCTGTATTATCTACACCTCTGGTACAGGTGGCCAGCCCAAAGGGGTGATGCTGAGCCATCGCTCTATTCAGGCCAATATAGATGCTGCCCGCGAATTACTGGCAGAAGGGGATGCCGAAAAAGAGGCAATATTTTTATCTCTTTTGCCGCTTTCCCATGCTTATGAGCATACTGCAGGCCTGCATTTGCCGGTACAGATCGGCGCTGAAGTTTATTATTGCGAAGGGGCAGATAAAATTGCCGTTAATCTGGCAGAAGTCCGGCCAACCCTGATGACAGCCGTGCCGCGCCTGTATGAGGTTTTATATGATCGCATCACCAGCGGGGTAGCGGCAAAGGGCGGGCTATCGGCCAAAGCCTTTGATAAGGCAGTCGCCATTGGACGCAAGAGGTGGCAGAGACATCCCCTTAGCCTGACAGAGCGAGTGCTTGATAGGCTGCTGGATAAAATCGTGCGCAAGAAAGTAGCCAAACGTTTTGGCGGCCGGCTGAAATATTTTGTCTCGGGCGGGGCGGCCTTGAACCCGGATATCGGTTATTTCTTTTTAGGGCTGGGAATAAATATCTTGCAAGGCTATGGCCAGACAGAAGCCTCGCCTTTGATTTCAGCGAACCGGCCAGGCGATATCCGTATCAAAAGTGTTGGCCCAAAGGTAAGCGGGGTAGAGGTAAAACTCTCAAAAGACGGAGAATTACTGGCAAAAGGCGCCTGTATTATGAACGGCTATTGGCAAAATCCGGACGCCACCAAATCCGCCCTTAAAAATGGCTGGCTTTATACAGGTGATATCGCCGAGATTTCAAAAGATGGCTTTATTACCATCACTGGCCGAAAAAAAGATATGATTGTGAATTCCGGCGGGGATAATATCGCGCCCAACCGGGTAGAGGCAGAATTTCTTATCCAGCCGGAAATCGCACAAATTATGGTAACGGGCGATAAAAAACCCTGGCTGGCAGCGATTATTGTACTATCTGAAGCGCTAAAAGAGCAGGGAAGCGATGCAAGAGAAGAGGCGGTTAAACAGGCGGTAGCCCGCGCAAATAGCCAGCTTGCCAGCTTTGAGCGGGTACGAAAATTTATTATCGCCGATGAAGAATTTACAATAGAAAACAATCGAATGACCCCAACCCTTAAAGTAAAGCGTCATATTTTGCTTTCCCTCTATCACGACCAGCTGGAAGCCCTATATCGCTAAAAAATTTAAAAAAAATACGCCTGTCCGGATTATTTTCACACTATTTGATTGCTGATGTGAATAAATCTTGCCACGATTGTTTTTGATCAGGGGGGAGAGTGAATGACCGATATATTGTCCAGATTTAAGCGCATTCCATTATGCCATCAGCCAACCGCACTGGAAGAAATGCCGCGCCTTACCGCTGCGCTTGGCGGGCCCAGATTATGGATAAAGCGCGATGATTGCACAGGACTGGCCACCGGCGGAAACAAAACCCGAAAATTAGAGTTTTTGATGGCAGATGCGCTCGATAAAGGCGCAGAAATTGTAGTGACGCAAGGGGCGGTGCAATCCAACCATGTGCGCCAGACAGCCGCCGCTGCCTGTAAGCTGGGGCTGGAATGTTATGCCTTGCTGGAACGGCGCGTACCAGATAAGGGCAGAGCGTATGAGCAAACCGGCAATGTGCTGTTTGACCATATGTTTAACACAAAAATTGAATTTCGTCCGCCTGGCCTGGATATGAATGGCGAAGCAATGGCGGTCACAGACCGTCTGAGGGCTGAAGGCAAAAAAGCCTATTTTATTCCAGGGGGCGGCTCTAATGAAATTGGTGCATTAGGCTATGTTTCAACCGCCCAGGAATTATTACAGCAATGTGCCGATATCGGCCTGTCGCCAAAGATGGTGGTGTTATCTACGGGCAGTGCAGGCACGCACGCCGGCATGGTAGCCGGGTTTCATGCGCTGGGGTGCGATATTCCTATTCTGGGCATCTCTGTGCGCCAGCCAGAGACCATACAAATTGAAAATGTGTATAAATTGGCAGTGAAAACATCTGCCCAGCTAACCGACAAGCCCTTATCGCGCGATAAGGTGATTGTTGATGACGGCTATGTTGGCCAGGGATATGGCATCCCCACCAGCACGATGGTAGAGGCCACCCATCTGTTAGCCCGAAATGAAGGAATACTGCTGGACCCGGTATATTCAGGCAAGGGTATGGCAGGGTTGATCGGCCAAATCCGATCTGGCCAAATCACAAAGGACGGAGACGTTATCTTCTTGCATACAGGCGGCGCTGTCTCTTTATTTGCGTATGAAGATCAATTTTCATCTTTGGATGCACCAGAATAGCAACTAGGTTGTCATTTCCTGTTTGATGAAGTCAAGGCGGGAGCCAGACCGCATCCGCGCATGGAAGAAGATGTTTTTGAAAAAAATGGCTCCCCGGGACGGATTCGAACCGCCGGCCAAGCGATTAACAGTCGCTTGCTCTACCGCTGAGCTACCGGGGAACAGGGCTCACTTGCTGGTCGTTTATACAATATCATCGCCAAGATGCAAGCGCCTTTTTACATAAAATAGGGGGTTTTACCCCGCTTTTTGTTTTGTTGGGAGGGCAAGAATGGCCGCCGCGCTCGTTGCAATCCTCTTTGCGCTGCAATCCGGCTGGTCTATGGCGGCCAGCACAGGGCGGTTGTGACGAGACACAGAGCTGTCATAGGCCGGGTCATAATGCTCTGTCAAAAGAGCGTGTGCCAGTGCCAGCCAGTCGCCTTTATCAAACATGGCCTGCCAGCTATCGGTGACCGCGCCGCCATGGCGGTGGCGCATTCCCTTAATCAGCCTCAGCATATCTGTTTTTTCGCGCAAGAGATGGTTATATCCTTCCAGCAAATATTGGGCGCGCGCCTCTACCGGGCTATCAATCACTATCATCGGGCTGGCCGTCATTTCGCGCCACAGGGCTGTAGGCAGCTGCAGATTGCCAATGCGCGAGCTTTCTGATTCCACATAAACAGGCCGCGATTTATCCAGTTGGCGCACGGCATCAATCAAACAGCTTTCAAAATGGCGCTGCGAGGGCTGCGGGCTATCTGGCCAGCGCCCCAATAAAGAGCCGCGATGATGGGCAAGGGCTTCGAGATCGATAATCTGGCCGCCCTGTTTTTTAATTTCTGCCAGAATATCTGTTTTGGCAGAGCCGGTACGCCCGGCAATAATGACAAGCAACAGGCCGGAAAAATCGGCCTTTAGCCCGTCGAGAATATCGCGGCGATAGGCCTTATACCCGCCTTCCAGCAAGTAACAACGCCAGCCTATCTCGCTTAATATATGGGCAAAGGCACGCGAACGCTGCCCGCCCCGCCAGCAATGAATAAGGGGGCTGAAATCGGCAGGCAAATCCTGTAATTTTGTTTCGATATGACGGGCGATATTTTGCGATACCAGCACCGCTCCGCGCTTGCGGGCAATAAAGGGCGAGCTTTGTTTGTAAAGCGTGCCAATTTCGATACGTTCTGCATCGGACAAAACCGGCATATTCACCGCCCCGACAATGTGATCCTGGGCAAATTCCATCGGCGCGCGGACATCTATCACCATATCATAGGCTTCTGGATGCCAGTTTTTTGTTATGATAATTGGCGCGCTCATATAACTATCGGCTTAATCTGTTTTTTTAAGGGTGATACCGGCATGATCATGGGTTAAATGGCCGATTATCGCTGTCTGTTTATAGCCTGCTTTATGTAATTTTCTACATATTTCCTCTGCTTTTTGCCGGGGAAGGGCGGCCAGCACCCCGCCAGAGGTTTGCGGATCAAACAGCAAATTCATAATGGGGCGCGCCCCGTCACCCAGCATGGAAGCGCCATTTAGGGTTATATTTCCGGCATTATGCGGATAAAGGCTGGAAGATATCCCTTTTTCAGAAAGCGCGGCTGCGCCTTTGATAAGCGGTATGCTGTCCAGCGATAGAACCATGCCAGAAAAACCGGCTCTTTGCATCAAATTCATCGCGTGCCGAGCCAGCCCAAAGCCGGTAACATCTGTCATTTGGGCAAAAGACGCATGGGATAAAATAATATCGGCTGCCCCGGCATTTGATAAAAGCATTACCTCTATCGCTGCCTCATAGCTGGCTGCCGGGCAAAGCCCGCGCATTTCTGCTGCCAGAATAACCCCAATGCCTATCGGCTTGGTCAGGATAAGAGCAATATCCTCATCCTCTGGCAAGGGCGGGCAAGAGCCATTTTCATTGGCAATGGCCGTGACCGAAAAGCCAAGCATCGCTTCGCTTGCGACGGTGGTATGTCCGCCTGTCAGGCTGGTTTTATGGGCGGCCAGCTCTTCTATTGCACCGCAAAGCATCAACGTTAAGTCCGATTTTTGCATTTTGGTGCGCGTGCGCTGCACGGTAACCAATGCTTGGGCGGCCAGGGGCTTACCACCTGCAACAAATATATCGCTCAAGGCATGAAGAGCTGCTATCCGGCCAAAGAGATAG
>Ga0181585_10005009_pt1 | contig 11486 bp, 13 predicted proteins | sample 071ome_29_FD_132469 | JGI IMG/M metagenome (GOLD analysis project Ga0181585, IMG submission 132469) | Coastal salt marsh microbial communities from the Groves Creek Marsh, Skidaway Island, Georgia - 071407BT metaG (megahit assembly) | ecosystem: Environmental > Aquatic > Marine > Intertidal... | reverse complement strand
TCAAGGCGCTCGATTGCCAGCTCTATCTCATCATCCGTGATGTTTAGCGGCGGTAACAAACGGATCACATTATCCCCAGCAGGAACAGTGATAACCAACGCCTCATAGCCCGCCGCGACCATATCTGTATTTGTACATTTACACTTTAATCCCAGCATCAAGCCTTCCCCGCGCAGGCTGTCAAATATATCCGGATGCGCCGCGATCAGCCCCCCTAATTTTTGTTTGAACACCGCTGACTTCCGGCGCACCTCAGCCAAAAAAGCCTCATCAGCAACGTTTGCCAAAACCGCGCATCCAACAGCACAGGCCAAAGGATTGCCGCCATAAGTTGAACCATGCGTGCCCGCGCCCATGCCCAAAGCTGCCGCTTCGCTGGCCAAAACAGCCCCCAAAGGAAACCCGCCACCAATGCCTTTTGCCACCATCATAATATCTGGGGTAACGCCCGCCCATTCATGGGCAAACAACTTACCACTGCGGCCAAGACCACATTGCACTTCGTCAAAAATTAACAACAGATTGTGGCGGTCGCAAAGCTCTCTCAGGCCTTTCAAACAGGCATCCGGAACAGGGCGAATACCGCCCTCACCTTGAATTGGTTCAATCAAAATAGCCGCGGTTTTCGCCGTAATAGCGGCGTCAAGCGCAGCGTGATCGGCCCAATCAAGATGCACAAATCCCGGCAGAAGCGGGCCAAAGCCTTTGGTCATTTTTTCTGATCCCGCCGCCGCGATACCCGCCGAAGAGCGGCCATGAAAGGATCCCGAGAAGGTGATAATCTCAACGCGTTCCGACTGGCCTTTTTCGAACCAATATTTGCGCGCCATTTTAACCGCAAGCTCGCAGCTTTCGGTGCCCGAATTCGTGAAAAACACCGTATCGGCGAAACTCTGCGCCACAAGTTGATCCGCCAGCGCCTTTTGTTGGGGGATCTTATATAGGTTCGACACATGCCAAAGGTTTTGCGCTTGCGCAGTTAGGGCCGCAACAAGGATCGGATGCGCATGACCCAGCGCATTCACGGCAATTCCCGCGCCCAAATCCAAAAATCGGCGGCCATCTTCTTCGATCAGCCAGGTGCCTTCGCCTTTGGTGAAACTTAAAGGGGCGCGCGCGTAAGTTGGTAAAATTGAGGGGATCATAACGGGATCTATCCTTGAAAAACAAAGTATCTGGAATGGCCTTAGGCCGGGCAAACCGCGTCGCGCGCGCAGGGGCCGCGAATAAAAAACAAAGAATTAGCCGCGTCGGAGCCGGCTTTTAAGCGCACGATATATCATAAAAACCAGAAAACAGAATTCGAGCAGTGGTGCAAGGTACATTATGTCCTTGGTTTGATATTGGGGTTTTTGCCTTCATCGGGACGGGCCAATTCAAACGTCTTTTCAATGATTGCATAATCCCGATACCCCAAGCGCGTTAAGGGCTTAAATTTCGTGACATCAAACCGGCCATTTTCGATACAATCCTCCCGCATATGCACACCAATCACTTCTCCAAACACGGCAAAATTAGCCGCGCCGGGAAGGTTAACAATTTGCGTCAGCTTACATTCTAACGCCGCAGGCGCCCCAGAAACGCGCGCGCAATTTATAATGTTGCACGCGATCTGCTGCAGGCCGGCTTGTTCATATTCATTGGTATCATAGGGCAAAGTGGCAGCGCTTGCATTCATTTGCTCGATCATCGCATGTTCAACAATATTCACGCAAAAAACGCCTGTTTCCCGGATATTGGCAACGCTGTCTTTTGTGCCATTTTGATCCGGCTTTTCTCCCGTTGAGGAAAACATCACCTGCGGCGGCACATAGGCCACGGCATTGAAAAACGAATAAGGGGCAAGGTTATTGCGCCCTTGGGCATCGCGGGTTGAAATCCAACCGATTGGCCGAGGCGTCACAATGGCATTAAAAGGGTTATAAGGCAGGCCATGGCCTTGTTCGGGTTCGTAAAATATAGCTTTCTCTCCTGTTTGATCCTGACTTATCGTCATGTTAAGCCCAATTCCAGCGCAAAGTGGAATATGAAGCCGTGCTTGATTTAATGCCAGAAACGCCCGCAGATTGGTGGGAGGTCGAAGCTCTGTTTGACCTATGCTTTGCGCCCGGCCGCGAAGCCTTGTCATCTTATCGCCTGCGCGATGATGCAAACCCAGTGGCGGCCTTATGCTTTTTGATCCGTGACGAAACTGGCGCGCTTGGCGGGGCCATTCGATATTGGCCCGTCAGTATCGCCCAGCAACCGGCGCTGTTATTGGGCCCGGTGGCGGTGCATCCCACCCGCCAAGGCGAAGGATTGGGGGGCTTTTTGATCCGTGAAAGCCTAAAGATCGCGCAGGACATGGGTCACCAGCGGGTCATGCTGATCGGTGACGCGCCCTATTACGAAAGATTTGGATTTGTAAAGCTGCAAAATGTTCATATGCCGCCGCCCACCAATCCAAACCGGATCTTGGGCGTCTCGCTGTCCAAAAATGCATGGAACAAGATCTCTGGGTCGGTCGAAAAACCCGGGTTTGGGCACTAAGATGCGCAGCCCAACAGCATGCGGGTAAGGCGGGCGGTATATTTGCAAACAATCATGCGTTGGTTTGAAGTGCTTTTCTAATCTTATATTTTGCTTTAGAGCGCGCACATGCCTCGTTACGCTTTCAAAATTGAATATCATGGCGCGCCTTTTTGTGGATGGCAGCGCCAAGCTGATCAGCCCTCGGTTCAAGCGGCGCTAGAAATAGCCCTGCGAAAACTTGACCCCGGACTGCAGGAGGTGGCCGGTGCTGGGCGCACGGATACGGGCGTTCACGCAATCGGTCAGGTTGCCCATTGCGATTTAGCCACCCGCTGGGATCCTTTTCGGTTGAGCGAAGCGCTAAACTTTCACCTCAAACCACAGCCGGTTTCGATCACCGCTTGCGCCGAAGTGGCGGCTGATTGGCACGCACGTTTTTCGGCCATCGGGCGCAAATATGTGTTCAAACTTCTCTCGCGGCGCGCGCCCGCCGTGCATAATGCGGGATTGGTGTGGCAAGTGCGCCATGACTTGCACTTAAAGCCCATGCAAGACGCCGCGCAACATTTGATCGGCTTGCATGATTTCACAACCTTCAGATCCAGCATGTGTCAGGCCAAAAGCCCGCTAAAACCTTAGACCGGCTACAGATTGAACGGATCGATTTACCCTTTGGATGCGAATTCCATTTCACCGTCGAGGCTCGCAGTTTTCTACACAATCAGGTGCGCAGCTTCATTGGCACGTTAGAGCGCGTTGGCGCGGGCGCTTGGTCACCCGATCAGGTCAAGCAAGCGCTTGAAGCGCGATCGCGCGCCGCCTGCGGTCCTGTCAGCCCGCCTCAGGGGTTGTATTTACACTCGGTAAAATACCCACAAAATCCTTTTTAATTCCCGACATTGCCTTCATCGCTTTCGATCTGCGCCAAAAGTAATCGCTTTAAACTTTGCTCATCCACCATTTTGGCAGCTTTTTTCAACGATACCCATTTGCGTTGCCGTTGTTTTTTCTCGGGATAGCGCTTTGCTAATGTACAAGAAGCAATTCGATAAACATTGACCTCAAGGGGCACTTCCTGTGCGCCGCGCAGGCGTTTGACGTAGTGATAAGAGCCGATCAACGCAGGGGATGTTGGATCTGCTATAACCCCAGCCTCTTCCCAGGCTTCCATCAGAGTAACTTCGGCCTCGGTTTTATCCTCTTCCAGCCAGCCCTTTGGCAGAATCCAGCGTTTGGTTTTTCGGCTGGTAATCAGCAAGACGGATAATTTGCCTTTGCGGTGCTTCAAACATAAAGCCGCCGCTTGCTGCGGCCGATACGCCTTGTCTTCAGAATTGTTCATAACGGCGACGATAGGCTTTTCTGCGTGATGTTTAAAGACGGCTTAGACCGCTGGAGCAGTCTTTCTTATATCCCCTATTTTACAGAGGTTAGTTCAAGCCGTGTGCGCAAGCCGCCATAATCTGGGCTCTACCTCAGTTTAGCGCTATTTCGCCGGCCGCTTTTTATGCAGGCTCGGCAGGGCTTGCGCCGGGTTTTCAGGCCAAGGATGCTTGGGATAGCGCCCACGCATATCTTTGCGCACGTCTAGATAACTGCTGCGCCAGAACCCGGGCAGATCCATTGTGGTTTGCAAGGGCCGCCCAGCGGGGGAAAGCAAGGTGATTTTAAGCGGGTTCCCCGCGATATTAGGATGGCTGGTTTGCCCAAACATTTCCTGCAACCGCACCGCAATTTCAGGCACTCCTGAGCTGTAATCAATCGCCACTTTACGCTTAAGCGGAGTCACGAAATGCGCGGGCGCCAAACGATCAAGCTCTGCCGTTTGCTCCCATGAAAGCTGGGCTTGCAAAGCTGGAAGGATGTCAAAGTTTTTCCAGCTTTCGGCATTTTTAATCTTGCCAAGATATGGCAGCAACCAACTCTCCAAGCTTTCCATCAGCGCCGCGTCTGAAAAATCTGGCATGTTGCGCCCCACCAAGCTCACGCGGCTGATAAAGCGCCGCGCCGCGGGCGTATATACAAGCCCAATCTCGCGCACCCCCTCTAACATAGCCCGCGCAATATCAAGTTCGGGCGCATCGTTCCAAATCTGTTCGGTAAGCGCAAGCGCACCAAAATATTCGATTTTGCGTGCCACAACACGCGCCTCGCGCTTGGACCACAAACAGCTTTGTTTCCACCCGATTTGATCGGCAAAGAGGCTGCGCAACTCGGCTTCTGAGAGCGCAATGGCTGCGCGAATTTTAGCTTCTTTTGGATTGCCATCTAAATCTGCAGCAACCAATAGACGCTGTGAACTTAAAGGGTCTTCTGCATTTAAAATTGCCCCTTTGCCACCTGATAGCAAAAATCGAGGCGCGCCGCCTTTGCGCCGCAACCCGATCCGGTCGGGATAGGCAAGCGCGATCATCTGAGCATCGCTTAGCGGCTCTGCCTGACGCCCAATCTGCTTTTGCAGGCGCATGGTTTCAGCTTTGATACTGCTTAAGGTTTGCATTTTTACATCATAGGGCCTGTTTTGCTTAAATTTAGCAAGATCGCGCAAGGCTTCGAGGCGAAGGCTGATATCGCTTGGCGCGTCGCGGCTTAGGGGATCCTTTTCGGCAAGCAAACTGGCGATTGGTGCAGCCGCATTGCCTGATTTGCACATCATATGGGCGGCACGCGGATGCATTGGCAAACGCGCCATCTCCTTACCATGGGCGGTCAGTCGCTTGGAAGGCGTTAAGGCACCAAGCATCATTAACAGCTCCTGCGCTTCAGCAAACGCCTTCGGGTTGGGCTGTGTCAGCAAAGGCAAGTCACCCGGGTTGGCGCCCCACATGGCCAGCTCAATCGCAAGAGGTGCCAGATCTGCTGAACTTATCTCAGGCGGAGCAAAGGCGGCCATAGCGCCTTCTTCCGCTTTTGACCACAATTTGTAACACCATCCGCTGTCAAGGCGCCCAGCGCGGCCCTGGCGCTGCGTGGCTTCGGCCTTGCTGGCCCGTTGCGTAATCAAGCGGGACATGCCCGAACCCGGATCATATTGAGCGCGCCGGGCCAAGCCTCCATCAATGACGACGCGAATGCCCTCGATCGTGAGAGAGGTTTCCGCAATCGCCGTGGCCAATATGATTTTTCGCGTGTCCACGGCCGGCGTCAGCGCTGCTTTCTGATCTTCAAACCGCATCGCGCCAAATAAAGTTTCCACGGTGCAACTGCTGGGCAAATTGGACTTTAACAAAGCAGCAGTTTTTTGAATTTCACGCTCACCTGGCAAGAACACCAAAACCGCACCGCTGGTCTGCGGCAGCGCTTGCAAGACCAAATCGCAGATTGCGGTTTCAAATTTAATTGATTTTGGAAGCGGTCGGTCCAGCCAAATGGGCGCGACTGGAAAACTACGCCCCTCGGCTGCGATCACGGGGGGATGCTGCATCAACGTGACCAGCGGCGCGACGTCCAATGTAGCCGACATCACAAGAATACGCAGATCTTCGCGAAACGCATTTGCCGCTTCCAAACAAAGGGCCAAACCCAGATCCGCATTCAAAGACCGTTCGTGAAACTCATCAAAAATAACGGCCCCGATGCCCGTTAATTCAGGATCACTTTGCAACATTCGGGTCAGAATACCCTCGGTCACCACCTCGATACGCGTCCGGATCGAGGTTTTTTGCTGGCCGCGCATACGATACCCCACCGTATCGCCAGCCGCCTCATTCAGGCTTTGGGCCATGCGCTCCGCAGCGGCGCGGGCTGCCAGACGGCGGGGTTCTAACACAATAATCCGGCCTTTAATTTTGCCCGATGCCAACAAGGCCAACGGTACTATGGTGGTTTTACCAGCCCCGGGCGGCGCGGTTAAGATCAGTTTAGAGCTGCGTTCGATTGCTCCAAGAAGCTCTGGGATCACTTTTGTGATCGGCAAAGCGGAATCCGGGCTGAATTTAACGACGCTCAAAGGTCGCCGTTCCACGCAATGTGCTGAAGCTGAATTTTGCAACCCTATAGCCAGCCTCAACAGGGTGGTAATTTATGTAAAAAGGGAATGTGATTCCATCCGATAGTTCCTGTTTGGAAAATCCGCCGAGACGCGTATAAATCCCTTGACAGGCCACCCCCCCCTTATCAAGCTTTGTGGGCCCCGATAAGGAGAGCGAAACCCGTCTTTCCCCATCAAATACCGGCAAATCGACCTTACACAGCTGAGAGCTCACTGCGTCATCAAGCAAGGCAAGCAGCGCCGAAAGCGGATCAAGCGTGCCTTTTTGATCGGCGGGTTTCAGCCAGTATTTTTTCCGTTCGCCAGCTGTCAAAAGCGTCGGGCGTTGATTTTTATAGCGCATTTCTTTGTTTGTTATACGCCTTCCTGTATTGGATGTTTCCATGTAATTTTTTGGAAAATACCGGCTTTTCAAGCGCTGTCCCGTTACTTTTGCCTGAAATAAGTAAGGGGCAAGCAACGCCACCAAACCAGTTGTTTCCAACACCGCCTCTGCCGAATAAACTGTGCCTTTCACGCTTTTGTGATAACGAAGTTCACCGGCCTTGATGCCTAAAAGAAACACGTCAAAGTGATGTGCTTCTTCGCGCTCACCCGGCTTTAACGTTGCAGAAAAACTTGGCATCGCGAAAAAAACGTAAAGAAAAAAGGCCACCAGCGTTTTAAAAAAATGCATTTTTAGAAAGGCTCCGCTGGACTTTTCTTTCGAGTTCGCGTCAAAACCATACTGCCAAAGCCGTGAAACACCAACCCCTGCTCGTAGAAAGTTAAAGCCCTCAATGACCGATATCGATCAGCTAGCGCATCAAATCCTTCAGCAGGATCGCCGCGCCCTGGCCCGCGGGATTACACTGGTTGAAAGCCAGCGCAGCGATCACCGCGAGCAATCGATTGCTTTGATGCAAATACTGCAAGACCATCCCAAACGCGCCCTGCGTATTGGGCTATCAGGCACACCTGGCGTGGGTAAATCAACCTTCATAGAAGCGTTTGGCAGCTTGCTCACCGCACGCGGTTTAAAAGTGGCGGTGCTGGCGGTTGATCCAAGCTCGCTGCGTTCAGGTGGCTCGATTTTGGGAGATAAAACCAGAATGGATCGATTATCGCGCGATCCAATGGCCTTTATCCGCCCCTCTCCAAGCCAATCTCATTTAGGGGGAGTCACGCGGCGCAGCCGTGATGCTGTGGCGCTCTGCGAGGCTGCGGGGTTTGACGTTGTGTTCATTGAAACCGTTGGCGTGGGGCAATCGGAAACGATTGTGTCGGAAATGTCAGATATTTTTTTGCTGCTTTTAGCCCCGGCAGGTGGTGATGAATTACAGGGCGTAAAACGTGGCATCATGGAAATGGCCGATATTATTTTGGTGAATAAAGCCGATGGCGAGCTGAGCACAGCGGCAAATCGCACCTGCGCGGATTATTCCAGCGCCTTGCGGTTGCTGCGCAAGCGCGCGCAAGATCCATCAAACTTTCCGATAGCGATGACCGTATCCGCCTTAACGCTTGTCGGGCTAGAAGCGGCTTGGCAGGCGGTGCTTGAGCTGACGGATTGGCGCAAAGCCAATGGTCATTTTGAAGGCCGGCGTGCCCAACAGGCCCGATTTTGGTTTGAGGAAGACGTCAAACAAGGCGCCTTAGACGTTTTGAACCGACAGGAAATTAGAAATGAACTCGAGCGTCTGGGCCTGCAAGTTGAAGCCGGGGGGCTTTCCCCCGCGCGCGCGGCGGAACGGGTTTTGAAACGCCTGAGCCAACTAAAGTGATTCGAATGATTGGGCGCTTATAAACCGCGGCGATCCTGCCTTGGCCCTTGCCGGTCGAATTTTAGGGCGGTTTTCAAACCCACCCGGCGTTTTCCAGGCGTCAGGCGCTTGACGCGCCGGTTCAATCCCCCTAAGACCGCATTTCAAGTTTTGGGCCTGCCTTTGGCATGCTGCCCTTGAGTGGTAGAATTGGCGCAAACTGCGCATTAAGCAAAAGCAAGAGGATTGAGAAATGGCACGTCGTTGCGAGTTCACAGGAAAAGGCCCGATGTCTGGTAACAATGTCAGCCATGCCAATAACAAAACCAAGCGTCGTTTTTTGCCAAATCTGAACGACGTGACCTTGCAATCTGAAGTTTTAAATCGTGGTTTTAAGTTCCGCATTTCAGCAGCTGCATTGCGCTCAGTTGATCATCGTGGTGGCTTGGACCAATTCTTGGCAAAAGCCAAAGATGACGAATTGTCAACAAATGCGTTGAAATTGAAAAAAGAGATCGCCAAAGCCCAGACGGCCTCGGCGTAGCCCCAACGCAGCGTAGCGGCTGGTTTTTAGACAAAACCAGCGAATATGCCCCTGAACGATAAGGCTGGCCTGATGAAAAACCTGCCTCATCGTTTGAAAAAACATTGCGGGGCATTTTTTCTTTTTAGTCTACTGGTCGCGGCGCTATTATCGCTCGGGCAAGTATCTGCGCGTAGCGTTTTGATGCAAGATACCGCCGGTCACCTGGTAATTTGCAGCGGAGACGCATCCGTTGTTATTGCAGTAGATTCCCATGGCGCACCGATTTCAGATGAAACTTCCTGCCCAGAGTGTTCTTGCCTGAATCCCATAGATGCAGACATGAACCGCGGCGTTGTCTTAAAAACATCTGCCGCCTCGCGGGCCGCAGAGGCCTCAAGACGGCAAGATGCTTATCAAAAATCCATTTACTCCATCCAGCTGCGCGGCCCACCCTCTCAGGTCAAATCCACATATTCATAAATTTTGACTGAACAAAGAGAGAACCGAAATGACCCATTTAAGATCCTTTTTTGCAGCTTTAATCCTCTGTGGCCTGCCAGCGCTTTTATCCGCCGATACGATTATGATCAAAGATGCTTACGCGTATCGCGCGACCCCCTCGTCAAAAGCGGGCGGTATTTTCATGATGATCCATAATCACGGCGTAGCCAATGATCGGCTCGTCAGTGTTGCGTCAACCGCAGCACGGAAAGCCGAATTACACACCCATATAGAATCTGCCGATGGGGTGATGAAAATGCGACCCGTCCTCGACGGGTTTGCGATTGAAGCAGGTAAAATGGCCATGCTCAAACGTGGTGCGGATCACATCATGCTGATGGGGTTGCGCAGCAGTTGGCATCAGGGTGATCTGATTTCTATCGTTTTAACTTTTGAGAAGGCCGGTGAAATGACGCTTGACGTCCCGGTTGACTTAAACCGGGCTGACGCAGCGCATTCCCACTAAAGGTACCAATCATTGGTTTGACAAAGCGGGAACCAAAGCAAAAACGCATCACTGCCGCTTTTCAATATCGCAGCTTTTTATAGAGAGGCTTTATTGGGCAGTTATTTTTCTGCGCTTGGTGATCCAATTTAAGTCAGCAAGCGTACAGCTATCAAGCAGGAGAAAAAATGATACATGTTTTGTTGTATATCGTCACCGCAATCGTCTTTCTAGCGCTTGACGTCGTCATGCTCAAAAAGGTGATGTACCCGCTCTTTTCTTCGAATATCGGGCCGATGATGCTGGAAGACCTTCGCATGGGACCTGCAGCGGTATTTTACTTATTTTATGTCGTGGGCGTGGTCTGGTTTGTCTCAATTCCCGCCTTGAATGTTGGTTCGATCGCTCAGGCGTTTTTTGCCGGCGCAGTTCTTGGCGCGCTGGCATACGGAACCTATGAGTTTACAAATTTCGCGACGCTGAAAGGCTGGACGGCGCAAATGGTAATGGTTGACGTCATTTGGGGCGCTGTTTTAACAGGAACGTCAGCGGCGGTAGGCGTGGCCGTAACGAAATATTTCACATAGATAAGCGTCCCATGCTGCAGAAGGATGCTTGGCATTCCTTGCAAATAAACTTATAGCCGGCACAGCTATTTAGGAGCCTGGCGAATGCAAGGAAGTGCAAACCTCAACGTAATGATCAAAGCAGCCCGTAAAGCTGGCAGATCGCTTCTGAAAGATTTTACCGAGGTTGAAAATTTACAAGTTTCAAGCAAGAGCGCGGGGGATTTTGTATCGCGCGCAGATATCGCAGCAGAAGCGATTATCAAAGCTGAATTAACGGCGGCCCGCCCCACTTATGGCTGGGTGGGAGAGGAAAGCGATGCCATCGAAGGCCAAGACCCCACGCGGCGCTGGATTGTTGACCCTTTAGATGGCACCACCAACTTTTTGCATGGTCTGCCACATTGGGCTGTGTCCATCGCATTAGAACATAAAGGGCAGATTGTTGCCGGCGTGGTCTATGATCCAACAAAAGATGAAATGTTCATAGCCGAAAAGGGCCAGGGGGCCTGGTTGAATGAAAGCCGGTTGCGCGTTTCAGGCCGCAAACGGATGATTGAAAGCATTTACGCAACCGGATTGCCCTTTGCAGGGCGCTCTGATTTGCCCGAAACCCTGAAAGATCTTGCGCAATTGCTACCCGCCTGCGCAGGCGTGCGGCGCTGGGGCGCCGCAGCCCTTGATCTGGCTTATGTGGCTGCAGGGCGCTATGACGGGTATTGGGAGCGCCGCTTAAACGTTTGGGACATTGCAGCCGGCGTGATTATAGCGCGCGAAGCAGGTGCAATCGTAGAAGGCATTGCTGCGAATTCTGATCCTGTCGAAACCGCTGATATTTTATGCGCAAACGATCTGCAGTTTAATCAATTTGCGGCTTTAATCCGGGGCGCATAACAAACAGCTCACACCGAGCCTGATTTCAAATCTGCACCCAACACGCTTCACATAGCTATTTTCTGATATTCGACTTTCTCGGGACCAATGGCACGCGCGCAAGCGAGCCAGCATAGATTTTTTCCGGATGGGGCGGATGCCCCAATGTTTCCCGCCAAAATGCAGCTGCCCCAAGGCGTATAAACAAGGGGAAAATCAGAACAAGACCGGCTGCAAAGCCACCAATATGAGCCCAATATGCGATACCGCTGCTGGCCGTCGTGGAGGTAGCGCCATTCAGGAGCTGTAACGCGAACCAAAATCCAAGAAC
>Ga0181585_10005008_pt1 | contig 11486 bp, 8 predicted proteins | sample 071ome_29_FD_132469 | JGI IMG/M metagenome (GOLD analysis project Ga0181585, IMG submission 132469) | Coastal salt marsh microbial communities from the Groves Creek Marsh, Skidaway Island, Georgia - 071407BT metaG (megahit assembly) | ecosystem: Environmental > Aquatic > Marine > Intertidal zone... | reverse complement strand
CAAAAATAAGCTCAAAAAGAACACAATAAAGATATTTCCCTCTCTGAGATTTGAGTATTTTTTATCTCTGCTTAAGCATGCATCTTTTATCATAGGTAACTCAAGTTGTGGCCTTAGAGAAGCGCCATTCTTTAAAGTTCCAACAATTAATATTGGAACTAGACAAAAAAATAGATCCAATCTTTCGTCTATCATTAATATTGATCCAAAAGAAAGTGAAATTTTAAATGCATTAAAGCAAATAACACTCAAGCAAAGCACTAGAAATAAAGGAATTTCAAAAATCACGCATGTAAGTGACAGCGATAAAAGATTTATTAAAACGCTAAAACAAAGAAGAATTTGGAATATCTCAAAACAAAAATTTTTTAATGACTTAGATATTGTATGAAAAGAGTAGTTTTAATACCTGTAGAAACAATATCAAGAGAGCTTGATTACAAGCTAGTTTTAGCAAGCAAGTTAGCTGATGAAGAGACCACTTGTATTATTGGGCAGCATAACTACCTTAATAAAATTTTTAAATATTTCAAAGAAGGGGGGGGTGTATATTTTGGAAAGAATGTATTTCCTGACATGGTTCCATGCACTCAAGAGCATTACCAGCATCTCAAAGAAAATAACTTCTCACTTCTTTATCATCATGAAGAGGGAGGGGTATTTTTTGGAAGTGAAAATGATTGGGTTAATAGACTAAAAAGCCAATTAGACCCAAACATCCTCCAAAACGATGATGCCATCTTATGCTGGGGTGAATTTCAAGCCAATCACTACAAATCATTAGCTTTGCCATTTTCTACTTATAAAGTGGGATCCCCAAGGCTAGATATTGAACCAGGTTCTGATCTATTTGAAATCACAAGTCAATTCTCACGAGTAAAGCATGATAAGTTCATACTAATCAATACTAATTTTTCAGTTGTAAATCATATGATGGGTTTAACTGCAGAATTGAAATATTTTAAATCAAGAAAATTTGATGATAGTGATGCTTTAACTAATATTAATTTATGGTATTCAGCAGTATTTGAAATAATGGGAAATTTTTTAAAAATGATTGTCATCCTTGCCTCAAACAATCCAAATCAGACCTTTGTAATTAGACCCCATCCAACAGAGTCGCTTGAAATTTATGAATACTTGCAATCAGTTTATTCAAATATAACGGTATCTAAATCTTACAATGCTGTAAATTGGATTTCAAAATGTAAACTAGTGATTCAAAATAATTGTACTACTTCATTAGAGGCATTCTTTATGAATGTTCCTGTTGTAAATTTTCTCCAAGAAAGAAATAACTTTTCAGTAAATATATTAGATGATATTGGGCATCACATAAAAGACACTGAAGAAATACAACGTTTAATCTTAGATCATAATATACAGTCAAAAGATAATCTTAGCGAAGATTCTAAACTAAGAGTGCTGATAGATAATTTTATTGATTCAGGCTCATCTATTAATAAGATTTCTAATATTATTAACTCGTATCTACAGAATAAAAAGAAAGTTAAGATTCCAATATTCTGGATCCAAGCCACTTATTACAAGACAAAAATAAGGAATGCATTAGCTTATTTGCCTAGATTTTTATTTCCCTCTAAACTGAGATCTTATCGTATGTATAATTCTCATTTTCAAGGATTTGAAAAGAAGGAAATACTGCTTAAAGTAGATTTTTTAAGCAAAAAGAACAATAAGACTCTAAAAACGCATTTCTTGAACAAGGAATTGTTTATAATTACTTCTTAATTTTGCCCGGGTGGTGGAATTGGTAGACACAAGGGACTTAAAATCCCTCGAAGGCAACTTCGTGCCGGTTCAAGTCCGGCTCCGGGCACCAATTAGGAAAAAGTTATGAAGAAGGTTATTGTCACTGGTGCTGCAGGCTTTATTGGTTTTCATGTATCAAAAATTCTTCTTAACAAAGGTTTCAGAGTATTTGGGATAGATTCCCTTAATAATTACTATGATGTAAAAATTAAGAAGTCTAGGAATGATATTCTCAGTCAAAGTCAAAATTATAAATTTTATAAATTAAAAATTGAGAATAATGCTTGCATTGAATTAATAAATGAAATTAATCCAGACTTTATTATTCATTTAGCAGCTCAAGCCGGTGTTAGATATTCATTAGAAAATCCAAGATCCTATGTTCAAAGTAATATTGTTGGCACGTTCAATATTCTTGAGGCTGCAAGAGATATTTCATGTAAGCACTTAATGATTGCATCCACCTCATCGGTTTATGGTGCAAATACTAATATGCCATTTAATGAAAACCAAAAGGCTGATACGCAATTAACTATTTACTCTGCTTCAAAGAAATCGAATGAATCAATGGCTCATTCCTACTCTCATTTATATAAAATTCCCATAACTATGTTTAGATTTTTTACAGTTTATGGGCCATGGGGAAGGCCTGATCTTGCGCTTTATAAATTTGTTAAAAATATTATTAGATCTGAAGATATTGAGGTTTATAACCAAGGAGAGATGTTCAGAGATTTTACTTATGTAGATGACTTAGCTAAAAGCATATTTTTATTAATGGGCAAATCCCCAAGTTCTAGCGATTCTTTTGAAAATGACTCATTATCACCTGTTGCTCCATTTAGAATAGTAAATATTGGTAATTCAAATCAAGTAAAGTTAATTGATTTTGTTCGTGCAATTGAAGATGAGTTAGGCATAAAAGCTCATATCAAGTTTTTACCTCTCCAAAAAGGTGATGTTCTTGCAACTTTCTCTAACACCGATCTTTTAGAACAAATAACTGGTTTCAGACCTACAACCAATATTAAGGATGGAATTCATCAATTTATAGAATGGTACAAAGAATATTTTAAGATCAAACCATGAGAGATAATGTTCTATTTAAATCACTTGCCTTGCTAACTAAAGCGGAAAAGAGAAGGGGTTTAATAGTTCTTATTTTGGCAATTTTTATGGGTTTATTTGAGGTGATAGGGGTTGCTTCTGTTGTTCCATTTCTCACTATCCTGGCTAACCCTAATATAATAAATGAGAACAACATTTTAAAGTTTACATACCAAAATCTTAAATTTGAAGATGTGGATAGTTTTCTTATTTTCTTAGGAATAGCTGCTTTTTTATTAATTATTATTGCATCTGTTGTAAGAACTCTCGGTCAGTACGCATTGACAAGATTTGCACAAATGCGAAGACACTCTTTGGCCTCAAGATTGTTAGAGCTATATATCTATAAACCTTACAACTTTTTTATTAATAGAAATTCATCAGAGTTATCAAAAATTATTCTTTCAGAAGTTGATCAAGTTATTAATGGGGTCTTCCAGCCAGGCGCTATTATGGTTGGACAAATTTTTACTGTACTAGCAATAGTAGTCTTCCTCTTTGTTGTCGATCCATTAGTATGCTTAATAGCTGCATCCTCGTTTGGGGGAATTTACCTAATAATTTACTTCCTTATTCAGTCATACTTAAAAAAGATAGGTAAGAACCAAATTGAGTTCAATAAAAAGAGATTTGAAGCTACTCAGGAAGCTTTTGGGGCAATAAAAGAAATCAAACTTTATTCAAAAGAATCAGTATATTTGAATAGATTTAATAACCCTTCCATCAAAATGGCTCAAACTATATCTAGCGGTACTGTTATGGGACAAGTGCCTAAATTTGCTATTGAAGCTTTTGCCTTTGGAGGAATTTTAATTTTAAGCATGTTTTTGATGAATAAATATGGTGGCTATTCCTCAAATGCCCTAGGCAGCGTACTGCCTTTACTAGGTTTGTATGCTTTTGCTGGATATAGGCTTATTCCTGCGATGCAGATAATTTACTATTCTTTAACACAGGTTCGTTTTTTTTCACCTGCAATCGAAAACATTTATAAAGACCTTATTGCTAATAAAAATTATTCAGAAACTACTAGTTCAGAATTACAAAAAGTTGATTTCCAAGAGACCATGGAATTAAGAGATTTAAATTTTTCTTACGAGAATTCTGGCAATAGAGCTATAAAAAATATTTCTCTTAAAATTAAATTTGGAGAAAGTATAGGCATAGTTGGTGCAACTGGTTCGGGTAAATCATCGCTTGTTAATTTAATGCTAGGTTTATTAGAGCCAGATTCTGGCCATATTCTAATTGATGGGACACAAATTAATTTAAGTAATGTTAGATCTTGGCAGAGAAATATTGCTTATGTTCCGCAAGATATATTCTTATTAGACACTTCTATAAAGCAAAATATTGCTCTTGGAGAAGATGATGAAAATATTGATTTAATTAAATTAAATGAGTGCATAAGAATTGCTCAGCTAGATAAATTAATTTCTGAAGACTTAGAATTTGGTCTTGACACCATTGTCGGAGAGAGGGGAATAAGACTTTCTGGGGGTCAGAAGCAAAGAATTGGAATTGCTAGAGCTCTATATCAAGATCCTAAAATCATTTTCTTTGACGAAGCTACAAGTTCATTGGATTCAGTGACTGAAAAGAAAATTATTAACTCGCTTGAAGAGCTTTATGGAAAATATACGCTTATAATGATTGCCCATAGAGTAACTACATTAAAATCTTGCAATCAAATATTTGTTCTAGATAAAGGTCTAATTTCCGATCAAGGGGAATATAATGATTTGGTCAAGAGAAATATATTATTTCAAGATATCTTAAAATTTTCGAATTAAATGGAGCAATTCATGGAGTTAAAAAATGGACTAACAGTAAGTTATAACTCAGGCAGGGTTATTAAAGTAGGTGATGACGGATACCATGAAAATTTTGGATTTCAATGGAACTTATTTAATAAATTACAACTAGATTCTTATAATGGGTCAACTGAATCTTTTGATAGATTGCTAGATCAAAGTGACCTTAATCCTGATGAATTTAAGAATAAAATTATTCTTGAAGTTGGTGCAGGATCGGGAAGATTTACAGAAGTATTGCTAAGCCTTGGTGCAAAAGTGATTGCTGTGGATTACTCCTCAGCTATTAATGCAAATTTTCAAAATAATTTAGAATTTGTTGACAATCAAAAATTAATCTGTGTACAAAGTGACTTATTTGAAATGCCTGTACAAGAAAATTTTTTTGATATGGTGATTTGTTATGGAGTCATTCAGCACACCGGAAGAAATATGGATTCACTCAATCATTTAACAAAGTTTGTAAAACAAGATGGTTACTTGTTAGTAGATATTTATTCGAATAGCATCAGACATCTCAATCCTTGGATATATGCAATTCGTCCGTTTTTCTTCCTAGTTAAGGATAATAAAAAGAAACTTAATTTAGTGAAGAAATTTGTAAATTTTATGTTCCCAATTCAGCTCTATCTAATTAAAAAGGTATTTAATAAAGGCGGTATATACAAATATATAAGATATTTTTTATATAGATCACCCAATTCTGTTTATGGAATTAATTTATATTTGAGCGGAAAAATATCACTGGATATAGCAAAGGAATGGGATATTCTAAATACTTTTGATGCTTGGATGCCTCAACATGACCACCCTGTTTCTTTTAAAAAATGGTCGAAAATGATTCAAGAAGTTGTGAAAAGAAAGAGTTTTGATATTGTGAGTATGAAGGAGTGCGGACAGGGAAATTGCGCTACACTAAAGCTAAGAAATAACTAATTAGCGACATATATTTTCGTGGAATTCTTTTAATTACATATCAAGAAGCTTAAAACCTGCTTTAGGTAACAAAATAGTTATGAGCCTTAGTAAAAGTCAAAATTTCGATGAAAATATTGTCTTTATAATACCTAACGATAAAAACCATGGAGCACAAAATTTCTTTAAAAGGTTATTTAAAGAGTTCCCACACAAAAACAAAATATTCTTTAGGGAAAGTGATTTTAAAGGTTTTTTTTCTAAATTTTATTTCATTTTTAAAACCACAAAAAAGCCAAATACAGTTTTATTTACTACAGTAAATTCAAATGTTTTAGGCCTTCTTATAAAAATCTTTCTACCAAAAATTAAACTAATTTCTAGACTAGGCAATACCATCAGTCAAGAATTAGAAAGGAATAGTCTAGGATATTTCAAACATAAATTTTTTTATATGTTGCTTTCAGAATTTTCTGATGCAGTTATTTTTCAATCCAGTCTTATGAAGAAGGATTTTCTCGATTTTTTTAAATTCAATGATAAGCAAAGTTTTTTTGTAATTCATAATGGAGTAGAGGTTCAAGAAATTACATCATTAAATATTAAGGCTAAGGAAGGCGACTCTAGGAAAGTAATTTTTCTTTTGGTAGGAACGTTCAAATTTCAGAAAGGCTATGACATTTTTTTTGAAGCTCTCAAACTACTAAAGCCAGAGACAAAGCTTAAAGTGCGATTTATTATTTGTGGGGATGGCCCGCTACTTGATGAATTCAAAAAAATGTCAGCATCATTAAAAGGCTTGGATGTGTCATTTGAGGGCATGGTAGATCCCAGCTTATATTATCTTGGATCAGATGTTTATATCTCATGTTCTAGATATGAGGGATTCTCTAATTCAATCATTGAAGCCTTGAGTTTTGGATTGCCTTGTATAGTTTCTAATTGTCCAAGCTCTAATGAAGAAGTCATTAGCAAGGATAACGGTATTTTCTTTCAGAATGAAAACCCCATTGATCTTGCTTCTAAGATTGAACTTATGCATGCTAATTTCACTAAATTCAATAAGGAGAAAATCATTGAGGCTTTTACAAGAGATTTCAGCATAAAAAACATCGCTGAGGAATATATTAATCTAATAAAATAAGCAAATGTGTGGAATAAATCTTATAGTTGATCTTAAGTCTGGAGACGATCTCAACTTCACTAGGCTTTCTAAAATGAATAGCTTATTGCTTCATAGAGGGCCTGATAATCAGGAATGCAAAAAGTATGGAAAAGTTTTTTTAGGACATACTAGACTATCCATCCTTGATCTTTCTCAATCTGGCAATCAACCTATGGAGTCATCTTCTGGTAGATATAAAGTTATCTATAATGGAGAAATATATAATTTTGATATTCTCAGGAATTCTTTGATTCAATCTCATCAAGTTAGGTTTAAATCAAATTCAGATACAGAAGTTTTTCTTGAGTTGGTGGAAATATATGGTTTTAGGGGCGCCCTTGAATTGATTGAGGGAATGTTCTCCATTATTCTTTATGATTCCAAAAAAGAAGAGATATTCATCGCAAGAGATAGGTTTGGTGAAAAACCTATTTATTACATGCATGACGATCACTCATTATTGGCAAGCTCTGAGTTATCCCCAATTATCAAGAATTTTAAGAATAAATTAACTCTAGATATTGAACAGCTGAATTTCTTTCTAAAGAAATCATTTGTAAGTCCTGAAAAAAGTATATTTAAAGAAATTCAAAAAATTAAACCTGGAACCTATAAGAGATTTTTACTCTCCGATGAAAATATTACTTTTATTGAAGAGAAATTTTACTGGGATTTTAAAACCAGAATTCTTGATGAAAAAATTAATTGTATTTCTAGCAATAAGCCATCTTACCTTGATTGCAAGCACGAGCTTGATGAACTTCTTAATGAAAAAATATCTATGACAATGTGTTCCGATGTTCCTTTGGGAGCATTTTTGTCAGGAGGCTATGATTCCTCCTGTGTAGTAGCGTATATGCAAAAAAATTCAAATAATAAAGTTAAAACATTTTCTATTGGTTTCGATGAAGCAGACTTTAATGAAGCTCATCATGCAAAGAATATTTCAAATTTCTTAGGAACAGATCATGAGGAACTTTATTTAAATACACAGCATCTGCTAGATACTATAATTAAATTACCAGAAGTTTATTCTGAGCCGTTTGCAGACTCTTCACAAATCCCAACACTTTTACTTTCAAAACTTACAAAAACTAAAGTAACTGTTTCTTTAAGCGGTGATGGAGGGGATGAGTTATTTGGAGGTTATAGAAGGTATTTTTTAGGCAATAAAATTAAGGATAATTTTAAATATTTCCCAGCTTTTTTTAGAAATATGCTAAGAAAATCAAATTTTATTCCTAAATTTGGTCAAAGCTTTTCTCCGTTGTTAAGTCCATTTATTAAGAATTATGAGCTAAAAGTTTCAAAGTTGCAGAATCTTCTTAACTTCAAAGATGATGTTTCTCTGTATTCGAGCTTAGCAGAATTTACCTCAATCCCTCTTCAAGAAGTGTTAAATATTAAATATGAAAATGAAATTTGGGATTCAAACTTGACGTTTTTTGAAAAAGCAATGATTCAAGATACCATAGAGTCTCTTCCAGGTGATATGTTAACAAAAGTTGATATTGCAGGAATGCATCACAGCCTCGAGACAAGAGTACCGCTTCTAAATCATAAAATTGCAGAATTTGCAATGAAATTACCTATTGATTACCTTTTAAAGAATGGGCAAGGGAAGCATATTCTTAAAGACATAGTTCATGATTATATCCCAAAAGATATAATGGAAAGACCAAAAAAAGGATTTGATATACCATTAGCATCCTATCTCAGGAATGATATAAAGGAATACTCTGGAGACCTATTAAATTATGGTAAAAATCATTTTTCTGAGATTTTTGATAATAATTTAATTGATTCAATTTGGATGGAGCATCAAAACAATCATTCAAATCATGCCAATCTCTTATGGAATCTTGTTACTTTATTTGCTTGGCACAATCATTACCTTCGGTAACTAAAATTAATTTAATTAATACTATATAATTCGCAGATGAATTTTATCAAATTTAAACAATTCCTTAAATTTCAGAGGGAGAGATCTTATTTACTTACAAAACTCTCTTTATTCTTCTTTATAGTTGGATTATTCCTGACTTTACTTACAGAGCCTAAATATGATCTTGATATAATTATTACCAAAGCAGATCAAGATTCTTTAGCACAGTCTCAATCAGGCTCATCCCTTATTTCTTTGGCACTGGCTGCAGACTTAACAGCAGGATCAAAATTCTTTTATGATTTCAGAGAAAATTTTTTTTCAAATGATGTAACAAGGCTTTATGATCAAGAATTTGGAGGCATGTCGAAACTATTTTCATTTAATAAGGAATCTAATACATATGAACCAATCAAGAATCTAGATACTGCCCTTAAATCTATTAAATATTTTTTACTAGGAGTTGAATATTCCAGGGTGCCTTCAATTTCAACACTCAATAACTTCATTAACGGATCGATTTCTTTTCGATATGATAAATCTGCAGACAACATAATTATTTCTGCTCAAACATCTAATCCACAATTTATTAAGCAACTTATTCTTGATCTACTCAAGACAACAGACAACTATTACAAGTATAAAGAGGAATCTACGATTGATTTAAAAATTAATTATCTTAATGATCAGTTACAGACTGCTCAATCAATATCCCAAAGAGATGCTATTTCACAAATACTAAAAAGCCAAATGCTAAAATATGCTCTCATCAAATCAGACTCATTATATAAATTTAATGTAGTAAGAGATTTACAAATCTCAAACTATCCTACTTCACCTAATATTGCTTTTAATTTAGCCTTATTCGCCCTTGCTGGGCTATTTTTAGGGCTCATTTACAATACTTTTATATTCGCCAAAAAACACACTAATTTACTAGACTTTTCTGACTAAAATATCAATGTTAGCTAATGTTATATGATTCAAGCGTTATAAATGTTTCATATTCAAATTTTGTAAACTATTTTCTCAGTGACTTAGTAAATCTAATTTTCTGCATAATAATCTTATTTGTATTGTTCTTATTTAATAAGGTTAACAAAACGGAATTTACCATCTGGTCATTTGCATTTTTTGCAGTTATACCAATTAATTTTTTAGTTGAAGCATTTAATTATTTTCCTGATTTACAAGGATATCTTATTTGCCTTAGAGACATTAAAGAAGACTTAGATTTTGAGTACTCTGAGTGTGCTAGAACTTTAATTAACTTTGATAGTGAGTCTGATGCAAGCGCATTAGGTATCTTTTCTTTGAAAAGGCAAATCCCAGCGATGCTGTATTTCCTAATACCGATCCCCTCTATAGCCAATTTATCATCCATAGGATTTATAAATAAGATTATTCTTTTGCTTACATATCTTTTTGTAAGAAGGCATATATCAGATGAAACTAATAGAAAATTGCTTCTCTTTTTATTCGTTTTGCCAACTGTCCTGCTGTATTCATCATTGGGAATAAGAGACAACTTGATTTTCTGTTTTTCTTTAATTTTTTTAGTTTATTTAATTAAAGAGAAGTTTTTACAAAGCTTATTAGTTCTATTTTTCTTATACCTAATAAAACTTCAAAATGCTTTAATCCTTTCAATACCATTTTTTGGCATCTTTTTATTTAAAGCCCATAAAAATAATACATCATTATGGCTTTACTTTTTTTGTCTTTTTTTAATTTTGATAATTTTTCAAGAACAAATAACTGAAATTATCAATTACTTTAGAGTAGCATTTCTAAATGAGATGGGCCTATTGTCTCCATTTGAAGTATTTGAAGGCTTTAAATCAATTTGGGAATTAATTCTTCTTTCTCCATTCACATTTATACAGGGTTTATTATCTCCTTTGCCGACAAATCCACTTAACTTAATTTTTTTTATTGAATCTATAGCTCTTGCATTCCTTGGAATATATCTTGCAAAGTCTAGAATGAAGGGTCAATTTAATTTCAAACTCATGGCCCTGCTTTTTTTAACTCTTTATGCTGGAGTTGTATTAAATATGTTTGTTGTAGAAAATCAATTTACTCTTCTTAGATATAAGTATTCATTTCTTAACCTATTTATTATTTATCTTCTCTTTAATACGTCAAGCAGAAGAAAGGTATCTTTTAATATATGATGAATAATGTTTCTATTATAGTGCCTGTAAATGAAGACTCAGATGATTTAAAGCATCTGCTGTCTGCACTGCTTGATCAAACCCTAAATTCTTTTGAGGTAATTATTGTTGATTCGAGCGATCCGAATGATAACCTCAAACTTATAGAAAGCTTTAAAAACTCTCTTGATATTAACTATCACAGAATACCTTTTGCCTTTCCTGGAGAGGCAAGAAATATAGGCGTGAAAATTGCTAAATATAAAATTATTAGTTTTTTGGATGTAAGAACAATTCCAGCAAAAGATTGGTTGAAAGACTCTATAACTTATTTTTCAAATAGAAACTTTGATTTCGTTGGAGGCAATGTTGTTGCAAATGCTACAAATTTTTTTCAAAGACTCCTCAGAGCTAGCTCATATGGTGAAAAGCCTGTAAGTTCTATTGCAGGCTCAATAATGAAAACTAAATTTTTTAATACTGTAGGAAAATTTAATTCCACTGTGAGAGCTGGAGAAGATCAAGAATGGCTTAGTCGAATTAACTTTAGCTCTCCCCATGTTACTTGGAATAAAAAATCTGTTATTGAATATGCCGGTCTTCCAAAGAACATAATATCTGCAATAAAAAAATGGTTTAATTATTCTATGAGTAGCTCAAAGATAAATATT
>Ga0181585_10004999_pt1 | contig 11492 bp, 8 predicted proteins | sample 071ome_29_FD_132469 | JGI IMG/M metagenome (GOLD analysis project Ga0181585, IMG submission 132469) | Coastal salt marsh microbial communities from the Groves Creek Marsh, Skidaway Island, Georgia - 071407BT metaG (megahit assembly) | ecosystem: Environmental > Aquatic > Marine > Intertidal zone... | reverse complement strand
TTCCTTGCGGAGTTAGCATGCAAGCAAATAGAGCATTATCATCTCTAAGCTTATTAACATCATTTGTAATTAAGCCTTGTAAGAACTCCTCTTTATCTTCACCTGAAATAGAAATTAACCTTCTATCACTAAGAGCTATCATGCCGCCTCTTTAGTTGACACACCTTTAGTAGTAGAATATTCAAAATGTAATGGAGTATCTGGGTAAACATAATTATAAGCAGTATGAAGCGCAAAGGCAGCTTCACTAAAACCAGTTAAAATTAATTTTAACTTACCAGCATAATCAGCGATATCACCAATCGCAAAAACTCTAGGTAAATTAGTTTCCATTGTTGCTGAATTAACGGCTATATGTTTTTTATCCAACTCTAGACCCCAATCTGCTATCGGGCCTAACTCCATAGACAAGCCATAAAAAGGTAACAACACATCAGCTTTAACATCTTTTTGGTTACCATCCATATCAGCTACACATACAGCATCTAATTGACCACCCTCACCTTTTAATGAATGAAGTTGGTAAGGAACTACTAAATCTATCTTACCAAGTTTTACTAGCTCATCTAACTGACTTACTGAATTTGGTGCTGCTCTAAATTTAGGGCGGCGGTGAATTATTGAAAGAGATTTAGCAACCGGCGCTAATGATAGCGCCCAATCAACGGCTGAATCTCCACCACCAGCAATCACTACATCTTTGCCTTCATATTCAGATATCTTGCTCACCAAATATTTAACCGATCCAGTCTGTTCATATTCTTCAATATTTTCTAAAGGAGGACGATTAGGACCAAATGCTCCACAACCTGCAGCTATTACAATTGCCTTACAATTTATAGAAACACCTTTATCAGTAGTAACATTATAACCATCAGCTAATTTATCTAATTTCACTACTTGGTTATTTAAATGAAATACAGGTTCATGTGGTTTAATTTGATCATGTAGTCTTTCAACCAAATCAGCTGCCTTAATTTCTGGATATGCAGGAATATCATAAATAGGTTTTTCAGGATAAAGAGCCTGGCATTGTCCACCTATAAATTCCAAAGTATCCACTACGTGACATTTCATATTTAACTGCCCAGCTTCAAAAACTGCAAATAGCCCGACTGGCCCAGCTCCTATTACAACAATATCAGTATCAAACTTATCCATAATTCTTAATTCCTAATTATTAATTGTTAATTTTTCACCAAAATTTCTCTTTTTCCCGTAGGACCAGCTGGTGATATTACACCTTCTTCTTCCATTTGTTCAACAATATTCGCAGCTCTGTTATAACCGATGCGTAATTGTCTTTGAATATAGCTGGTAGAAACCTTCTGATCTTTTAGCACAATATTTACTGCCTGGTCATACAGCTCATCCTTACCGCTATCACCTTCGCCGCTGTAATCTCCGCCATAATTTCCCGCATCACCTTCACTTGCTTCAAAAATACTTTCTACATATTCAGGAGCTCCTTGTTTCTTAAGATATTTTACCACTGCTTGAACTTCTTTATCATCTACAAATGCACCATGTACTCTAGTAAGCTTACTTCCACCAAACATATAAAGCATATCACCCATACCAAGTAATTGCTCTGCCCCCTGTTCACCTAGAATAGTTCTGGAATCCACTTTAGAGGTAACATGAAAACTAATTCTAGTTGGAAAATTTGCCTTAATCACACCAGTAATTACATCTACTGAAGGACGTTGCGTTGCTACAACCAAATGTATACCAGCAGCTCTAGCCATTTGTGCTAAACGTTGAATATAACCTTCAATCTCTTTACCTGCTACTAGCATTAAATCTGCCATCTCATCTACAATTACTACTATGTATGGTAGCGTCTGCATATCTAGCTCAACTTCTTCAAAAACCGGCTTACCAGACTCAGAGTCGAAACCAGTTTGAACTGTTCTGGTTAAAGTTTTGTTAGCAGCTTTTGCCTGCTTAATTGCTTCATTATAACCAATTATATTCCTTACTCCTAGCGATGACATTAAGCGATAGCGATTCTCCATTTCCTGAACGGTCCAGCGCAATACTTGGACTGCCTTTTTAGGCTCAGTTACTACCGGGCTTAATAAGTGAGGGATACCATCATACACAGAAAGCTCAAGCATCTTAGGATCGACCATAACGAATTTACAGTCACTTGGAGGCAGCTTGTAAAGTATAGAAAGAATCATGGTGTTAATAGCAACTGATTTACCTGAACCAGTTGTACCAGCTACTAATAAATGAGGCATTTTCGCAAGATCAGCCAATACTTCTTCACCACCAATATTTTTACCTAAAGCAAGTGGTATCTTAAGGTCATCTTGTTGGAATGACTTGCTTTTAATTAGATCTTTAAAAAATACCGTTTCCCTAGTCTCATTAGGCAGCTCAATACCTATGGCATTTTGACCAGAGATCACGGAAATTCTAGCAGACGTAGCACTCATTGAACGCGCCACATCATCAGATAAACCAATTATCCTTGAAGACTTAACTCCTGCTGCTGGCTCAAATTCATACAAGGTTACAACAGGACCTGGCTTTACATCTAGTATTTTTCCATTAATGCCAAAATCCTCTAAAGTGCTCTGCAATAAAGCTGCGCTAGTAGCTAGCTCATCTTTACTAATGCTAGTTTTTTGTTTTTTTGCATCTGATAATAAATTGATATCCGGCAAATCATAATTTGATAATTTCTTGGGAACAGGAATTGAACCTTTGTCAATTTTAGAAATCTTCTCTTTAGCTTTTACATAACCAGAATCGATATTCTTGATCCTTTTTTTGAAGAACTTCTTTTCTAAAAGCAACCTGCCTGCTATCCATAATCTTCTTGAAATTGCTGGTAGATGAGTAAGATAGTCAAAGCTCTTTTTAGCAAAATAAACCAAAGTTTTTCTTAACGTCTTTACTGAATGGGCAAAAGAAATCGCATGGGCAAAACAAAAACATATTAAGAAAAAAATTAAGCTTAGAAAAGCAATAAAAGTGCCTGATGAAAAATTAGAAAAAAGATACTTCAGATAGAAACCAACCATTCCACCATAAGTAATAAACTCCCAAGAATAAGATGTAGTAAAGCTGCTCAAAAAATAGCTTAAAAACAATATTGATAAAAGTAGCGACAAAAACCTTAGAGCAAAAAATTGTGGTGGCTGCTTCTTTAAATAATAGACTCCCCAGCAAAAACCAAACAATATAAAGATAGCTGAAGACAAGCCAAAAAACTCTAAGAAAAAACTAGCAAGATAAGAGCCTAGAACCCCACCTTTATTGACTACAATATTATCAAATACTGAATTAAAAGCAGGATCTAAAGGATGATATGTAAGTAATGAAACAGTGGAAAATAAAGTTACGAAAATTAAAGCTAACCCTAGCAACTCCTGGGCTCTGTAAAACCAAAAATTTTTAACTATTTTCTGCCTTGCAGCCATAATTCAACATACCATTATTTAGTACTAATCTTATTTACAACTAAGCTTAGTTTCGTTAATACTACAGACTAGATTATAAATAACAATATGTCTGATCATCACAAGCAAGATAAACATCATTATTTATTTAAGGAATTTAACTTAGCAGTTGAAACGGAAAATGCCGCTCAAGTTAAAAACTTATTAGAAAAAATCAATGTTGCGGATTTGGCTTTAATTGTTAGTGAATATCGCCCGGAAAAAAAGTTAATGTTGGTAAATCTACTTGGTGATAAATTCCCTGAAGATTTATTTTTAAAATTACAAGATGCGGTTTGCGAAGAATTTATTCAGCTCATCGGCCCTAAGCAATCGGCAAAAATAATCGCTAAGCTTGAAGGACCAGAAGTTCTATCAATATTAGAAGAGCTAAACGAAAATACTAGATCGCAAATTTTAAGCTTTACCAATAAAGAATTAAAGAAGGAATTAGAGACTGGTTTTTCTTACCCGATTGATAGTGCCGGTAGATTAATGCATAGAAATTTTCTTTCTGTGCCAGCGCACTGGACTATTTCTCAAGTACATAAATATTGCGTACGCCATAAAAAACTAATAAGCCAAAATTTTTATGGAGTATTTGTAGTGGACCCTATGTTTAAACCTCTAGGCATGGTTCCCACAAAAGAAATAGTAGTTAACTCTGCCAAAACATTAGTTTCAGATATTATGGATACTGATGTGCATAGCTTTAACTATCTAACCGATAAGGATGAGCTAGCAGTAAGCTTTAAGAAATATGACCTTTCTTTTGCTCCTATAGTAAATAATGATGGAAGAATTCTGGGGTTTGTAACACTAGATGAAGTTATTGAGGTAATCGATGAAGCAGCTGAAGAAAACATCTTACATCTTGGTGGTATCGCTGAGTCAGATATCTATACAAAATTCTCAAAAACTTTCGTACAGCGCTTTCCATGGTTATTTATAAATTTAGCTACAGCCATAATAGCATCTGCTGTAATAGCGATATTTGATGACACCATAAAAAGCCTAGTCGCGTTAGCTGTATTAATGCCAGTGATTGCATCAATGGGTGGAAATGCAGGAATACAAACTGTAACAGTTGCAGTAAGAGCTTTAGCTACCAAAGAATTGAATCAACAAAATGTCTTCAAGATTATTGTTAAAGAGTTTTTTATAGGAATAGCAAACGGGTTATTTTTTGCGTTAATTTGCTTCATGATCATTATGGGTTTCTATGACAATTTAAAACTAGCTACCCTTTTTGCAGTTGCTACGATTATTACCTTAGGAATCGCTGGTTTAACAGGAGCTTTAATTCCTGTATTTATCTACAGACTTAAAGGAGATCCAGCTGTTAGCTCTGGCGTCATACTAACTACCATTACCGATGTAATAGCCTTTCTAGCTTTTCTAGGTTTAGCTACATTATTTATTTAACATGCAAAATCTACAAACTAACGACATAAACTATTTTAAATTAAGCCTATTTTATATAAGCGCTTTTTTACTTCTGCTAGTAAGGTTTGTACCCTACTCTATGGAATCAGTAAGGCTGTTTTTTCCATTAATTGAAATAGCTTTCCTTTACTATTTTTATATCTATAGAGAAGCTAGGCCACTTTATGTATTTTTGTTCGCAGTTACTTTGCTTTACGATAGCTTTAACAATTATCTTATAGGAAGCAATGCAACTATTTTCTTTTTAACTTTATTCTTCTTTAAGCTTCAGGAGAAGCTTTTCTTATTTGATAACTTTAATGAAATATGGGTTGGCTTCATTATCTTTATAATTGAAATAACTTTAGTAAAACTAGCTATAATGTTTTTTGTAAACGGCATTGTTCCTGATTACAAAATCTTAACGCTCACTTCGATAAGCACTGTAATTTTGTACCCGGTACTACATAACTTTTTTCACTATTTAGCCTATCTGTTAAATGATAATTAATAGTTTTGATAAAAATAAGATTTTTAATAGAAGGCTATTTATCTTAATTTGCGTTAAGATATTTCTTATTTTTGTGCTAAGTGTAAGGCTCCTATATTTACAAATATTTAAATATAAAAAATACGTAACACTTGCTGACAGTAATCGTATAAAAAGTTTTATCATACCTCCTCTAAGAGGAAAAATATTTGACCGTAACGGTAATATTCTAGCTACTAATTCAAATTATTATCGTATTCTATTAAATAACTCTAGAAACTTAGACCTTAAAAAAACTCTAGCAAAACTTAGTAAAGTGATTGGAGTACCGCAAAAGTATTTTCTCTATAATAAAAAATCCTTAAGAAAATCTTCTGAAGGATCATTGTTAATCTATGATGATCTTAGCTACGATCAAATTGCTAAAGTTGAAGTAAACTCACCTGACCTACCTGGGATATATGTGGAAAGTGCACAAAGGAGATTTTATCCATATAGCGCAGTTACATCTAATGTATTAGGTTATGTTGCTTCAGTTAGTGAAAGAGAAAGCCAAAAATCTAATAATGCACTTTTAAAACACCCTGACTTTAAGATTGGTAAGATTGGTATAGAAAAAACCTATGAAGAATATTTAAGAGGTAAAGCCGGAATAGCACATATCGAAGTTGATGCTTATGGTTTTGCTATTAGAAATTCAGCCCTTCCATCTTCTCAGCAAATGTCACCAGGTGAAGATATAGAGCTATCAATAGATTCTGAGCTACAAGAATACACTTATAAATTAGTTGAAGATAAAAGAGCCTCAGTAGTGCTTCTCGACGTTGAAACTGGTGAAGTTTTAACCATGGTTGCAAGCCCTAATTTTGATCCTAATTTATTCTTGTCAGGTATATCTACAGAGGAGTGGAGCAGTTTAGTGAGTAACCCTGGCAAGCCAATGATCAATAAGCCTATTTCCAATCAGTACCCACCTGGCTCAACTTTTAAAACAGTAGTAGCATTAGCTGCTTTAGAGAATGGCTATAATCCCAAGAAAAAATTTAACTGCACTGGAAAATTAAGACTTGGAAGAAGGTGGTTTCATTGTTGGCGCAAGGAAGGCCATGGTATAGTGAACTTAGTTCAAGCCATTGAAAGATCCTGCAATTGTTACTTTTATCAAATGAGCAGAGATGTTGGTATTGATAATATTGTAAAGACTGCTAAAGACTTCGGCTTCGGTGAAAAAACCTCTGAGGAATTTTACAATGAAAAATCAGGTAATCTTCCTAGCAAAAAATGGAAGAAAAAGGTTTTTGGCGTTCCTTGGGTTCTAGGCGATACTTATAACAGCGCAATTGGGCAAGGTTTTATAGAAACCACCCCTATGCAACTGGCAGTTATGACTGCAAGACTCGCATCACGAGGAAATAAGGTGACCCCTACTTTAAAAAAAGCCAAGGAACCACCTCAATTTGACAAGCTACATTATGATCAAAAAAACATCGAAATTATTCTAAGGGGAATGTTTAATGTAGTGAACCAAAAAACTGGAACTGCTTATTGGCAAAGATTGCGCCCTAAAAACTTTAAGATGGCCGGAAAAACAGGAACTGCTCAAGTAGTAGCAATTGACCATAGTAAAAAAAGTAAAAGAGAAATCGAATTCGAAAGAAGAAACCACGGTTTATTCGTTGGGTTTGCACCTTTTAACAATCCTAAATACGCAGTATCTGTTGTAATAGAACATGGAGGATCAGGCTCTGGTTCGGCAGCCCCAATTGCAAGACAGTTACTTAATAAAGTTTACAAAATGAATAAAGAGAAAGCTAAGCAAAAAGCCTAACTAGCTTCACTTAACTTAACAGCTTCATCAGGATACATAACTGGCGTACCGTTTTTTACTTTATAACCATATGTTTCTGATAAATTTACTAAAAGCTGCTTATCCTCATCATACTCCAACTCTTCCCTAGTCATTGGACATATCAAATAATTCAAAAGATCTCTATTAAATTCTCTTTCCATAATTGCTCTAATAAACTTTTGTCGCGTTACTTATAGCAGCATTATTAAATCTTGCAATAAGGATTAAATATTATAAGATGCCTTCTCCGCGGCCCCTTCGTCTAGTGGTTAGGACTCAAGATTCTCAGTCTTGCAACACGGGTTCGAATCCCGTAGGGGTCACCAGTTTCTTTCTGTAGTACTGCATATTTTCCTAAATTGAAATGCTTATGTAGCTGCAGCTCACACCGCGCAATTCTATTTTGAAAAATCTACAGCACTACAGAAAGAAACTTAATTTGGCACGATCTAGAGTCTAGGGCACTATAAGAAGAAAGTGTGTATTTTTTGTATTCAAATTTATTTTTTAAAATTACTTGATTTTATGGGGGAAATCTAATAAAAAGTGGGCTTCTTACTGTGGCCCCTTCGTCTAGTGGTTAGGACTCAAGCCTTTCACGCTTGCAACACGGGTTCGAATCCCGTAGGGGTCACCAGTTTCTTTCTGTAGTACTGCATATTTTCCTAAATTGAATTACTTATGTAGCTGCAGCTCACACCACGCAATCCTATTTTGAAAAATCTACAGCACTACAAAAAGAAACTGCAGGGTTATGACTTTGTGGGTTTATTAGCCCCTTTGACGACACTCTTATTCCTTGTAGAATAACTATATTCCTAAATTGAATTGCTTATGCAGCTTCCGCTACACTGGCGCAACCCTATTTAGAAACCATTAGTCACACTGGCAGTAAAGTGCTGGTTTGTGAGGACCTGTATTACAGGTACCACTCCAGCCAGTATTACTACAGGTACAACTTTGTCCGCTATAACTACAACCATCTACATTACAGCCAGTAGATTGACTAGTTGAGCCAGAGCAGTTAGAACCACCATTTTTAGGGCTTGGACATGAACAACTTCTATACCTATATTTATAGCCACTGCTTTCGTTACAACTCCCCCAAGAGCCCCATGAACACCAGCCACCATTTACAGGGCAGGTTGTTGTTTCACTGGATGATCCTGAGCAGTTAGATCCGCCATTTGAAGGAGATGGGCAACTGCACGATCTTGTACGCGTTTTATAACCTGAGCTACTACAAGAACCCCATGAACCCCACGCACACCAGCCACCATTTATTGCGCAACCATCCGTGCTTGTTTCACTGGAAGAACCGGAACAAGTTGCTCCACCATTTTTAGCAGTAGGACAAGCGCAGGTTCTTGTTCTTGTTTTTGTACCACCAGAGCAAGCACTCCATGAGCTCCACGAACACCAGCCGCCATTAACCAAGCAATTACCGGTATCAGTTGACGATCCACTACAAGTAGAACCTCCATTCTTGGCGGTTGGACAACCACAAGTTCTGCTTCTAGTTTGCGTACCAGTATTAGAATCACAACTACCCCATGCTCCCCAGGCACACCAAATACCATCTACTGAACAAGTTCTGGTCTCACTTGTTGCACCGCTGCAGGCAGCTCCACCATTCTGTGCAGCAGGACAACCACAACTTCTAGTTCTAGTCTCTAGGCCCGTATCAGGATCGCAGCTACCCCAAGCACTCCATTCGCACCAGCCACCTGTTACAACGCAATCTTGTGCAACTGTATTTGATTCAGAGGTATCAATATTCTGACTATTTAAAGCATCATAGCCACCCGCAAATTTATAGAAGCTCACATAACATTCTGCCACATCACTAGATAGGTTATACGCAGATGAGTCACTTGCATTTTCACAAGCTGAGCCACTTAGCTCTAAACCTTTACCAGATGTAACTATACCCGCATTTCTAACTCCATCATCTAATTTATTATCTATTTTCTTAGCCTGATTTGGAGTAAATAACGCAAACATTGGATATCCACATCTTGGCCCTGCGCCAATAATAAATTTTTCTCTAGCACTAAAAGCTATCGTTCCCTTTTCCATACTTAAAGCAGGAGCATTGACTCCTGGGTTCGTACTAATATTCATTGTATTACCAACACCACATGTATCCCCAGCCAAATCTACATCCCCTGCACCAAAGCTACTATCATCAATCACTTGGTCTATTATTTTTGCCAAATATAAATGATGGTAAACTTTAGCAACCTCATTAACATCTACGTCACTAGAGCAAAGCACGGCACCATTCCCATCACCATTACATTTATCAGAATCTCCTCCAGCACATGAACTACCAAAATAATCATCTGCATCAGCTATATCACCAGGCAAAGAGTTAAAAGATAGTTTAAAATTCATAACGGCATTTGTTAATGCCTCAACTTCAGTCATAACTTTAGATAATTTTGCATTATCCAAGACCTTAGCACCCACAGTTACACCAGTAATAATAGTAGCTATTGCGACCAATACTAAGGATAGCTCTATAAGAGAGAAAGCTGTTTTTTTAATTCTTTTAAACAATTCTATATATCACCAACAGTTACAATAGATATTTCATCAGGCCTCACTAACTTCTTTAGTGCCTGATTAATCTCTTCTAAGGAGTAAGAATTAATTATACTATTTCTACTCCTGATTAGTGATGGAGATATTTTCTTTATTTTCGCATTCAGTAAATAACTAGAAACTTTTTCATTAGTATTAAAGTAAATTGCAAAACTCCCTACTAAGTATTTTTTAGCTCTGTCTAAGTCTTCTTGGCTTAATCCGTCTTGTGAAATTGAAGTTAAAGTCTCTTTTAAGAGTTTAATTGCTTTCTTGTAGTTTTTCTTATCTGTACTTAACTCAACCATCCATACAGAAAATTCATTATAAGCATCAAAATACGAGTTAACTGAATAAGTTAGCCCTGACTCCTCACGAAGGACTTGTGATAAAATAGAAGTAAGGCCAGAACCACCAACTATATAATTAGCTATATAATATTTATAAAAATTATTATGATTCTTAGCAATAGAAGGTATGTAAGCCTTTATTATTACCTGCTCTTTTTCAAGCTTAACTGTTTTATCAATTTTAATATACTCATTTGTATAAGGCTTATACTTTAAATCATATCTAGGGCTTAGCCATTCTCTAATAGTATTGTATGTTTCTATAGCTTCATCTTTAGATATATTACCTGACACAGCAAAATTAATATTCTTTTGAGTAAATCTAGTCTCCATCAGATCATTTAAATCACTAAGCTTTATATTAGCCATAGTCTCCTTATTACCATAAGGATTCTTAGCCAAATCTGTGCCTTCAAAAAGATTTTCTTCTATTGTACGATTGGCTACGAAGTGACCATTACCCTTATTAATCTCGTAATATTGCAAAACATTATCTTTAGCTTGATCTAAAGATTTTTGCTCCAAGAATTCTGGTTGCAAAAATTGCTGTAATACCTGCATCACCTGGCCTTTGTATGTAGAGATAGCTTTAGCAGAAATATAAAAATTTTCTTGATCAACACTAAATTCTAGCTTTATGCCATATTTCTCCAAAAAGTTTTGTAATTCTTCCGGATTCTCCGTAACAACGCTGCTTTTAAACAAGTATAACAATACATAGGTGATACCAAGCTTCTTATCATTATCTAAAGCGTAGCCAGCATGCTTAAAAGCTAGGTCAAAAGATATGATTGGGGCAGTATCATCATATGAATAATAGATAGAATTTTCAGTATCTATCTCAACAATATCAAAATCTAGAACAGATTTTACCTCTACACTTTGCTGTTTATTTTTTAAAGTAGCAACTCCTACACTCATTATTAACAGTCCTAAACTAATTTTTAAAAGTAAGCTCCTTGTCATTTGCGGAAACTTTAATTGTATCACTGTCCTTTATTCTACCTTCAAGTATAAGAGTTGCAAGTGGGTTCTTTAAATTCTTTTGAATTACCCTCTTCAAAGGTCGCGCACCGAATTTTGGATCATAACCATGATTTGCCAAGAACTCTTTCGCCTTTTTATCTATAGATATCTTAACTTTACGGTCTTCTAACTTCTTTTGCAGAAGAGCAATTTGGATATCAATGATCTTATCCATATGTTGAAAATGTAATTTATGGAAAAGTATAATTTCATCTAAGCGATTTATAAATTCAGGCCTAAAAAACTTTTTAACCTCTTCCATTACCTCATCGAAGGCTTCTGCGGTTTCTTTATCCGGAGCTAAAGAATTCAAT
>Ga0181585_10004993_pt1 | contig 11499 bp, 9 predicted proteins | sample 071ome_29_FD_132469 | JGI IMG/M metagenome (GOLD analysis project Ga0181585, IMG submission 132469) | Coastal salt marsh microbial communities from the Groves Creek Marsh, Skidaway Island, Georgia - 071407BT metaG (megahit assembly) | ecosystem: Environmental > Aquatic > Marine > Intertidal zone... | reverse complement strand
GTCCAGATCCGCATAGCGCTCAAATTCCATGCTGCCGCCGTTCTTGAGGTAACGTCTGTAGTGAGACGCGATCCAACGATCATGACGGCGCAGTACCAGAATCACGCGCGCATCGGCTTTGAAAGCGGCGAACTCCTCCAGGCGCTGGGTCAGTCGGTAAGCCGCTTCACGGGAGATCAGGTAGCGGCGGTCCTGGGTCCGCTCAATAAGTTTTTCATACCCGCGGTATCGGTCGCGAGGCACATAACGGATGTTTGCGAGCTTGGGAAAGACCCTGTCCTGGAGGTAGGTCGATGCTGCCTTCCCCAGACCCACATGATAGAAGATCTGATATTCGCCCGGATCCCTGGCCACGATGAGCCGACGCGTTGGCCAGTCAGTTGGCGCGCTCGGTCTGTGCGCGTTGGGCGAGATAATTCATCAGATCAATCAGTTCGTTATGTCCACCGGCAAAGGAAACCTTTGTCCGGTATTTTCCGTCAATGATGATAGTTGGAACGCCATCGGTCTCGTATCGGCCAGACATATCCGCGGCATGAGCGACCATTGAGTCGACACCAAAGGAGTTAAAGGTATCCAAAATCGGTTGAGGGTCGAGGCCCTGCTCGGCGACCCAGTCCGCCACCTGTTCCGCGGTCCGGAAGCGCTTTCGCTCCTCATGTATGGCCTCGAAGTAGGCGTCATGTAGCCTATCCACAAGGCCCAGGGCGACAAAAGTGTAATAAACCCGGGCGTCGAAAGCCCAGGACCGATTCAGTATTGCAGGAAGGCGAACGAACTCCACGAACTCCGGCTTGTTCTTGAGCCACTTGTTCAGGTAGGGCTCGAGCGCGTAGCAGTGCGGGCAGCGGTACCAGAAGAGCTCAAGTACTTCTATTTTTTCGCCCGTGTGAACGGGTTGCGCTACTTGAAGCTCAAAGAAGTTGACGTCCTGCTGATACTCTTGCGCCCCTGCCGGAAGGCTCAGGAAGAAAAACAGACCCAGTAGGCTAAGAACTTTTCTCATTGAAGTATCCTCGGGAAAATAGTTTGTTCAATTCAGCGGCTCAGCTGCGCGGCAAGGAGGTCGCGCAGGCCGTCGAAACTGCCGTTGCTCATCATGACCACTTGGTCGCCTGCTTCGACTACGCCACAGACCGCATCAACAATCTGTGTATTGGAATTGCATACCACAATTTTATCGCCGTCTTTGAGGCGTGTCAGTTCTTCGGGGTCCCAATGCAGGTCATCATGACGACGGATAATGGCGACGTCGGCGAGTGACAGCGCCTGCGCCAGCTCAGGCTGGTGAAAGCCTTGCTTCATCGTGTTGGAGCGCGGCTCGAGCACGGCGATGACTTTTCCTTGAGAGTCACAAGACCGGAGCGACTTCAGAGTTTCGCGGACGGCCGTAGGATGATGGGCAAAGTCGTCGAAAAGCGCGATGGACGATTTCGGGTTGACCCGCTCAAGACGCCGCTTGGGCGAACGAAATTCAGCCAGTGCCGCACAGGCGTCCTGCGGATTGGCGCCGGCAGTATGACTCGCGGCAATAGCGCCAATCGCGTTTTGCAGATTGTGTTGGCCCATCAGAGGCCACTCGACTGTCGCAACGTGATGATTTTCGCAGTAGACGTCAAAACGCCGGCAGTCCGGCTGCAGGGCGACGGCCCGCCATTCGGCCGGGGCATCGGTGCAACTGTAGCGAATAACCTGCGACCAGCAGCCGCGAGTCAGCAAGTCGGAGAGTCCAGGCTGATCTGCGTTGATGACAACAGTGCCGTTCTCGGGGACGCTGCGCAGCAGATACTGAAACTGTTTTTCAATATCGGCAATGGTGTTGAAAATATCTGCGTGGTCAAATTCGAGATTGCCAATCATCAGGACATCAGGACGATAGTGAAGGAATTTCGAGCGCTTATCAAAAAACGCTGTGTCGTATTCATCTGCTTCAATAACAAACCAGTCTCCTGCGCCAAGTCGTGCTGAGACGTCGAAATTTCCGGGCACTCCGCCAATCAGAAACCCAGGCTCGAGGCCGCAAGCATGGAGCAGAAAAGCACAGATACTGGAGGTGGTGGTTTTGCCGTGCGTCCCGGCGATCGCAAGGACACGTTTTTGCGGAATAAGGGTCTCGCGCAACCATTGGGCTCCCGAGGTGTAAGCCAGTCGCTGATTCAGTATGGACTCAACCAGGGGGTTACCCCGCGATAAAGCATTGCCAATCACAAAAAGATCGGGTGGGGCGCCTGAGTCAAAAACTCCCCGCTCATATCCTTCTTGAACCGCAATGCCCTGAGCGGCAAGCAGATCGCTCATAGGGGGGTAGATTGCCTGGTCACAACCGCTGACCTCAAAGCCTGCTTCGCGGGCAATCAATGCAAGTCCGGCCATAAACGTCCCGCCAATACCTGCGATATAGATAGAATTGTTCAACCAGACGGACTGCCGCTGAGAGTCATGATTGTCGCCATGATCACTGACTGACAGGCAACGATGATCAAAAGCGCCAGCCCCAGTCCACATTCCATCGCTTGCCGCAAAATGGAAGCCATGACGGCGAGTGACCAGATCGCGATGCCGGCTGCAACGAGGAGAGGCGTTGTCAGCATCATCACCGCGTCGGGACCCTCCGGCAGCAGGCGCTCATGCCATCCAAAGAAGGGCAGAGCCAACAATTGCAATAGCGTCGTTGCCCCAAACATGGCCGTCAGGGTCTGGGTCGTGCGTTCCGAGAGGCCCCTGAATCGCAGAAGCAAACTGATCAGCAGCGCGAACAGCAGTACTTGACCGACCGACATGAACAAGCCCCGAATCAATCCGGCATTGGGGACGGCGTTGATGGCACTCGTGATTACTGCGAGCGCAGCGGCTGCCAACAGCAGGGTTTCAGAGCGCGGCACATCCTGGGCCCGGTGCCGGAAAAGGCAAAGATTGATGAATAACTGAAGGAAACTGACCATAAGGTTTAATCAGTAATTGAGATGACGCGATGATATCATCAGCCCGCTTTTCCCCTGTCTTCAGTAACACCTGAATTGCCGTTGGCAAAAACAATCCTTTGAATACACCTACCCTTTGGATCGATCGCCAGGAGCACCTGGATGCCTGGGTTGCGCATGCCAAGAACGCTCCGTGGCTCGGCATAGATACGGAATTTGAACGGGTGCGCACTTTCTTCCCCCGGCTTTGCCTGCTTCAGATGGCAACTTCCGAGCAGGCAGTGTGTATCGATCCTCTTGCGGAACTTGATTGGGATGGCGTCCGGAACTTGATCAGTGAACCGCAGCCGGTCAAGATTTTCCACGCGGCCCGCCAGGATCTCGAAGTGCTGCAGCAGCACTTTTCGGTCTTCCCGGGAGAATTTTTCGACACCCAGATTGCCGCGGCCTTTTGCGGATACGGCGAGCAGGTCGGCTATGCCCGCATGGTTAAGGAGATCTGCGATGTGACGCTTCCCAAGGCATTTACCCGGACACCCTGGTGCCGGCGGCCCTTGAGCGAAGCCGAAGTGCAGTATGCGCTGGATGATGTCCACTATCTCGGGATGCTGTACCACACCCTGCTTGCAGGTCTTCAGGAGCGCGGGCGTGAGAACTGGCTGGCCGAGGATTGTGCAGCACTCGTTTCCGAGGAATCGCTGCACAGGGCAGAGCGTGCCCCGATAGAAAAGATCATGAGAGCCTGCGCCGGAATGGATCGCGTGGGCCAAAACGTGGCGTCGTCGTTGGCGCGGTGGCGAGAGGATCTTGCCCGGAGAACAGATCGTCCGCGAGAATGGCTAATCTCAACGGACACGCTTATCGAACTGGCGCAGACCCGGCCGCAAAATATCCAGACCCTTTCGGCAGTGACGGGCCTTGAAAAAGGCACGTTGAAGCGTCGAGGGGAAGAGATTCTGGATGTTATTCGTGAGAGTCAAACGCCTGATCCGGACTTTGTGGCAATGGCCCGGCCGACCAGACCCGATGCCGCAGAAAAGGCATTAGGGAACGCTCTATGGAAATATCTCGGGGAGGTGTGTGAGCGCGAGGGGGTCCCCCCATCTGCCATCGCGCCAAGGAATGAGATTCGTGCCCTCGCGGCGGGCAAGCGGAATCTTCGCGTATTGAGCGGGTGGCGCCGTAGCTTTATAGGGGAATCTTTGTCGGATCGGGCTGATCAGGCAGGCTCCCCACGCCCTTGATAAAATAAGGCCAGGTTTTTCATGGAGGAGGTTTATCCATGTCTGGTTTGCGCACAATACTCGTTCCATTCAATAACACCCAGCCCAACGCGGCGGCGGTCGATGCCGCAAAACGCATAGCGGAAGCTGAAGGCGCTTATATCGAAGGCGCCTATAGTCGTCAGGTGCTTCCGATTATTGCGGGGGAAGGCATTACTCTGCCCGGGGACTATCTCGCCGCCTTTGAAGAAGAGGGCAGACAGCAGGCAACACTCGCGCGCGAGGCTTTCGAGTCACTGATCGCAGAGCGGGGAATTCCGTTGAGCTCGCTCGACGGAGAAGGTTTGCGGGCGGGCTGGACGGAAATGATGGGAACCGGGCCCGAGGGTCTCGGTGAGTACGCCAGGGCCTTTGGCATCAGTGTACTGCACCGCGATCTGGTGAGTGGCGATATGGACTGGAAGAGCACCGCTGAAGCGCTGCTTTTTGAAAGTGGTCGACCTTTATTGCTTGTCAGCGATCAAATACCTCAGACGATTGGCCGCCGGATACTGGTGGCCTGGAACGGCAGCACAGAGACCGCGCGAGCGCTGAGTGCGGCAAGACCTCTGCTCGCCCGGTCGGAGGCGATACAGGTGCTGTCTGTGGAGGGGGGCATGGTTTCCGGGCCGGACGTGGAATTGATCACCTCACATCTTCGGGCCAGCGGATTCAAGGTCCAATCTAAAATGGTAGATAGCCCCGGCTCCACGGTGGGCCAGGTCATCGTTTCCGAGGCAAAGGACTTTGACGCGGATCTGATCATCAAAGGCGCCTTTACCCGCAGCCGCCTGCGCCAACTGGTCTTTGGTGGACCGACCAGTGAGATCTTTAATCACGCAACGTGCCCCGTGATTTTGTGTCACTAGAGTGATCTGCACGCGCAGCCAGTCGCTTTACAAGCGCCTGGGCACTTCGGTTAGAGGCGGTCTATTTAGTGGGATAAATGCGCGAGCCGCGAAATCTGGCTGTTGCCTGACGTTGATGAATTTTTTGAAAATTGAAAACAAGGAGAGTGGTTTATGAAGGAACCGGTTCGGGTTGCGGTCACAGGTGCTGCCGGACAGATCAGTTACGCCATGCTGTTCAGGATTTCTGCAGGCGATATGCTGGGAAGCGACCAGCCGGTCATTTTGCAGCTGCTCGAAATCCCTCCAGCGATGGACGCCCTTGAGGGCGTTGTCATGGAGCTTGATGACTGTGCATTTCCGCTGCTTCACGGCATAGTGGCGTCCGATGATCCTGCGGTTGCATTTGCGGATATTGATTTCGCTATGCTGGTAGGGGCCCGCCCCCGGGGCCCGGGAATGGAGCGCAAGGACCTGCTGACCGAGAATGCCCGAATATTCTCAGTGCAAGGCAAGGCCCTGAATGAGGTCGCCTCTCGAGATGTCAAGGTGCTGGTCGTCGGAAATCCGGCCAATACCAACGCCTTGATTGCGTCTGCGAACGCGCCGGATATCGACACCGCCCAATTTACGGCAATGACGCGTTTGGATCACAATCGCGCCATCAGCCAGTTGGCGGATAAAACTGGTTCAGCAACCACCGATATTTCCAGGGTAACCATCTGGGGCAATCACTCTGCTACCCAGTATCCCGATATCCATCACACCATGATTGGCGGGAAACGTGCGACGGATCTCGTTGATGAGTCGTGGATGAAAGACGATTTTATTCCCACGGTGCAGCAGCGCGGTGCGGCGATTATCAAGGCTCGTGGCGCTTCCAGTGCGGCCTCAGCCGCGGGCGCCGCGATTGATCATATGCGTACTTGGACCCACGGCACGTCGCAGGATGACTGGGTCAGCATGGCGATTCCATCAACCGGAGATTATGGAATTGAACCGGGACTGATCTATTCTTTCCCGGTGACCTGCACGAACGGCAAGTACTCCGTGGTGCAGGATCTTGAAATCAATGATTTCAGCGAGGAAAGGATGAAGGCCACCGAGGCCGAGCTCCGCGAGGAGCGTGACGGGGTAAAGGATCTTTTGGGTTAAGCCCGGAACTTTTCCATTTCTGGCAGGAGCACAATGATTCAACTTGCTATCGCCGGCGCCGCGGGCCGAATGGGGCAGAGTCTGATTTCGGCCTGCGAGGCCCATGAATCCTTTGCCCTCGCACACGCTTTCGAGCAGCCCGGACATGAATCGGTCGGCCAGTCTGCTGGCAGCGGCCAAGGCCCAGTGATTCTGACTGACGGTATTGATGGCCCGTCGTTTGATGTCCTGATCGATTTCACCTCGCCGGCGGCGTCTTTAGCCAATCTTGCTTTTTGTGCTGAGCAGGGTCGAAAAGCGGTCATCGGGACAACCGGGTTTTCCGATAGTGATAGAGCGCGCATGGCTGAGCTGGCGGAGAAAACCGCGGTCGTGTGGGCGCCGAATATGAGTGTAGGGGTCAATATCACCTTGAGACTGTTGGAGCTCGCAGCCAGGGCATTTGGTGATGAGGTTGATGTCGAGATTATTGAGGCGCACCATCGCCACAAGGTGGACGCACCTTCGGGCACTGCCCTGAAAATGGGCGAAGTCGTTGCAAAGGCGCTCGACAGAACGCTCGACGACCACGGGGTTTTCGCTCGGCAGGGTCATACGGGGCCGCGCACGGACAAGGAAATCGGCTTTTCCACTATCCGGGCATCGGACGTGATCGGCGAGCACAGCGTGTGGTTTGCCGGAACCAAAGAGCGGGTGGAAATTACCCACAAGGCGTCGGGTCGGGAAATCTATGCCAATGGGGCGCTGCGCTGCGCTCAATGGCTGATGGAAAAGCCTTCTGGCCTCTTCGATATGCAGGATGTATTGGGATTAAAGTCGTAAAAGAGACCGTGAACGATTGATGTTTGAGGCGCAAGAAGATAGACTGCTCTCCCCGAGATGAGCGAGCATCTGATTCAGAAAAAAGGAGAGACCCGGGGGTCTCTCCTTTTTTTTGTCCGCAAAAAGGTTTGACCCTGTGATCCCAGCGATTCTGGCTCTTGAAGATGGAACGGTTTTTCGCGGCCGATCTGTCGGTGCGGCCGGTGAGACAGTCGGCGAAGTGGTTTTCAATACGGCGATGACGGGCTACCAGGAGATCGTTTCAGATCCCTCATACGCCCGGCAGATAGTTACCTTGACCTGTCCGCATATCGGCAACGTTGGCGCCAATGATGAGGATAAGGAAGCCGAAGTCGCTTATGCCTGCGGCCTCGTTGTGCGGGATTATCCGACACTGCTCAGCAATTTCCGTTCCCAGGAAAGTCTGAGTGACTTCCTGGTCCGCCAGAAGGTCGTTGGAATCAGCGACATCGACACGCGGCAGTTAACCCGGGTGCTGCGCGAAAAGGGCGCACAAAACGGTTGTCTGCAGGCGGGCGATATCGACGAGAACGGAGCCGTTGCCAAGGCGCGGGCCTTTGCCGGCCTTAAGGGGATGGATCTCGCTAAAGCGGTTACTACCCAAAAGCCCTATCTGTGGGAGGAGGGCAGCTGGGAACTGGAAGGGGGTTTCAGATCTCCGGTTAAGCCTAAATTCCAGGTGGTGGCTTATGATTTCGGGGTCAAGCGGAATATTCTGCGTTTGCTGGTTGATCGGGGATGCTCGGTCGAGGTGGTGCCGGCAGAAACCCCTGCAGAAGCTGTGCTGGCGAAAAATCCTGACGGCGTCTTTCTGTCGAACGGGCCAGGGGACCCCGAGCCCTGCTCTTACGCTATTGAGGCAATTCAGGAGATTCTCAAGACCCGGGTGCCCGTATTCGGCATCTGCCTTGGACACCAATTGCTTGGACTCGCCGCGGGCGCAAAAACACTCAAGATGAAATTCGGGCATCACGGCGCGAATCATCCCGTGGTGGATCTCGCGACCAGTCAGGTCATGATCACCAGTCAGAATCACGGGTTTGCGATCGATCCGGATTCATTGCCCCAGGGCGTTTCGGTAACGCACCGCTCGCTGTTCGACCAGTCCATTCAGGGGATCGCACTGCGCGATTCGCCGGCGTTTTCTTTCCAGGGCCACCCTGAAGCCAGCCCCGGCCCCCATGACATCGTTTCGCTTTTTGATCAGTTTGTCGAACTGATGGCGAAATCAAAGAATTCAGGTCATGCCAAAACGAACTGACATCTCTTCAGTGCTGGTGATCGGCGCGGGCCCGATTGTCATTGGGCAAGCCTGTGAATTCGACTACTCGGGAGTGCAGGCCTGTAAGGCCCTCCGGGAGGAGGGTTATCGGGTCATTCTGGTGAACTCCAATCCCGCAACGATCATGACTGATCCCGAGTTCGCAGATGCCACCTACATTGAGCCGATTACCTGGGAGGCGGTTGCGCTCATTATCGAAAAAGAGCGTCCCGACGTATTGTTGCCCACGATGGGCGGTCAGACGGCTTTGAACTGCTCTTTGGACCTGGTGCGTCACGGGGTGCTGGAGAAATTCGGTGTTGAGATGATCGGGGCAACCCAGGATGCAATCGACAAAGCTGAGGATCGCGAGCGGTTCCGGGATGCCATGCAGGCGATTGGTCTTGATGTCGTTACAGGTGACCTCGCCCATTCAATGGAAGAGGCGGCCGCCGTCCTGGAGCGGATTGGTTTCCCGGCCATTATTCGACCCTCCTTTACCCTTGGCGGCAGCGGCGGCGGAATTGCCTACAACACTGAGGAGTATGAGGCGATATGCCGCCGTGGGCTGGATGCGTCACCCACCAACGAACTGCTCATTGAAGAATGTATTCTCGGTTGGAAAGAGTTCGAGATGGAAGTGGTGCGGGATCGGCGTGACAACTGCATTATTGTCTGCTCGATCGAGAATTTCGATGCGATGGGTGTTCATACCGGAGATTCCATTACGGTCGCGCCGGCGCTGACGCTCACCGACAAGGAATACCAGATCATGCGCAACGCGAGTATCGCCGTATTGCGTGAGATCGGGGTAGATACCGGTGGATCCAACGTGCAGTTTGCTATCGATCCCGCGAGCGGCCGCATGGTGGTGATTGAGATGAATCCCCGAGTATCACGCTCTTCTGCACTTGCGTCCAAGGCGACCGGGTTTCCGATCGCTAAAGTCGCGGCAAAACTTGCGGTCGGATATACCCTGGATGAGCTGGATAATGACATCACGGGCGGTGCAACGCCGGCTTCATTCGAGCCCTCCATCGACTATGTTGTGACGAAGATCCCCCGCTTTGACTTTGAGAAGTTTCCCCAGGCGGATCCGACGCTGACAACGCAGATGAAGTCGGTGGGTGAGGCGATGGCTATCGGGCGGACCTTCAAGGAGTCGTTCCAAAAGGCGCTGCGAAGTCTCGAGATCGGCAGTCTCGGTCTGGAACCCCTATGGGATCCCACCGCGGATAATCATGATTTGGCTCGGGCCCTTAGGGTACCAGGTGCGCGTCGCGCCTGGTATATCGCTGATGCGTTTCGCCAGGGCCTCGGATTGGATGAGGTCCAGACGCTCACAGGAATCGACCCTTGGTTCCTTTCGCAGATTGCCGAGTTGGTGGCATCGGAGACCGAGGTCAGCGAGTTGTCTTTGTCTAAAGTCAGCGCCCCAAATCTGCGGCGTTTCAAGCGGGAGGGTTTCTCAGATGCACGCCTTGCCGATTTGATGCGTGTCAGCGAGTCAGAAGTGCGTGCACGCCGCCATGAGCTCGGTGTCAGGCCAGTCTATAAGCGTGTGGATTCGTGCGCAGGCGAGTTTTCCACCCCTACTGCCTATCTCTATTCCACCTATGAAGACGAGTGCGAATCGCATCCGGAAACCAAAGCCAAGGTTATGGTTCTGGGTGGCGGGCCAAACCGTATTGGCCAGGGAATCGAGTTTGACTACTGCTGCGTCCACGCGGCGATGGCGTTGCGTGAGGATGGCTACCAGACCATCATGGTTAACTGCAATCCCGAGACTGTCTCAACGGATTACGACACTTCGGATCGACTGTATTTTGAACCGCTGACACTTGAAGATGTCCTTGAGATTTGCTCGGTCGAGAATCCCTCTGGAGTGATTGTCCAGTATGGCGGGCAGACTCCCCTAAAACTGTCCCGAGGCCTTGCGCAGGCGGGAGTGCCTATCTTCGGGACCTCGCCTGACTCAATTCATCAGGCGGAAGATCGGGAGCATTTCCAGGAGCTGATTTCCCAGCTTGGCCTGCTGCAGCCGGAGAACCGTACAGCGACCACCGAGGAGCAGGCGCTTGAGCGGGCTGGGGAAATCGGATACCCGCTTGTCGTTCGGCCGTCCTATGTGCTGGGCGGGCGCGCCATGGAGATTGTGCATGGGCCGGAAGAACTCTCCCGCTATCTGCGTGACGCCTTCAAGGTATCCAATGAATCCCCAATTTTGCTCGATCGCTTTTTGAATGATGCGGTTGAGGTCGATGTGGATGCCATCTGCGATGGGAGCGAGGTGGTGATCGGCGGAATCATGGAGCATATCGAAGAAGCCGGGGTTCATTCGGGGGACTCAGCCTGTGTGCTGCCCCCGTTCGCTTTGAGCGCCAAGATTCAAAGCCGCCTGGAGCAGCAGACTACCGAGATGGCCCTGGCGCTTGAGGTCCGTGGCCTAATGAACGTGCAGTTCGCCGTTAAAGGCAGGGATGTCTATGTCCTGGAGGTGAATCCTCGTGCATCACGTACTGTGCCTTTTGTCTCCAAGGCAACGACCCGTCCCTTGGCCAAGATCGGGGCGCGGGTCATGTCCGGGGTGTCTTTGGCGGATCAGGGGGTTCACGGTACGATCCGGCCAGACTATTTTTCCGTCAAGGAGGCTGTGTTCCCGTTCATCAAGTTCCCCGGAGTGGATCCTTTACTTGGCCCGGAAATGAAAAGCACAGGAGAAGTCATGGGTATTGGCATGACCTTCGGTGAAGCGTACCGCAAGGCGCAGCGAGCCACAGGACTCCTCATCCCTGCCTCGGGGACAGCGCTCATCAGTGTCCGGACTGCAGATCAGGGGTCTGTTATCGACATCGCACGGTATCTGAGCGACAATGGCTTTTCACTTGAGGCGACCGAAGGCACGGCCCATGCGCTCAGCAGAGCAGGCCTTAAGGCTCGTATCGTAAACAAGGTGAGCGAAGGACGGCCTCACGTGGTAGACAACATAAAGAACGGTGAGTATGACCTTATCGTGAACACGACAGCGAGTCAGCACAGTCGGCAGGATTCAGAAACCATCCGTCGACAGGCGTTGACGCATAAAGTAACCTACTTCACTACGTTGGCTGCAGCCCGGGCCGCATGCGAGGCCCATCGTGCGGGAAATGATCAGAGTGTTAATCGATTGCAGACCCTTCATGAGGCCGTAAGACAGTGAGAGTACTGCT
>Ga0181585_10004976_pt1 | contig 11525 bp, 9 predicted proteins | sample 071ome_29_FD_132469 | JGI IMG/M metagenome (GOLD analysis project Ga0181585, IMG submission 132469) | Coastal salt marsh microbial communities from the Groves Creek Marsh, Skidaway Island, Georgia - 071407BT metaG (megahit assembly) | ecosystem: Environmental > Aquatic > Marine > Intertidal zone... | reverse complement strand
TTGAATGATTTTGATGCCATTTTGAATGAGATTTATGTGGCGTGCCGCTTGCAGGGGGTCGGCGCAGACACCGCCACCAGCGAGAGTGGTATAGGCCAGTTCGAGGTGACGCTTAATCACAGTGATGATGCGCTTAAAGTGGCTGATGACGCGATGTTCTTTAAAACCATCGCCAAAGGCGTTGCGCGAAAATATGGCCTTGCTGCAAGTTTCATGGCCAAACCGTTTGGCGGCCGCCCGGGCAGCGGCCTGCATCTGCATGCCAGCATTCTGGACCGGGATGGTAAGAATATCTTTGATGATGGTGGTGATGCGGGCAGCGATGCTTTGCGCCATGCTGTTGCCGGTGTTCTGGCGGCCATGCCGGAGTCGATGCTGGTTTTTGCGCCGCATCTCAATTCATACAGACGGCTGACGCCCGAACAACATGCGCCAACGATTTCATGCTGGGGTTATGACAACAGAACCGTTGCTGTGCGCATTCCAAGCAGTCCGCCTGCACAACGGCGAATTGAACATCGCGTCGCTGGCGCGGACACCAATGCCTATCTGGTAATTCTGGCCGTGCTTGGGGCGGCATTGGCGGGAATTGAGGAAAAGATGCTGCCGGGCGATCCGATCGTTGGCAGTGCCTATGACGTCGCGCTTGGTCCTGATGCGCATCTTCCGACCAGCTGGCAGGCAGCGCATGCCAGCTTTGCCAACGGACGCATGATCAAGGGTATCATGCCAGAGACGCTGCATGATATGCTGATCCGAACCAAGGCACAGGAAATAGGAAGATTTGCGACAACGGTAACACCGTTCGAGTATCAATCCTATCTCGATCAGGTATGATTTCCGCTCTATGAGCGGTTCTTGAGTGAAGCAGCAGGAGACGGATGTTATGAGACGTAATGTACCCACAAGCGATGATCTGCGTGACTGGGACAATCGCAATCACATCCACCCCTGGCATTCCATGGGTATGGAGGACGCAGATCATTTGATTGCTGCGGATGCTGACGGGATTTACCTTTTTGACGCCGACGGAAAGCGGTTTATTGATGGACCCGGCGGCATGTGGAGTTCGCAGATCGGCTATGGCCGTCGTGAAATGGCTGATGCCATTGCAGAACAGGTTCTCAAAATGCCCTTCAGCTCACCCTGGACGTCAACGCATGAAAGTGCGGCGACACTGGCTGCCAAGCTTGCCAGCGAGTCGCCCGGTGATCTGAACAATGTGTTTTTCACCACTGGCGGATCAACTGCGGTTGATTCAGCGCTTCGATTTGTCCATTTCTACAATAATTTGCGGGGCTTGCCTGACAAAAAGCACATTATCGCGCGGCAGAAAGGGTATCATGGATCGACTTATCTGGCGGCAAGCGTGTCCGGCAAGGAGCGTGACAAAAGCTATCTCGACACGGAACAGGACATCATCCATTTCATCGGTAATGTGAACCCCTACATCCGGCCAGAAGGGATGAGCGTTGCCGCATGGTGTGATGCAAAGATCACTGAACTCGAGGACATGATCCTCGGCCTTGGCAGTGATAAGGTGGCAGCCTTCATCGCTGAGCCGATTCTGGCGTCTGGTGGGGTCATTGTCCCACCCGAGGGTTATCATAAAAGGTGCCTCGAGGTGTGTCGTCGCCACGATGTACTATATATATCGGACGAGGTGGTGACAGGATTCGGACGCCTTGGTGCGTTTTTCGCCTCGGAGAAAGTGTTTGGAATCGTGCCGGATATAATCACCTGCGCTAAGGGCATTACCTCTGGTTATGTGCCGCTTGGCGCACTGCTGATTTCGGACAGGCTGTTTGCAGAAATTAGGGCCGAGGAACGCGATTCAATATTGTTCTCAAATGGTTTTACCTATTCGGCGCATCCCGTGTGCTGTGCAGCGGCGCTGAAGAATATTGAAATTATGGAACGCGAGGAGATTTTTGCGCATGTGCGTGAGATTGCTCCGCATTTTTTGTCTCGGCTACAGGATTTGCGGCGGCATAACATCGTAGGTGATGTGCGTGGCATGGGCTTGCTTGGCTGTGTGGAGGGTGCGGCACCGGCTGGCAGTTCGCCCGAAAAACAGCTCGCTGTCGACAAGGAATTTGGTTATCGCCTTGATGCCAAATGTGAGGAAAGAGGCCTGCTGCTGCGGCCGTTGATCAATATGTGTGTATTCTCGCCTCCATTGATCATTACCCTTGATGAGATTGATCAGATGTTTGATATCATCGATGTCGCGCTTGGCGAGGTTGGTTCTGAGATGGGTGTGGCTTAAAAATCGAAGTGAAGTGATTGACTTTCGAACACAGGCCTCGCCATAGTTATTATTACAGAAAGCAGGGCAGACCAATTGAACCGTCATTGGTAGCCCTTTTGCAAAATCGGGAGAGGTCACATGAAACCTACCAAATTTATCTTTGCACTTGCCACAGCGTCGCTGATGTTTGGTGGCGCGGCAACTGCCGCTGACAAGGAACTCGTCGTCTTTGACTGGGCAGGCTATGAGGACAACAATTTCTTTTTGAGTTACATCGAGAAGCATGGCGATCAGCCAACCTACTCGTTCTTTAGTGACGAAGAAGAGGCCTTTAACAAAATCCGCGCCGGCTTCAAGGCCGATATGGCGCACCCTTGCTCGCAATCAGTCATCAAGTGGCGTGAGGCAGGTATTATTGAGCCGTTCGACACATCGCGTATTCCGAATTGGAAAGACATCAGTTTTGCCGATGCCGAGGGTTTTACGGTAAATGGCGAAGTTTATGTTGTGCCGGTCGATTGGGGCTCAACAGGACTGACCTATCGCACGGATAAGGTCAGCGCAGAAGATGCGGCAACTTTGCAGTCATTTGCAAATCCGAAATTTCAGGGACGGATCTCTTTGCCGGACAATGTCGATGATGCCTATGCGCTAGGGTATCTGGCGATCGGTATTCGTGACTGGAACAAGTCAACAGATGCCGATTTTGAGGCGGCATCGGACTTCCTTCGTAAAGTACATGCTAATGTCAGAACCTATTGGGCTGATGGCGCCGAACTCAGCCAGCTGATGGCGTCAGGTGAGGTATTGATCTCATGGGCGTGGAGTGAAACGCCGGTCACCATGCAGGCCGAAGGTCATCCGGTTGAGATGAACCTGAAAACCAAGGAAGGTGCATCAACTTGGGTTTGCGGTTATGTGAACATGGTCGATGGACCAGGCTCAGAAGACAAGGTCTATGATTTTATCAATGCGTGGCTTGAGCCGCGTTCAGCCGAATATATTGTGACCGAATGGGGTTACGGTCATTCGAATTTGGACGCGATGTTGTCGCTTGGACAGGAAACATTGGATGAAGCAGGCTTTTCAAATTTTGAGACCTACACGGACAACACGCTTCAGCAGGCACCGTTGCCGTTTGAACTGCGTGAACGGATGATTGCCGAGTTCGAGAAAATCAAGGCCGGCTTCTAGCCAACAAGTGGGATAGTGAAGGCTGGAACGGCTAGTTAGCCCCTGCCTTCGCGGTCTTTTCGTTCTTGCAAAAATGAGCCGCCACCTGTCATCGGGTGGCGGCTTTTTTTACCTCTCACATCTGATGTTTTGCTGGGGCTCAATCATCTGCGATGATCGTTATTGACTCAATTCCCCAGCCAACGCGCGTTTTTTTGCCAATTTCCAAAATCGGCCGGCCGGCCGTGTTGCGCATGGACACTGTTGCGGTAATGTCAGTGTCGATGATTCTGATCTCGTAATAGGTCATGTCGCCATAATAGGCCGCGCCCTCAATAATGGCTTCAAACTCATATTCTGCCGATTCTTCCTTCCGGTAAAGAATCGTCAGCATCTCCGGTCTTATGCCAATGGTGATTTTATCTCCTACCTGATGACGAGAATGTGTTGCGAGGTCCAGCTTACCAAGCGACTGAATGTCAATCGAAAGCGTTGAGTCAGTAGATTTCCTGACGGTTGCCGGAATAAAATTCATGACCCCAATGAAAGACGCAACACGTCTTGTTGCCGGACGCTTATAGAGGCCCTCTGGCGTGTCAAGCTGTGCGATCTTACCATTAAACATGACTGCAATCCGATCAGACATCGTCAGCGCTTCTTCCTGATCATGTGTTACCAGAACGAAGGTGATTCCGACGTTGCGTTGCAATCTTCGCAGCTCGCCCTGCATCGCTTCACGAAGTTTCTTGTCCAATGCGGACAATGGTTCATCAAGCAACAGCACCTTGGGCTTCATGATCAGCGCCCGCGCCAGAGCCACCCGTTGACGCTGGCCACCGGAAAGGGCATGCGACTCGCGTGGCCCGTAGCCGTCCAAATCAACCAGTGCCAACGCTTCATTCACGCGCCTGTCCAACTCATCCTTCGGCAATTTCTGTTTTTTCAGACCATATCCAACATTCTCTGCCACATTGAGATGTGGGAAAATGGCATATGATTGGAACACCATGTTTGTTGGTCGTTCGTTTGGCGGCACATCGGTCATGTCTGTGCCACCGATATAAATATTGCCAACACTTGGCGTGTCAAAACCGGAAATCATCCTCAGCAAGGTTGTCTTGCCGCATCCGGACGGACCAAGCAGCGAGAAAAATTCCCCCGCCTTGATTTCAAGGGAGACACCATCAAGCGCCGTTACGGTGCCAAAATGTTTTTCAACGTTATCAACGACAATGATTGAATTTTCGTCTTCTTTACTCTTGGCCATCAGAAAATGCTCTCTTCAGAAGAAGTTGAATTGCCAGTAATGCGATTGGCTCTTCGCCGGAAATATTCTGCTGTCAAAAGCAAAATAAAGGACAACACCACCATCAGAAAACCAAGTGCCATAATTGCCGGCAGGCGCGCAGGAAAGCGCAATTGACTCCAGATATAAACCGGCAGGGTTGCATCGGTTCCTGTGAGGAAAAACGCGATGATGAATTCATCAAGTGAAATGGTAAATGAGATCAATAAACTGGATATGATCCCCGGCGTCACCAGCGGCAGGATGACCCGAAAGAAAGTGCCGATCCTGTTTTCACCGAGATCCATGGATGCCTCTTCCAGACTGCGGTCCATGTTGTTAAAGGCGGATTGTAATATGGCGATGGAAAAGGGTGTGCAAATCAGCACATGACCGATGATCACAGTCCATGCAGACAATGACATGCCAAGCTGGATCAACACCACGAGGAGTGCAACGCCCACAATGATCTCAGGCAGAACCAACGGCACCATGATAAAGCCCATGATGCCGCGTTTGCCCGGAAATTCGTATCGTGCCGCCGCTCGCGCTGCAAAGATGCCGAGGGTTGTGCTGCCGATCGAGGTTATCAGGGCAATCATCAAGGAATTATAGAGGGCCTCATGCAGGGCTTTGGTCTGCCATAAGAGACCGAACCAATGAAAGGTAAAGCCGGAAAGTGGCAAGGCGATGATCGCGCTGTTGTTAAATGCAAACAGCGGCAAAAGCATCACGGGCGCATAGAGAAAAATCAAATAGACAATTGCGTAGGTAAGCAGGCTCCTTGATGGTTTGTTTTGCATCAAGATCCTCCTATGTTTTTGTCTTTAAAAATTTGCGGTTGATCAGCACGAACGCGATCGAGATTGAGGCCACTATGATCATTGCCGAGACTGCAAGCGCCGAGCCGAGTGGCGCATTATTGGCCTTACCAAGCTGGATCTGGATCATGTTGGCAATCATCAACCCGTCAGTCCCCCCCAGCAATTTTGGAGTCACATAATCGCCAACCGTCGGGATAAAGACGATCAATGAAGCGGCAACAACCCCCGGCATTGACAAAGGGAGGGTTACTCTGAAGAAGCGTCTGATAGGGCCATCACCAAGATCGCGGGCTGCTTCAAGAAGGCTGTGGTCAATACGAGACAGCGACACGAAAATTGGCAGAATGGCGAAGGGCGCCCATGCGTGCGCCAGCGTGATAACAACGGCATTTGCGTTATAAAGAATAAAACTTAATGGTTCTTCGATGAAGCCAAGTCCCATGAGGCTGCCATTTACGACGCCGTTGTAGCCGAGAATAACCTTCCAGAGAAATACGCGAATGAGATAGCTGGTCCAGAATGGAATGGTAATCAATAACAGCCAGAGCGATTTTCGTTTGCCGCCAAAAAAGGCGACATAATAGGCAATTGGATAGGCCAGAAGGACAGTCACCGCGGTCACGATACCGGAGATCGTCAGCGACCTTATCATCAAGGTCTGATAAAGCTTTTCCGATAGAGCTTCTTTGTAATTGGCTGTTGTGAAGGTACGGTCCAGCTCGAGATAATTCTGTGTCCACAGGCTGAGCAGAAAGACCAGAACCAATGGCGCGGCCAGCATCAAAAGCGAATAGACAAACGGGGGACTGACAAGTTTGAGTCCGCTCCAGCCATCAGGGGTCATTGTCGGGAAAATGCGCTTGAACGACGATGACTTTGAATCGCTCATTCAGCGGCCCTTCATCACGTCATTTTGTTCTGCCAACGTGCCGACAGGGGGAGCCACCTCGAGATCGAGGACAGGCATGATAGTGCGCAATTGATCATGAAAACTGCGAACACCATATTCCAGATCGGACAGGATGACACCATCAAACCCACTCGAAAGCGGCGCTTCATCGGTCCATTTTGTCAGTTGCAGATCCTCGTCAGCGGTCAGGCCGTCGATCCGGCCGGACAAATAGCGCGCCGCGCGCATTTCGCGCGTTTCGTCGGCATGTCGGTAAACGGCACCGCGCTGCAAGGTGTATTTCGGGCCAACCGGTACTTCCTGATAAAAAATGACCGAGTCGGGATACAGGCCGATGACGGCATTCGGGAAAATGCCAAGATAAAGCCACGCGGCGTTATGTGGCTCCGGCAAGTGCGACAGGCGATCGACGATCGATCGATAGGATTTGACACTCCATAATTTCGATGGGCTTGGATTGAACTTGCCAAGGCTGCGCGTTGTGCCGTTGACGTAGCTTTCATCAAAATAGGTTTTGCCATACAGGTCCTGAAGGCTGGGATGCGCCTTGGCGACATGATAGCCCTCATTGTCAACATCACGCATGGATTTCCAATTGACCGCCGCCTCGGCAAAGATGAAATCGCCCTCAACACGTTGCATTGAAGCAAGATTGTAGGGTGCAACCTCGGTCTCAAACCGGTGCATCACACTGGCAATGCTGTCCTGTGGGCCAGGCTGGAACCTCACAAAGATGAAACCGTGCCAAATGTCCATCTCCACGGGTTTTAACCCCCATTCAACCGGGTCAAGTTCAGGCAAGCTTGCGGGCCGGGCCGCGGCCCGTAATGTGCCATCAAGATTGAATGTCCATCCATGGAACGGACAGGTTAGCGCATGTTTGCAAACGCCCCGATCATCACTGACAACGCGGCTGCCCCGATGCCGACAGAGATTGTGAAATGCCCGGATCTGGCCCTCTCGGTCACGCAGGATCAGGGCGCGTTCTGGACCAATGTCAAAGGTTATGTAAGAGCCTGCTTGTGGCAGGTCACTGACATGACAAGCCAGCTGCCAATGGCGCTGAAACAACAAATCAGTTTCCAGCGCAAACAGCTCTTCATTGCTGTAGCTCCATCCCGGAAGGCCGGTGCGGTCCCAATTATCGGGAATGTCAGTCTGTTGGTCAGGCATATCACATCTTTCACAGTCAACGGCTGACAGTTTGTCCAATTTTTGAACATTATTTCAAGTGAAAAGCGGCATTATCGATAATAGTTTGTCGATTAGTCATCGGGATTCGCATGCCGCCGCAGCCATGAGATGGCCAGATAGAATATGCCGATGCTGATCATGAAAACAGGAAGACCAAGCCGGATATTCAGATCAAGCAAAACCCCGGCAATGCCGGGTCCTGCAAGATTTGCGATCTCAAAGACGATCACAAACCCGGCATTTGCAGCGACTATCTCGCCGCCGGTAAATCTCTTTGACAGCATTGCAAGGCCAATTGAATAAAGGCCGTAAACAAGCCCGGCTCCAAGAAATGCAACCGTGATGGCGATGATGATCGAGTCGAGAAAGAATGGAATCAGGCTACAAAGGGTCAAACCAACAGTGGCAATGATCATGCTGACTTTGCGCAGGCCAAATCGATCTGCCATCATCGCAATCGGATATTGCAACAGCATTGTGCCAAACGCCATTGCCGGAACAATGGTGAGGGCCAGCGCGGGCTCTGCCCCCGGGCTTCGCGCAACCATTGCCGGCACAAGGCTGATCAGCGCCAGGTCAACCCCGCCAGCCACAATACAGGCCGAGGCAACGGTCGGTGCCTTGCGGATCAATAACAAGGGTGAGCCACCACCGGCAAATTCAGTGTTTGGTTCAAGCCCTCGCAACCGGAAGATTGGCAGGGCCGCAACCAGAAGCAGTCCTGCGATCAGATAGAAGGGCGTGACGGAGGTATAGCCAAACAGCCAGATGATTCCCGGGCCAAGTCCAAAGCCAATTGAAATTGCCGTGGCATAGATGGCCATTACCCGTGTGCGTCCCTTGTCCGAGACTATATTGGCAAGCCAGGCTTCAGTCAGTACCCAGTGCAATCCAAGACCAAGTCCGCCAACAAAACGGATGACCAGCCACAAGGCGTAGTTTTCAGTATAGCGGAACAGCACTGTCATAATCGCCGCCAATACCAGCCCGGCATTGATTGTGGTCACATAGCCATATTTCTGGGCAAATTGTGGTGCATAATAAGCAGTACAAATGATCCCAAGCGCGGTGGTGCCGGTGACAATGCCAATTTGTTGAAAGGAAACGTCCAATGTTTCCATCCACAGGGCAATCAACGGCAGGTAGCCGCCAAAGGCGGCGCCCAGCGCGATCGCGGACAGCGCAATCATCACCATGCCCGGGGCAATGGTCATGGCATTTACAGCCTTGGTAACTCTATGAAACATGCGATAACCTGAAACGAGTGACGCGCCAGATTGCACATGATTACCATCAGAGTAAATGACAAAACAGAAACCAGCTTGTTTGCGTTTTTTGTCGGGGACGAGCATGCTGGACCTACAAAAATGACCTTTGCAGGGGAGATTTGCTGATGGCTGACAAATCGGGAGATCAGACATTTCGTGCCACCGCCAACAATGAATGGTGGCCGGAGATGACATATGGCGGCGCGCTCAGTTTTGGTCGCCGCCGCTACAGCCGTGATCTTGACGGGGTGGATGTGGTCATCAGCGGTATACCCTATGACAATGCGGTGACATATCGTCCGGGGGCACGACTTGGCCCGAGGGCGATCCGTGCCGGTTCGGTGCAATTGACTGAACTCAAGCATTTTCCGTCCGGGATAGAGCCTTGTGAGACATTGTCTATCATCGATTACGGGGATTGCATGATCAATCCACATAAACCGACAAGCGTCTTTGATACGATTGAAGCACATGCCGACCATATTCTGGCTTCAGGCGCGCGTATGCTCAGCCTTGGCGGTGACCATTCGGTTGCCTATCCGTTGCTGAAGGCACATGCAAAAAAATATGGGCCGCTTGCGTTGATTCAGTTCGATGCACATTGCGACACCTGGCAAGATGACGGGGTGCGGTTTGACCATGGAACGATGTTTGCCAGAGCCGTGAATGAAGGCATTGTAGATGTCAGCAAGTCAACGCAGGTGGGCCTTCGAACCTATAATGACAGTGACTACGGTTTTGAGATTTTGACCAGCCCATGGGTGCATCGCAATGGCATCTGGGCGGCGCTTGACGTTGCAATTGCGCGGGCGGGTGATGCGCCGGTCTATCTGTCCTTTGATATTGATGGTCTGGACCCGGCTTTCGCACCGGGCACCGGAACGCCTGTTGCCGGTGGGCTTGCCAGCTGGCAGGGGCTTGAATTTGTTCGTGGTCTTGAACCACTCAATCTGGTGGGGATGGATATTGTCGAGGTGGCACCGGCTTATGACCATGCGGAAATCACCGCGATTGCTGCCGCCAGCGTTGCCTATGACTGGCTTGCGGTGTTGGCAAAACAGGCAGGGGCTGTTGGCCAGCCGGTAGGACGCATTTAGCCTGACATGCCGGTTTACAATCAGATTTTCAGCCGGTCCCGTAATTTATACCATGCCATCCCAAGCGCCAGCGCCGGTGTGCGCAGAGGACCGCCCGGGAAAGGCATGTGCCGAAGGTGGCTCATAATGTCGAACTGTGTCTGATCGCCGATAATCGCATCGGCGAGAATGACCCCGGCCTGCCCGGTCAAGGCAACACCGTGCCCGGAGAACCCCTGAACAAAATAGATATCATCTTTGGTCCGCCCAAAATGTGGAATGCGATTGACGGTGATGCCAATCCGGCCCGACCAAACGGCGTCTTTTTCAACATCTTTCAATACAGGAAAGATTTCGGTCATACGGCGGCGAAGATCAGGTTCAACATCACCAAAATTGACATTGGTATAGCTCGCACGTCCGCCAAAGATCATGCGTCCACTCTGGTCAATGCGGTAATAGTTAAGTGCCGCATTACAATCTGCGACAGCGGCATTTGTTGGCAGCATCTGCCGCACGAGGTTTGGTGACAACGGCTTGGTTGCCAGCACTGACGAGGTCACTTGCGCCAGACGTGACGTCATTTGCGGCAGGGCAATATTGGCGAGATAGGCATTGCCGCACAACACCACCACACGGGCGCAAATCTCATGCCCGTTTTCAAAGCAGAGACGCTTTCGGCGATCACCGGTCTCACGATCAATCCGTGTGACGGGTGCCTGTTCGAAAATCAACGCCCCTTCGGCGATCGCCGCGTGTGCAAGCCCATGAAGATATTTCAGAGGCTGCATATGGCCAGAATGACGGTCAAACATCCCGCCGACATAGGCATTTGTGTCAATATGGGCATCGAGCGCCGAGCGGTCATCAAGGCGTTCAAAGCCGTTATAGCCAAACCCTTCCCATTCGCGGCGCATGGCGTCCAGTTCATTCATATGACGCTGATGATAGGCAGCATTCAGATAGCCGAATGTCAGGTCGCAATCGATGTCATATTTGGCCACGCGATCCTTGACCAGATCAACCGCGGCCATGCCCGCATCCCACGCCTTTCTGGCATCGGCTTCACCAAGCTGGCGGCGAATATGATGAAATTCACCCGACCATCCCTGACATACATGTCCGCCATTGCGCCCTGATCCACCGCTACCAAGCCTGCCAGCTTCAAAAACGGCAACATCAAATCCGGTTTCGGCAAGTCGGAGCGCTGTGGATATGCCGGTCAGACCCCCGCCGATGACGGCGACATCAACGTCACGCGCATGATCCAGTTCGCCAAAGCTGGCGCGGGTGGCAAATTCCGTTTCATAGATGGATTCTTCCGGGGACGACATGTCTTGCAACCCTTATTGGCGTGATATGATGTGACCTATTGGTGCAGATTGCACCAGAAGGCCAATAAGAGTAATCTGGATCAATGCAATGGATCAAGCGGCGCACATGATGTCCTGTAGCCCTGTGATGCGACAGGTGATGCGACAGGTAAAGCGCCGGATACTTTGCCAAACAACAACCGTGAGTTAGGAACATGACACCCAACGATC
>Ga0181585_10004962_pt1 | contig 11545 bp, 11 predicted proteins | sample 071ome_29_FD_132469 | JGI IMG/M metagenome (GOLD analysis project Ga0181585, IMG submission 132469) | Coastal salt marsh microbial communities from the Groves Creek Marsh, Skidaway Island, Georgia - 071407BT metaG (megahit assembly) | ecosystem: Environmental > Aquatic > Marine > Intertidal... | reverse complement strand
GGATCGTTAGTGTCATTACCGAATGAACGTTCCGCTGACGCTATTGTGTATCGTGTGTTTGATAACCTGAGTTACTTATTTATTCTTGATGCAAATCGTCCAATACGTCATGGAGATATAGTCACTAATCATTAGTACTTTCTAGGCTGATTAATTTTGTGTAGATCTGTGCGCAGATCATCCATCCCTTTATAATATTCTTGTACATTTCTTTCAATTATTTGAAGGAGTGTACATATGACCGAGTTAGAGTCTTGGCTTCGACTCTGGCACATCCCTAAAGTTGGGCCCAGAACTTTTAGCTTTTTACTTACTAAATTTTCCAACCTTAACGATATATTTACTGCCTCTTACAGTGACCTAGTCAATCTAGGTATACCAGCCAAAATCTCACAAGCCATCGTTAACCATAAATCTGATGGTTACCAGGACGACCTTTCCTGGTTGGAATCAAATGAAAATAACCACATCACACTGATAAACCATCCTGAATACCCTTCATTATTGAAAGAGATTCCAAACTCGCCCCCAATTCTATACAGCACAGGTAATCTCGAATTATTTAGATCTAATTTTACTATTGCGATTGTTGGTGGAAGATCCGCGTCATCACTAGGGAAAAAATTAGCCTTTAGCTTTGCTAGAGAATTAGCCGATCTCGGTGCGATCGTGGTCAGCGGCCTAGCTAGAGGCATTGATGGTCAGGCTCATAATGGAGCGCTTAGTGCGAATACACGATCAACTATCGCTGTACTAGCAAATGGCTTAGACAGCGTATATCCACCGGAACATCATCGACTAGCCAATGACATTGCTAACAATAGCTTACTAGTTTCTGAATTTGCTCCTGGAGTGAAGCCTTTAGCCAGACACTTTCCTAGACGTAATCGTATTATCAGTGGCTTATCCTTAGGAGTATTAGTGGTTGAGGCAGCTCATAAAAGTGGTTCATTGATCACCGCAAATTATGCAATAGACCAAGGACGCGAAATATTTTCAATTCCAGGTCCCATAAATAACCATTGTAATGACGGTTGCCATGACCTCATTCAGCAAGGCGCTAAACTTACAACCTGTGTTGATGACATACTTCAGGAAATTGCTGCTATGGTTGAATTAACGCAAGAGCATGAATGTATGAGTTGTTCAATAAACCACCAGATCTTGGATGATCAACATAACACTCTGCTTAATGTCATTGAGTACACTCCGCTATCCACAGAGAAAATTATTGAAAAAAGTGGATTGACCCCAGAACAAGTTTCCTCCATGCTGATGGAGCTTGAGATAGGTGGCCACATCGCTGCCGACGCATTTGGACAATATAGCCGCATTTAGCTACGGATTTAACGGAAATGAAAGAAAATGTTCTTGATGTCTTGACTTACATGTTTGAAAGCTACTTTGAAGAGACTGACGCCATGTTTAATCGTGAGGCATTATTAGAAGAATTAGTCGAGGTAGGCTTTGATCATGGTGATGTTGAAAAGGCCTTTAACTGGCTTGCTGAGCTACCTACTTCAAATGAAGATATCCAACTTTCATCCCCTGGTCATGCTTCCATACGCTTTTTCAGCCCTTGGGAAATTAAAAAACTCGATATGGAATGCCAAGGTTATCTTCTAAACCTAGAACAAATGGGTGTATTAACCGCGGCCAGTCGGGAATTAATCATTGATCGTGTCATGGCGCTAGAGACTGATGAGATTAGTATTGAACAATTACGCTGGGTTTGCTTGATTGTCCTCTATAATTTGTCTGGTACTGATACCCCATATAATTGGTTGGAAGATGTCATTATGGATTTATCCTCTTCACATATTCACTAATTCATAACGCTACAAACTACCTGTCGTTTCATGAGCAAGAATCTTGTTATCGTTGAGTCTCCGGCGAAAGCTAAGACTATTGAAAAATACTTAGGTAAAGACTTCCATGTCTTAGCATCCTATGGGCACGTCCGAGACCTAGTTCCAAAAGAGGGTGCAGTAGACCCTGACAATCAGTTTGAAATGAAATATCAACTGATTGAAAGAAACGAAAAACATGTAACTGCTATTAGCAAAGCACTTAAAAAATCAGATGCTTTATATTTAGCAACTGACCCTGACCGTGAAGGAGAGGCTATCTCTTGGCACCTTTATGAACTATTAAAAGAACGCAATTTACTTGATGATAAAGAAGTTCATAGAGTTGTCTTTCATGAAATTACCAAGTCTGCTGTAAAAGAAGCTATTGATAACCCGCGTGAACTCGCTAGTGATTTAGTTCATGCCCAACAGGCCCGACGCGCTTTAGATTATTTAGTAGGATTTAATTTATCACCATTGCTATGGAAAAAAATTAAACGTGGCCTATCTGCTGGCCGTGTACAAAGTCCTGCGCTTCGACTGCTATGTGAACGTGAAGACGAAATTGAGAAATTTGTCGCGAAAGAATATTGGACTATAGAGGCCGATTGTAAAAAAGAGAAACAACCTTTCCAAGCAAAGTTAACTCACTATCAATCTAACAAGCTTGATCAGTTCGATATCAATTCAGATAAGCTTGCCGAAGATGCACATAAAGTTTTAACCAAGGCATCTGGCGGTAAACTTAAAGTTGCTAAAGTTGATAAAAAAGAACGTAAACGTAACTCCACAGCTCCGTTTATTACATCTACTATGCAACAAGAAGCTATTAGGAAGTTACGCTTCTCAGCTCAACGTGCAATGCGTACTGCGCAACAGTTATATGAAGGCATAGATTTAGGTTCGGGACCTGTTGGTTTAATTACTTATATGCGTACTGATTCTGTGGTACTGGCAACAGAGGCAGTCGATGAAATTCGCGGTCTCATTAAAGACCGTTATGGAGATAAATGTTTACCAAAAACACCTCCGACATATAAAACTAAATCTAAGAACGCACAAGAAGCCCATGAAGCTATTCGTCCCACATCTGCATTAAGAATCCCCGAAGAAATTAAAGAATTCTTATCTGATGAGCAGTTCAAACTGTATGACTTAATTTGGAAGCGCACCGTTGCAAGTCAAATGACACACGCAACTCTTAACACCGTAGCTGTAGAGTTACACTGCGGCAGTGATGAAAATATATTCCGAGCACTTGGTTCATCAATAAAATACCCAGGTTTCATGACGGTTTACCAAGAGGGTGCCGATGATAAGACTGCAGACACTTCAGATGAGAAATTGTTACCTGCAATGGAAGCAGGTGACGAAGTTAACCTTGATGAAATTCGCTGTGAACAACATTTTACTGAGCCACCACCTCGTTTTACTGAGGCAAGCTTAGTTAAGGCTTTAGAAGAATATGGCATAGGTCGACCATCCACTTATGCTTCAATCATTTCGACGATTCAAAATAGAGAATATGCTGAAATAGAAAGTAGGCGCTTTTTCCCAACTGATATTGGTCGTTTAGTTACTCGTTTTCTGACCAAACATTTTACTAAGTATGTTGACTACGATTTCACAGCTAATCTTGAAGATGAGCTTGATGAAATTTCTCGTGGAGAAAAAGACTGGGTCCCCGTAATGGAGTCCTTTTGGCACCCACTTGATGAACTAGTCAAAGATAAAGAAGTATCTGTTACCAGAGAAGAAGCCGTAGAAGCACGTGAATTAGGTATTCATCCTAAATCAGGTAAACCTATCAGTGTTCGTATGGGTCGTTACGGGCCTTTTGTACAGATAGGTACTAAAGATGATGAAGAAAAACCAAAATTTGCTGGTTTACGGCCAGGACAAAAAATGGATTCTGTCACTCTAGAGGATGCACTTGAGTTATTTAAATTACCCAGAGAGCTCGGTGAAACAGAAGATGGAGAAAAAATATCAGCAAACTTTGGTCGCTTTGGTCCGTACGTTAAATTTGGTACTAAGTATGCATCAATTAAAGGTGAAGACCCTCATACGATTACTTTAGAACAGGCACTGGAATTTATTGAAATCAAGAAACAAGAAGATGCCAATAAATTTATTAAGGAGTTTACTGACGAAGGCATACAAGTACTAAATGGCCGTTATGGTCCATACGTTACTGATGGCAAGAAAAACGCAAAAATCCCTAAAGATGTTGAGCCTGATTCTCTAACACTAGAACAGTGCCAAGAAATGATAGCCAAAGCGCCAGCCAGAAAGGCAAGACGAAAAACGGCTAAAAAGAAAAAAGTTTCTTAGCTTTTAATTGATGGCAACATCATCACAGCACCAAGCTGCTATAGTTTTAAAACACCAAGGTATTATTGCCCACCAAACTGATACTATATTTGGTCTTGCTTGCTTACCAACACATAACTTGCTTTCTAGGCTAAGCAAAATTAAGAAACGTCCGCAAAATAAACCTTTCTTATTGCTAGCTTCTGACATTGATCAACTTATTTCTTTTATTGATGTTAACGAGGGTGAGCATGAAGCGCTAAGTGAAGAAACTAGCACACCTACTACTTGGTTGGTGAGAGCAGCTAAAGAAATATCACCCCACTTAACTGGTGAAGGTTATAAAATTGCCGTTCGGATTACACGCTATGCTCCAATTGACGCACTGTGCAAAAAGATTGGACCCATCGCTTCTACCAGTGCAAACATTTCTAACCTCGATGTGTGCACAGATGTAAATCAGATTCGCGCTATGTTTGGACCTAACATTGATTACATTGATCCGAATCAAACCCCAGGTACTGGAAAATCAAGTACCATCATCGATCTTTCAAGCGGCAACATTATTCGCAGGTAAATTATGAGCTCAACTCCAGATTTAGAGGCAGTATTATCTTACTTAGAGTCGTTACAAAATAATATTTGTAATGCCCTGAGTGATATAGATGGGTGTGAATTTATTGAGGACAGTTGGACTCGTAATGAAGGTGGTGGCGGTAAAAGCCGTGTACTTAGAAATGGCAATGTATTCGAACAGGCAGGTGTCAACTTCTCCCGTGTTAGTGGCTCGCAGTTACCTAAAGCAGCAACGACTCAACGCCCTGATTTAGCTGGGTGCAGTTTTGAAGCAACGGGTGTTTCTTTGGTGATACACCCACACAACCCTTATGTGCCTACCAGTCACTGTAATGTGAGATTTTTTCTTGCTCAGCCTAAGGACAAGCCACCCATATGGTGGTTCGGTGGTGGTTTCGACTTAACGCCTTATTATGGTTTTGAAGAAGATGCGATTCATTGGCATCAAACAGCCAAAGCTGCGTGTGAGAATTTTAGTGAATCTGCATATGACGAATATAAAAAGTGGTGTGATAAATATTTTTACCTGCCTCATAGAGAGGAACCACGAGGCATTGGTGGATTGTTTTTCGATGATTTAAATCAGCCTGATTTCGCTCAGTGCTTTTCTTTTCTACAAAGCGTCGGAGATCATTTTGTCTCCGCTTACTGTCCTATTGTTGAGAAAAGAAAAGACCACACCTTTACTGATCGAGAGAGACAGTTTCAATTATATCGACGTGGCCGTTATGTAGAATTCAATTTGGTATACGATCGTGGCACTTTGTTTGGCCTTCAGTCGGGCGGTCGTACCGAGTCCATTCTAATGTCACTGCCACCCCAAGTACGATGGGAGTATAATTGGCAACCTAATAGTAAAAGCCCTGAATCTGAGTTATACACAGAGTTTCTAATTGCCAAAGACTGGTTAAGTTAACGAGGACCTTAAAGTGAGTTACTTCCCTAATTCAAGAATGCGACGTATGCGCGCAAGCGACTTCAGTCGAGCGCTTATGCGGGAAAATACACTTACGATATCAGATTTAATCTACCCTATGTTTGTTATAGAAGGTCAGTCATCTAGAGAACCCGTTCCGTCTATGCCAGGTGTCGAGCGTGTCAGCATCGATGAGCTGGTCAAAGAAGCAAAACAACTAGTTTCATTAGGTATCCCTGCTATTGCTCTTTTCCCAGTCACACCGCAAGAACAAAAATCACTCAAGGCAGAAGAAGCTTATAACCCTAATGGCATAGCACAAAGAGCTATTTCGGCTTTGAAACAGGCTGTTCCTGGGCTTGGTGTGATCACTGACGTCGCATTAGACCCATTCACCTCACACGGACAAGATGGCCTAATTGATGAAAATGGCTACGTAGTCAACGATGAAACAGTGGAAGTTTTAGTAAAACAGGCTCTCTCACATGCACAAGCCGGTGCTGATATAGTAGCTCCTTCAGATATGATGGATGGGCGGATAGGCAGTATAAGAACTGAACTTGAGAGCGAAGGCTTTATCAATACAAAAATTCTCTCATATGCCGCGAAATATGCCTCTAGTTTTTATGGGCCTTTTCGTGATGCTGTCGGCTCATCATCAAACCTAAGTAGTGGTAATAAGTACAGCTATCAAATGGATCCCGCAAATAGTGATGAAGCCCTACAAGAAGTGCAACTGGACTTAGATGAAGGTGCTGATATGGTTATGGTAAAACCTGGTCTGCCCTATCTCGATATTATTCAGCGAGTAAAATTAGAGTTTGGTGTTCCTACATTCGCTTACCATGTGAGCGGTGAATACGCCATGCTGAAAGCTGCTGCTATCAATGGTTGGTTAGACGAGAAAGCATGTGTGCTTGAAGCCATGCTTAGTATGAAGCGAGCAGGTGCGGATGCGATTCTTACATACTCTGCAAAAGATATCGCTATGTGGCTCAATAGCGGAGCTTAATTAATAACCTTACCAAGGTTTTATCTGAGTGAATAAATACGCCGTTATTGGCAACCCGATAAATCATAGCAAGTCTCCTCTAATCCATGCTGCCTTTGCTGAGCAAGAGAACGTGTGCATTGACTATCAACGTATGCTTGCAAACAAAGACAACTTTAAACAAACCGTTAATCATTTTTTCAATAATGGAGGCAATGGTTTAAACGTCACTGTTCCTTTTAAGGTAGATGCATATGAACAATGTATTCACTTAAATGAATATGCACTCGCGGCTAAAGCGGTTAACACTATTTGTGTCAATGAATCAAAGCAATGGCTAGGTGCTAACACTGATGGCATAGGTTTACTTAGAGATTTAAAAGAGAATATCAATATCTCACTACAAGGGAAAAACATACTAATTTTAGGTGCTGGCGGAGCCACACGCGGTATATTGCTACCCTTACTACAAGAGCACACTGGCAAAATAGTTATAGCTAATCGCACTGTGGATAAAGCACTTGAACTTGCCAATGCCTTTAACGAGTTTGGTCTTATTCAAGGATGTGGTTATGAGGACGTAGAGCAAAAACCGTTTGATCTCATTCTTAATGCCACATCCGCAAGCTTAGACAATACAATGCCACCGATTTCTCAGCAGGTCGTTAATGAACAATCTATTTGCTATGACTTAGTATACAGTGACCAAGCAACCACGTTTATGTCTTGGGCAATAAAAATTGGTGTTAAACATACTTACGATGGATTAGGTATGCTCATTGAACAGGCCGCTGAATCTTATTACATTTGGCGGGGATTTAGGCCTAGCACAAAAGAACTATTTAGTTTACTTAGACCATCTAGTTAACTAGCAGATGACTCATGCATTTGTTTAACTTTTACATAATGTTTAGCTGAGTAAGATAAATATTCAATCTCTCTTTCACTTAACTCTCTCACTCTCTTCGCAGGGCGCCCCATCCAAAGATAACCTCCTTCAAGCTCTTTACCGTTAGTAACTAAAGAGCCTGCACCTACCATCGCATACTTATGCACTATGGCATTATCTAAAATCACTGAACCGATACCAATTAAACAGCAATCATGTAAGGTACATGCATGTAGCACAACTGAATGGCCCACTGTTACATCATTACCTATCACCATCTTAGCGCCTCCTGGACTAAACTCCCCGTCATGACTGACATGTAAAATTGATCCATCTTGTATATTAGTCCGTTGGCCTATTTGTATAGTATTAATATCACCACGTACAACTGACATTGGCCATATTGAGCTATCTGCACCAATAGATACTTGCCCAATAACTAGCGCTGTAGGATCTACATATGCCGTTTTATCTATAATCGGTGAGTGGTTTTGGAATGAACGAATAGTCATATTTATGAAATCAAAGTGTCATGAGTTATCCTGCTAATGCTATCATGCTCTTTATCAGGCAGTTAACTTTGTTATTAAAACTATGCCACTAACACAAAAGCTCCAAGCATATTCCCAGTTAATTCGCTTAGACAAACCTATTGGTATTTATCTCTTGTTGTGGCCTACATTATGGTCTCTGTTAATCGCTAGTGAAGGAGAAATTAATACTGTAGTTTATAGTGTGTTTATTATAGGCGTCTTCCTTATGCGTTCTGCGGGATGTGCGATAAATGATTTTGCAGACCGTAACATTGACGGCCATGTAACAAGAACTAAAAACAGACCTATTGTCACTGGTAAAGTAAGCTCTGTTGAAGCTATTTTAATTTTTACTTTACTTTGTATCATTGCGTTTTGTTTAGTAGTATTTTTTCTAAATCAACTAACGCTATTCTTTTCTTTAGTCGCTGTTCTACTCGCAGCTTCCTACCCATTTACAAAACGCTACCATTATTTACCACAAGTTCACCTTGGTTTGGCATTTGCCTGGGCAGTACCAATGGCCTTTGTTGCTATTAATAATGACTACCCTCCCACATGGGGTTGGCTGCTGTTTATTGCAACCATTATTTGGACAACTGCATATGACACAATGTATGGCATGGTCGATCGCAATGAAGATGTAAAAATTGGTGTTAAATCAACAGCGATATTATTTGGTTCTTCTGATCGACTTATTATAGGCATTATGCAAATTTTCGTAGTACTCGCATTGTTAGCCGTAGGAAATCAAACAGATTTACGTTACTGGTATTTTGTTAGCCTATTTTTCGTAGCCTTACTTTTTATCTATCAACAACTATTAATATACAGTCGACAAGCAAATGAATGCTTCGCCGCCTTTTTAAATAATAACTATGTCGGCATGATTATATTTTTAGGTATTGCTGCAAGTTATTGGGCACCTATATAACGTTTATTCCTCGTTCTAGCCAATGCCCATACACTAACTTTTTTTACTCCTGCATTTTTCAAGCAACGACTTAACTCATTAACAGTCGCCCCCGTTGTCACCACTTCGTCAATAATGGTTATATAATCATGTTCAATCAAATGATTAACAGTGAATGCATTGCGTAAATTTCTTTTTCTTTGTGCTTTGGTTTTCCCTGTTTGAGTTTCAGTATTTTTACATCGACTCACCAATTTATCGTCATAATAAAAATTATGTTGTCTTTTAAATAACTGGACTAGCTCATAAACAGCATTGAATCCTCGCTGTCGAACTCTTGAAGGATGGCTAGGTACAGGAATGATTAAGCTATCTTTATGACTAGCAATAAAAGAGTTTTTACATAACTCAATTAGTGTTTGAGCATTTTCCCAATAATTCAGATATTTATATTGAGTAATAATATCATGTATAGTAGGCTCATACCAATAGACTGCAGATAAACAATCATAATAAGGTGGTTGTTTTTGACACTGCCCGCATATCAAAGTGTGATCTGTATCATTCTCAATTTGCAGGCCACACACTTCACAGCTTGGTTCTTTATTCCACAAAGGCAGTAACCGTATACATAGTTGGCATATGCTTTTGTTACTCGTTGAGCCACCACATATTGAGCAATGCCATGGGTAGATACTATTAAGCCATTTAGCTGGATACTTGTTAAATTTTTTTAGCACTATTATTTGACAAGTTTGAATAGGCGTTTAGACTCCCGGGTCTATATATACCTGTTGAGTAATGAGAATGTCTAAAAAAGTATGGAGTAAACAAGAGGTTAGCGAAATTTTTGCGCGCTCTTTTAATGATTTATTATTTGAAGCTCAGACAGTACATCGCACTAACCATAATCCAAACAGCATTCAAGCTAGCACCTTACTTTCAATTAAAACAGGGGCTTGCCCCGAAGATTGTGCGTATTGCCCACAAAGCGCACATTACGACACGGGTTTAGAAAAAGAAAAATTACTTTCATTAGAAGAGGTCAGAAACGCAGCAAAAGTAGCTAAACAACAAGGTGCCACCCGTTTTTGCATGGGTGCTGCATGGAGAAACCCAACAGATAAAAATCTAGACACTGTGATCGATATGATCAAAGAAGTTCAGGCAGAAAAACTCGAGACCTGCGTCACACTTGGTATGTTGACGGAAAAGCAATCTCAGCGTTTAGCTGAGGTCGGTTTAGACTACTACAACCACAATCTCGATACCTCACCTGAATTTTATGGTGAAATCATAACCACTCGTGACTATCAAGACCGCCTAGATACTCTTAAATATGTACGTGACTCTGGAGTTCACGTTTGCTCAGGTGGAATATTAGGCATGGGTGAAAATCGACAGCAGCGCGTGGGCTTGTTACATGAGCTCACAAATTTAGACCCTCAACCAGAATCAGTACCGATTAATTTACTAGTTCAAATTGAAGGCACCCCCTTACATGGTACCGAAGAACTCGACCCTATCGAGTTTGTTCGCATGATTGCAACGGCTAGAATTTTAATGCCTGCTACTTACATTCGTTTGTCTGCTGGACGAGAATCAATGGATGATGCTATGCAAGCTTTATGCTTTCATGCTGGGGCAAACTCTGTTTTTTTTGGTGAAAAGTTATTAACGGCAAGCAACCCCGATATAGAACAAGATGCTCAACTATTTGATCGCCTGGGCATGACATTAGAAGCACAAGCTACACATTGATATAAACAGTTGTGACTTCATTGTCAGAACAGTTGCTGGAGCTTCAAAATCAAAACGCCTATCGAGTACGACAAACTGTAGAAACTCCACAGGGAGTAAAAATCACTGTTAATGGTCAACCGTATATATCATTTTGCAGCAATGATTATTTAGGTTTAGCGAACGACCCTCGTGTATGTGAAGTAACTAAAAAAGCGATTGATCAGTACGGTGTAGGTACCGGAGCATCTCAACTTATAAGTGGATATACCAACGCACACAAGGAACTAGAACAACATCTTGCAGATTTTTTTTCTTACCCTCGTTGTGTTTTATTTTCTTCTGGGTTTTTAGCTAACTTAGGTGTGATTTCTTCTCTTGCGAAAAAAAATACCACTGTTATTGAAGACAAATTAAATCATGCCTCTCTCATTGATGCAGCGAAGTATGCAGGTGCAAAGTTAAAACGTTACAAGCATTGTGATAGCGATCATGCAAAAGAAATACTTGCGTCTTTAAATTCAGATGATTGTTTAATTGCTAGTGATGGTGTGTTTAGTATGGAAGGATCAATAGCACCCATCAAACAATTAGCATCGATAAAAAACAACAATACGCTTATTATTGATGATGCTCATGGCATAGGCGTGTTAGGCAAACATGGAAGAGGAAGCCTTGAGTATCACAACATTTCTTCCTCGCACGTTGATATTCTAATTGGTACTTTTGGCAAATCTTTTGGCGTTAGTGGCGCTTTTGTTTTAGGTAATAACGAAATGATTGAATATCTGATACAAAAAGCTCGTACATTAATATATACCACT
>Ga0181585_10004961_pt1 | contig 11545 bp, 7 predicted proteins | sample 071ome_29_FD_132469 | JGI IMG/M metagenome (GOLD analysis project Ga0181585, IMG submission 132469) | Coastal salt marsh microbial communities from the Groves Creek Marsh, Skidaway Island, Georgia - 071407BT metaG (megahit assembly) | ecosystem: Environmental > Aquatic > Marine > Intertidal zone... | reverse complement strand
TCCCAGAGAAACTGCTGGACGATCTCGCCCTTGGTGGCTCCGAGGGCGCGACGGATACCAATTTCACGGGTTCGCTCCGTGACCGTTGCCAGCATGATGTTCATGATGCCAATGCCACCGACGAACAGCGAAATTCCCGCAATCAGAAGGAGCAGCACGTTGAACATCATCCGCATGGTCTCGGCCTGCTCAAGCAACTCTTTTGGCACGACCACTGCATAGTCAACCGTTTTGTGATAGCGACGCAAGAGTTCCCGGATCACCTCAGCCGAGTCATCGACTGCATCAATGGAGTCAACGACCACTGTGATCTGATTGAGTTCCACGGTCTCATTCTGAAACGTACCACCCCGAACCGTGATGACTCGATCACCAATCCGCGACCGAAAGGTGGTCAGCGGAATGTAGACATCCCGGTCATATTGGCGAGCAGCAAAACTGCCACCAATGGCTGCTGATGCGGTTCGTGGTTCGGCAACACCAACCACGACGTAGAATTCAGTTCCAATTCGCACGGCCCGCCCAACCGGGTTTTGAATGGGAAACAACTGCCTGGCCACCTCATGGGCAAGGACCACCACGTTTTCAAGTTCGTCGAGATCAGCGTCAGAGAGCGGGCGGCCTGCCGCAACCGCGAGTCGATTCGTGGTGAAATAGTCCGGCGTGCAGCCAACCACCTGCCCCGCTATCGCTTTGTCTTCACGCCGTACCTCCCGGGTGATTTCCCGCATGGGAACCGCTCGAACGATCGTTGGAACGTTGGCGACGAGCCGATCAAAGTCATCTCGGAGCAGGCCATAACTAATCCCCGAGCGGCTGCCGTTGTCACTATTAGCCTCTTCGGCTGGCTTGATGGTACGAACAATGATGCTGGTGGCACCAAGGCTCTTGATCTGCTCCTGCGCCTGATAACTAACCCCCTCGCCCATCGCCACCAACCAGATGACGGCCGTCACACCGATCAGGATGCCCAGCACCGCAAGCGCAGAACGCAGCTTATGAAGCATCAGGCTGCGAAAACCGAGGCCAAGCTGATGAATGACATTCATGTGACTGCGCCAGCTCCACAGGCTTTGCGACCGCGGCCTTCTTCAAGACATGTCTCGTGAATTAGACCGGTGGCCTCACCGGCCTCGTAGGGCCTGGCTCTGCTGACTGTTCTTCTTCGTCACTGAGAATCTGATCACCGAGCACTGTGCGGGGATTAAAAAATATTTTGTCGCCCTCTTTCAGACCGGCGGTGATTTCCACAAAGCGATCGTCACTCTGCCCCAGCTCCACGATCTGCCGGGTGATGGTGTCTCCCCGTCTGACCGCACAGACATAGTCATCACCTTGTTCAATCACGGCGGCCACGGGAATGGCAATCACATCCTTGAGGTTGGCCACGACAATTTCGGCTTCAGCCGTAAACCCTGGCCGTAGGGACTGGGACTGACCATTGATGCTGACTTCGACAATGTATTTCTTTGCGGTTGAAAACCAGTTGGATTCTGGCCGATTGGCAACGGCCTTCACCTCCCCACTGAAATACTCGCCCTGCACCCGGATGGTGGCCGGCATGCCTGGACGAATTTCGCTGACCTTCGATTCGTGCACCTCGACATCTGCTCGCATCTTTGTCAGATCAGGTAACTGCAGGATGACCTGCCGCTCCTTCACGGCTGTCCCTTCCTTGATCTCAGTTTCCTGCCGATAGTTCCTGCTGTTCGCATAGATCGCCAGCCCGTCCTGTGGTGCGGTGATGGTGCACTTTTTCAACTCCCCTTCCAGGCGCGTAAGCTTGAGTTGCTCAAGCTCAAGGGCTGCCCGCTCGCTTTCCAGCCGCGCTGCGGCCGCATCACGAACACTCTCCAGTTCTGTGATCATCTTGGGCTTGGTGAACCGCGTGAGGACATCGAGGGCGATCTTCGCTGTACCGAGATCGAGCTCCGCTCGATCAACTGCCGATTTCTGTGCCTCAAGCTGCTGGGGCGTGATGTACCCCTTGCGAAACATCCGCTCGCCATAGGCAAGTGTGTTCTGTGTCGCCTGTAGCCGTTCGGTGGCGGCCGTCACATTTGATTCTGCTGTGCGTAGATCTTTTTTGAAAATGCCTTCCCGGTATTCCTCCACGGCAATCTTGGCTGCCGCATGATCCTTATCAGCCTGGATCATCAAGGCTCGAGCTTTCTCAAAAGCAATTTTCTGAGCTGTGGCATTTTCTGAAATCACTGAGTCGTCAAGCTTGACGATCTCCATGCCTTTGGTCACTCGGGCACCATCGTCGACAAGTTCAATGATGGTGGCCCCGCCTGCAACATCACAGGTAATGTCTACATTGTCATCACTGACCAGACTGCCTTCTTCCGTCACGGTAATCAGCAGGTCACGTCGCTCGACAACATGCAGCGGCAACCCCTCAGGATCGACAACTGCGTTTTGCTGACTGATCAGAGAAAGCAGGCGTGGCCACAGAACGAAGCTGCCGGCAAGAAGTATTAGCCCAACAACCAGCCAGGCCCACGGCACCGAACGTCGCTGGTCACCTCCTGCCGGACCGACCACTGGCTGACCAAGCAAGTCTGCGATGGCAGCCGCATTGGAAGCAGGCGTCCCGGCGGCGGTCTCCGACTCGTCTGCTCCTGTTGCATCCAGCATGAATTGCCCCATCCGTATTCAGAATCTGATCAAACCTTCTCGCCAGACCATGTCATCAAACGATGTCATCAGACCTGCGACTCTTTCATTATTATCACGGCCCCAGGTCGCTCAGTCCACGCTCTCACGCGAACCGAGGAAGCACAATTCATCGCAAAAACGCCGGAATCAGGCTGCCCCACAACCCTTGCTCGTCCGATTCAGCAGCAGTCTGCTGGATCGATTCTGACTGTTCTTTCCTGAGTCCGGCATCGGCCTCGTTAGCCACCGGCAAGGCCCGGGCAAAAACTCCCGGTAGCATTCCGGGGGGATCCTGCACCTTGATATCGGCATCACGTGGCAACGGTGGTGGCGGATCAATCTCTTCCAGATGATCCAGCCACTCCTGAGGGACGGGCGGAGGCAGGGGCAGTTCTTCGTCGCGGGAACGTGATGCCAACTCGAATGGCTTTTCAATCCAAATTCCATTTTCGTCAAGGTCCATCACCCCAAGCTGCTGGGCCAGGGAGGCCCGCGAGGCGTAGTAGTTGATCCAGATGCTCGTCAACGCATCTTGAGAACTTCGCAAATCATTGAAGGCGTAAATCAGGTTGAGTGTGGCTGTCGGCGAAAGCTGCCCTGCCGTGGCATCAACCAGTGGAATGGTGCCATCCGGGCTTGGCGGTGGTGGGGGAGGGGCCGGCTGACTTAAGGTCAGCCGAGTCTGATCAACTCGTCGAATCGCAATAACCACAGCCCGCCGCTGTGTTTCCAGGTTGCGCTCATCAAGTTCCAGCTGCCGCAACAACTGACGAATAGAAAGTTTGATGCGGTCCTCGTAGCGAATTTGCTGCCGACGAACCTGCTGGTAATCGAGAATGGCCTGCCGGAAGTTGTTGCGTTCAAGCAGCCTTGTCAGGGGGGCATCAAACCGAAGCCGGGCACCCATGGCCCCTGTAGGGGCGCGGAAGCGGGCTGGATTATTACCGGTCGTGCTTAGGTCTCCTTCGATCTCGAGGTCGAGTCCAGCTAGCAGTGACATCGCGTTGTATTGAATCAGCCGCCACTGGTCGACCAGTGCCGCCCGATTATTCATCCAATCCAGCCGGTTCGCCCGAGCAATTTCGAAGGCGAGGTCAGGGTCAATTCGCTCTGGATTAATTGTGATCGCCTCGACCCTGGCCCGGGCCTGAATCAACGACATCTCATCGACTGCGGCAGCAATCTCTGCTACCAGTTCAACAACACGGTCGGCAGTTTCACGGCGATTGTCAGCCGTGAGCATTTCCCCAAGATGCTCGATCATCTCCTCATTTTCGTCGATGCGTTTGCGAACCCGCTCGAGATCATCCGCCAGCAGCCGCATCTCCCGGTCAAAGGTCTCCCGTTCATTGGGACGCATCCCTGCAATCCGTAGCGCCGCTGCTGCTGACACCCGAGTAAGGTCTTCATTCACATCAGCGACCTGTGATTCCACCCGCTCGCGCAAGGCATCAAGATTTTCCAGAGCCTTCGTAATCAGGGTGCGATCAACAGCCTCTTCAAGTTCACCCGTTGTAGCTGCTTTGGAAAGATCATCCGCTGGCTTCGCTGCGCTATCTTGCTGGTCATTCGGCACTGGCAACTCACTCTTCCCGGCCTTCTTTTTGTCATCTTTTGTGACGGGTGATGGCAGTAGCAGAGGCTCAGTCTCTGCTGCCTCAAGTGACGGCGGCAAGAGATTCTTGGCCGTGAGATCATCGCCCGACTCATCCTGACGTGGGTCGTCGACTTCCTTCAACGGCTCTTCAGCGCCAAAGGAATAGACCGCCAGAAAGTCGCCGATGTCATTCTGCAAAGACTGCATCTCGGGGCTGATGAACTGAAACCGCTTGATGAAGGCCTCGTCGAGCGCTGTCGCCGTGTCGGATGGCATATTGAGGACATTCACTTTGAAGTTTTCGACCTGATTGGCCAGTGTCGTCTTGGCCTGAAGAAGATTGGCCCGGTTTGTCTCCACGCTTTGCCGGAGCTGATCAACCTGTTCCAGCCCGACTAGCCCCGCCTCCAGATTGGCATCAAGTAAGGCGAGGGCTCGCACCTGTGCGGCAAGGTTTTGTTCGGCATTGCGAATCTGCTGACGCACCTGCAGCAACCCGACAAAGCCGCCAATATTCCCTGCCCCGCCACTGGCGAATCCGGCTCCTCCCGTGCCCCCACCTCCAGTGACCAGACCATTCCCCTGACCGCCAAAGAACACACCACCAATGTTGCCGAAACCACCAACACCCGTCCCCGTGAAGTCACGAAAACCGGTTCCTCCAAGAAAGCCGCCCCGACGCTGAAGTGAAGACGGCTGAGCCCCCCCGAAGATCACCTGGAGGTAAAAGCCCTGACGATAGAACTGCAGTTGCCGGAGATTGGCCAGCAGCTGCCGCTCGACGATTGTCAGTGGCTCAAGAGCGATTGAGCGACCAGAATTCTGCAACAATGGCTGAAGAAAACTGAAGTTCAGCAAGGACATGTTCGTGTATTGATTGGGCCCAGCAAACTGCCACGTGATGGTATTTACCAAGCCCACCAGAAGTTCGCCTGCTGTCGCCAGATACCGCTGGGCCTGTAGGTTTGTGTTGGTCTGCCAACGTGTCACCTGCCCGTTGGCATTCAAGGGTCCACGATTGAGATAGTCGATGCCTCTATCTCCATAATTGTTGCCGCCGTAGAACTGCACATCAAAACGAAAACGCTCGGTGCTGACGTCGAGCGCCGACAGATAAAGCGTCTGAAGCTGATCCCACCAATTAATCGAATTGAGGTAGGCCAGCGTCATGGCTGATTGAATATTTAGCTCGATGGCACCGTCCTCAGAAAGTTCGACCACTTCCTGGAGCCGACTTCGCCAGGCTGGGTTATCAAGCGTGGTCCGATCACCGTTGATATGCCACCGCGAGAAGCCGTGTTTCCCATCGACACAATGCATGTAGCGATGAGCGGTTGGATCGTCCGGCGGCATTGGCGGAAAGATCTCGTTGTACGCGTCGTAGAAGCGGCTTCGCTCATCCGATCGAACGTCATAGTTGATCGGTAACGCCCAGCGGGGGTCGCAGGCTTTTTCTTTCAGCAGAACATTGACCTCACGATCGGCCTGGACGTAGTACCGCCCGCGCGAGCAGCCGGCCGAGCCTGCCAGCAGCAGACCGACGACAACCAGGAGCCAAGACGGCAGGGCAGTGCGTAGCGGTTTCATCAGTCGCCGTCCGTGGGGGGGGCGGACGCGCCGAGTAGGAATGTTCAGACAGACCGCCCCTCCACCAAGCCGAAGAGCAGCCCTCTCCGAAATATCGGCGTTCCGATTGCACTGCCTTTAACGATTCAGGCGAGCAGGGAAAAAAGGCAATCTGGGTCGCCTGTGGCCGCAAAAACCACTCAGGCCGGATGTTCTCGCCAACCGATACAAGTTGACTGACGGCCAGCCAAACGATGTGCGGGAAAATCCCAACTCTGGCTCTTGGGCAACAGGCGACTTGCAATGAATCTCGTTCATCAGAGTGATCGACGTGGCATGCGCGATTGCTGTGGTGTCCGCAGCGGTATCCTTGCTTGCGTGCTGGCTGGGCTTGCCCTGATCAGTGGCAAATTCGTCATGGCCGAGGTCGGTCTGACCAGTCAGCCAGAACCGCTGGGCTACCCTTCCTCAGTCGGTGATCCGGCTGATACCGAGGCGGAAGCGGTTGCGGGTAGCATCTGGCCCCCACCGCTTCCCGCTGATGCCCCACAGGTGCCTGCCGGCTTCGATCCTGTCCGCAGCCCGGGATACAGCGGCTTTGCGAGTGACCTGATCTCGTGGTTTCGGGAGCCGGCACCGGCCGCCTGCTGCGACCGCCAACTGGTTGACCGTCGCTGGATGGGACCAGGAGAACTGGCCTATCACCAGTCTCCCAATCACCGCCCCTGTACTCGGGACTACACCCGCGTCTTTCGCACGGAGTTTCCCGGACGGCTCTGGTTTTCAGCAGAATACCTTGTCTGGGCAACAACAGGACAATCCGTCCCGCCACTGGTGACGAGCAGCCCCCTGGGAACTGCTACTGATATTGGCGTTGTTGGCGCACCAACCACAAGCGTGCTTTTTGGTGGCAACAGCTTCAATGGCCCGATGCGGTCAGGTGCCCGCCTGACGGCTGGCTTCTGGTTTACCCCACGACAAGAACGGGGAATCGAAGCCAACTGGATTGGGCTGGGGCTAGCACGGGAGCAGTTTGCCATGAGTTCAACTGCTGGTGACCCTTGGCTCGCACGTCCCTATATCGACGCTACGAATGGCAACCAGGCAGCCGTGGTTGTGCCAACTTCAACTTCGACTTCAGCTGACCCAACTCTTCTCGAGCAGGCTGTCGCTGCCAACCTTCAGACACAGTTTGGCAGCGTCGACGTTCTCTACCGAAAAAACCTGACATCCGGCGAAGACTTTCATCGTCGTTACCTCGTTGGCGGTTTTCGGTACCTCATGCTTGATGACCGGCTAGCCGTTGATTTTTCATCAACGCTTTCCACTGGCCCGACGACCTACACCGCTTCAGACTCGTTCCGTACTCTGTCGCAGTTTTATGGTGGCGAGTTCGGTCTGATTGAAAAATGGTGGCACGACCGCTGGTCACTTCAAGTTCTTGGCAAGGTCGCCCTCGGCGGGAGCACCATTGGCACAGCCATCAGCGGCTCAACCACCACTGCAGACACTACTGGCACCACATCGGTCCCTGGCGGCATCTTGGCCCAGCCAACCAACCCCGGTAGCGAGCAGTCATTCTTTGCGGCAGCTGGTGAATTCGGCGTCACAGCTGACTATGCCGTCTGGTCACAGTTTCGGCTCTCGGTTGGATACTCGCTAATCTACTGGACAACTGTCGGACGAGCGGCCGCCCAGATTGACCCACGGGTCAACCCAAACCAACTCGGTGGCACCACCCCCGGTGGCCCCGTTGCCCCAACATTCAATCTCTGGTCGACTAGTTTCATTGCACAGGGCGTAAATGCTGGCCTTGAGTACCAGTTCTAACTGAATGACAAGCCCTGCGGCGTTTTGCTGCCGGTGATTAGGCATACCAGTGGGATGTTTCCGAGGGCGAAGCATGCTTGACCCAGAACTTGACCCAGAAAAAGAACAGTTCATGTGCTGGGAGGCCGCCGACCCGGGCTCAGTCCTGGGGTTTGTTGTCTGTTTCTGTCTTCGTTGTGGACAGGAGTATGAGTGCCCCTACCGGCAGGATGCTGACGGGCAGTACGAGTGCCCAGCCTGTGGGACAGCAAACGACGCCGTCTGAACCCTCTGAACCATTTCCCTCGGTGAATGTCTGATTGCCGGGGGCCTTGGATCACCGCCACGAGCCCATCCCCGGAAATTGCCGGTGCTCTCTCTTACCTGGCCTCGTGTAGACGACCGTGACGGTCATGCCGATTACGCGAACGAGTGAACACTTTCGCCACTTGTCCGCCCTTTGCCGTCGATTCCTCAGACAAGGCAAGTGGGCTTCTGCAGGAACGATGAACTCCTGCCTTGGGCATGATGCCCAAGCAACGAAGCATGGCTTATTTCAGACCGAAACGGGGAGGCGGAACCGTGAAACGAACAATTGCAATTGCAGGGGCTGTATTGGCCATTACCAGCATGGCTCGGGCTGAAGTCATGCTACCTGAAATCGACCTGTCAAGTTTTCGCACGATGCAGGCGACCTCAGAGACCAGCGACGCGGCCCTGCAGAACGTCGGCTGCGTTGACTGCACCTCTACGGTGCCCTGCCGCCGCTTCTACATCACTGGCTTGTGGGGGCCGTCCTTTGCCAACTTGAATTCACCGTCCACACCAGCCCTCGACAACTCAGCTACCGTTTTTACTGCTGGGATTGCCGCAGGTATGTCGTTTGAGCGTCAACGAGGACGCCTCCGGGTCGAAGTCGAGGGCCTCGGCCGCGATTATTACCAGTCGGCCTATGCCGCTTCACCTGGCAATTCCGCTGTGATGGTGAACAACTGGTCGGTGACCGCCAACGCCTGGCGTGACTTCATGTTCACTGAACGGTTCGGCCTTTATGGTGGCGGTGGTATCGGCGGTGGAGGCTATCGGCTCGGCGATCTATCATCTGGCAGCCTGACCTACTACGAACCTGCGGCCACCTTTGCCTGGCAGGCCGGTGGTGGCCTGATCTACGAATTCACTGACCGTTTAACTTTTGATGTCAGTTACCGGTACATCCAGTTTGACGTGGTCCAGCAGCCAAGCGCTGTATCAAACAACCAGTTCTCAGCCAGCGAAGTCATGTTTGGCCTGCGACTCTTCGAGCCGTTCCGCAGCCTGCGACGCTAGTAAAAACACCTTCAGCAGAAGCAGTCGTCATGCGGCTGCTTCTGCTTGAAGGCGTTCGCCTAAACAAGATTTCAAGACAGATCTTTCTCGCCCACGACCATTCATGCTCTCTGCCAAATACCGTGGGATTGTCTTCGCCCTCTGCATGTCGCTGCTGATGTCGGGGGTGATGTCGCTGGTCATCACCATTCTGAACCTGGGTCTGTCAGCCCGCGTTGCCCTGCCCTGGCTACGGGCATGGCTGTTTTCATTCGTGATCGCTTTTCCCACGATTGTGCTGGTTTCGCCGGCAGTCAACGCCCTCGTGGGCTGCATCGTAGCCGACGAGAAATGACGGAGCATTGCCCGTCTCCTCTGCTGGGTGCACCCGCACGTTGGGTGATATCGCAACGCTGCAGTCTTCCGTCACCGAACCTAGACACCATCTGATGAGTCGGTGTACCGCCGGAGTTTGGCCACCACATCGCGACCCAAGACACCTCGTAGTTTGAACGCCAGCCCCGCCCGCCGAGCCAGAAACTCATTCAGGGTCTCCTGCGACCAGACCATTAAACGACTGGGCTCAGTCGCAACCACATCGGCAGTTGCCTTCTCACCACTGAGAAAACTCATCTCGCCGACAAACTGGCCCGGGTTGAGTCTGGCAATCACGCGGTCCGCCACCCGCACCTCAAGTGCTCCCTGCTTGAGCACCATCATGTCGGCCACCACCGTTCCCTGCTTCACGATGATCTCCCCTGCAGCAACCTCCTGCCACTGGCCAACCTTCAGTAGTTTGCGGAACTCGCCTGGAGCCAGATCGGCAAACACGCTGTCGTAGAGTTCCTGCTCAGCCCCACCCAGCCGCCGGGGCCGCCGCTCGCGGAGCAGGATGATGATCTGCACCAAGTTCACCGTCATGAACAGGACATTCCAGGCAATTGGGGCCCAGAGAATGTGGTCACTACAGTGGCAATAAAAGGGCACCAGCGACAGGCCTGCCGCAATCGTCAGCACCCGCAGCCAGAGAATGTCGCGCACCAGATAGGAACAGAGGTAGAGGGCATTGGCCAGGTGCACCATGTCACCAACACAAGGGCACCAGATCACTGACCCCACGACACAGGCTGCCGTCATCGTTCCCTGCTCCTTCGCTTTCGCGCTAACTGCACCGTTTCCTACTGATCGCTTCGGTCTGGTTGCTTTCGGTTACCTCTTCTTCATCCGAAGCTACCTCAAACTTCCAGCCATCAATGACTGTGCCAGCCGTCTTCAGATGCGACAGCAAGTAAAACAGTCGCCGCCGGGCATCACCTTCTGGCCCTTCCGGAATATCCTGAAAGCGGTCCCGCAGGTAGTAGGGCGCCCAGGCCTGTGAGTAGAGCGTTGCTTTCACCCGCAGTTTGCGGCAGTCAAAGCACTCGGGCACGGTCACCCGATAGCTGACAATATCACTGCCGGAGCCATCGGCGTACTGAGGATCATCACCGACACCATGTGGATGGGTCGCCTCAACGAAGGCTGCGGGCATGGATGGGTCAGGGCCGGCAGCTGACCAGCCCTTGGGCAGCAGCCGATTGTCTTTCACATCACGTGCGCGATGAAGAAAACTGGTCGTAAAAGCACCACGGGCATCCTGGGTAAGTTCCTCATAGACCTGCACCTGCTCGGGGCTATCAATCACTCGATGATGCGGCTGATAGGCCTGCTGACTCCCCTGCCCCACCGTCTCAAAGAATTCTGAAGGCAGCACCCGGCCGTCGTTACCCACAATCACCCCGGCTCCGTTGGTCAGCCCAGACGACCAGATGATGCGGTCCCGGCCATGGGTGCTGTCGATGAGCAGAAACTCAATCCAGAGTCGACGAAACCCCACCCCACTGGGCAACCGGTGGCCGGTCAGGTTCGTCACCTTCACATCAGCCGCAAGGGTCTGGCCGGCCGTCTCGAGATTCATGATCTCAAGCGTCGCCGTATTCTTGCGGGCATTTTGCACGTAGTTGTCAATGGCAAAGTGAATGCCTTCGACACCCGTTTCATAATCGGGCTGCCTTACCCCCAGCACATCGTCAAACTGACGAAACACCTCCATCAGAAAGACATTCATGCCCTGGAAGGTATGCCGACGAAAGCCCTGCTCGCGAAAGGTGACGCGATGTTCTTCAGTCGGAATCGCGTTATCGACCTCTGGATATTCCTGATCTTGTAAGACCGCAATCTTGGTAGCGATCTGTTCGATAGCGACCTCACCATCCGGACTCTCGTAGCCCTTGGGCATGTGGCAGTCTTGGCAACTTTGGGAACTGGCTGTCGTGCCAAACTCATCCTGAAAGTCGCTATTGAGCCACTCAAGATAGGTGGCCTGTTCAATCCGGTGAGTGAAGCCCTGGAAATTCGGGTTCTTTTCCGATGCCAGCAGTTGGGCCACCTGGTCACGAGGGGGCGGCTTAACCCCCTTGGGCGTCTGCCCCAGCGGCCAGTCAACAACCGGCAGGTTAATCACATGGCAGGTACCACACATACGTGAGGATTGGATGAACGGGTTGTGCTTGGGCACCGCTCCGAGCACAGTCTGCATTGGCTTGGTCACGACGTCCTTGAATGGGC
>Ga0181585_10004958_pt1 | contig 11549 bp, 5 predicted proteins | sample 071ome_29_FD_132469 | JGI IMG/M metagenome (GOLD analysis project Ga0181585, IMG submission 132469) | Coastal salt marsh microbial communities from the Groves Creek Marsh, Skidaway Island, Georgia - 071407BT metaG (megahit assembly) | ecosystem: Environmental > Aquatic > Marine > Intertidal zone... | reverse complement strand
GTTTTGAGCGTGCGGTCTACATCTACACCAACCTTTCAAGTCTGGACCTTGAGAGTCGGGCTCCGAAATCAGCAACCGTGAGACTGTAAGCGATTTTACATGGACGCTGGGGAGTCGCACAGGTGTGTAAAGGCCGCTCAATTCTGTCCGCTATTGCTACGCTTCTCAAGGCACAGCGACCCGATCTGGCGTTGGTTCTGATTGAGCAAGAACTCAATTCTCAAACCTGACCCATTCAGCATCGCTTCCCTCGAGCCTGTAAAAATTCGTCCCATCGTCAGTCGTGTACCATTCGTATCCGTTTGAATCAACGGTTTGACGTTCAGTCGATACACTTGGCGTCCCCATGGCGGGGGAGAGCGAAGTAACATCACCACCAACGGTGGAGGCTTCTGGCGTAGACTTTGGAGCAGGTTCTCCTTTTTCTTCAAGTGGATTGACGAATGGTGGTTGTTCCTTCGCCGGCGTGATCTCCAAAGGTTGATCGGAGATTTTCGGGGAGCGCGTTGCGATGAACAAGCCAGCGGCACCGAGGATGATTCCAAGCAAAGCGCCTAGAGAGAGTGATTGTGGACTCACCTCTGAAAAGAATCCCTCATCGACTTCCTGTGCGGGACTGACAACAACATGAACCTGGATGGAATCCAACCCAAATCCAGACTCATTGGTTAACGAAATTTGGAAACGAACGGGGTCATTGACCTTGGTTCCACTTTCCACCAAGAGTTCGCACGACGAGGTTACTACCAACTGAGATGTTGTTTCGTCGGATTGATCCAAGTTCTCTACCGTGCAGAAAACAAATTCAGAATTGGTGAACGCAAATTCAATGTTGGTGTTCAATTGCTGACCGTAATCCAAGAAGAGAAGGTAATTCCCCCCTTGATCTGGCGTGAAAAGAGACTCGTTGAGGGAAAGTGAACCAGTAGCAACCGGCTTTTCAACGAAAAAGGTGTGTTCAGTAATCTCCACACGGCCATCAGGTCCCGTGAATTGGATGTACACGCTGCTATCACCGTAAGGAAGATCTTCCGCAGAAATTTCGTTTGTCTCTGAATTAACGACGACCGTCACATCGGATTGAGTCAGTACATCTACGTCAACATCCGCCCTCGTGCACTCGTAGTTCAACAACGCCGTTGTTGAATCCGTGAACAAGAATTCGCTTGATGTGCAGGACCATGACAAATCCTCCTTGAGGTATTCGATGGACCAGTAAACCGTTGTCGTTCGCTCAAATTCATCAAGGCCGGTGACCTTCACAATTACCAAGCCTGTGTCTGAGTCGGGAACATACTCAATTTCCCAAGTTGAGTTGGTTCCTGTCAAGAACACTTGACCGAAGCCGTCCAAAACAGCAACATCAATCATGGAGAGAGCAAAATTTGATGTCAGTGTTGAACGAACGGTTTCGTCGTATTGGATGGCCTCTAGATCATTCAATGACAATACCAGTGGGTTGTCGTCGAACTCAATCTTCCATATTGTTGAGACAACATCCCCATCAAGGCTGGTGGCCTTCATGAACACCATAACTTGGCCCACATCTGCGCTGGGAACATAACTCAAGGACCACATTTCCGATGCCTGAGATGTAGAAACCTCTCCATTGCCGACCAAAATTTCGACTTCAATTGATTCGGCGATGAACGGAAGCATCCAAACAGCGTTGGCCGTTTGACCGAGAGGGACTGTGCCATCTCCTGAAAATACCGTTGAGAGGTTAAGTGCATCGAAGTTAAGCTGCAATGTCTCTGTGACACTTCCGCCATAGTCATCGGTGGTCGTGCAGGATACTTGGTTGGATTCAACACCTGCTGGGACATTCCACTCGATAAGTATTTGATTGCCGTTTCCAAGATCTGTTGTGGAAAGTGACTGCCCAGAACAAGTTGTTGAAAGTGGCTGAGAGTCGAGGTCCTGCGAGGTATAGACGACGTGGACGGTGTTTAGGCGAGGGTCGGATATAACCTCAGAGTACTCGCCCGTAGGATTTCGATTCAAGACCTCAATAGAAAATGTTTCCAACTCGCCTTGACCCAGCGTATCAATCACAAGTACCTCAAAACTGTGCGTTCCAACCTGATCTCCTTGAGGTGTCCAAACCAGCGAACCGTTGGATGTGGCCGTCGTTCCTACTGGACCATCTTGAAGGACCATCCAGACTTGATGCCCCTCTGCGTCGGACAAAACAGAATTCAGCGTGAATGTATCACCAGGATAGAGTGATGTTGGGACACTCCCGAGTGACATGGTTGCTGGCGTGTTGGGGACCGAAACGGTGAACAACATGACATCTGATCCACCGTATGCATCGGTAACTTCAGCCAAAACAATGAATTCACCGACTTGGGCAGTGGATGGCGTCCACGTGAGTGCTCCTGCGCCGCTGATGGTCATGCCTGCTGGCCCGTAGCGAAGACCGTACAGGACCGCATGTCCATCTTGGTCCGAAGCAGATACTGTATCAGTGAACTGTGAGCCAACTGAGGCGGTTCCATTGGATTTCGCTGCAAACGATGGAGCGGAGTTCCCAGAACTGACATTGAACGAGATGCTGGAACTCAAACCATTTGCATCCGAAACAACCACCGTAAATTGGTGCAGACCAGTCGTGGAGGGAGTCCATGTCAGTTGTCCCGTTTGAGCGTTCAAAGTAGCTCCGCTCGGCGAAACAGAAAGAGTGTAGGTCAATGTGTCGTTATCGACATCAGACGCGACAATCGTGGTTGAGTATTGATTTGCCACCGTTGCCTGTCCACCCCCGAACGAATTGATGACAGGGGCAGTGTTGGGAAGCTGAGCTACGATCAACGTGTAATTCTGCCATTCAGATTGTCCCCACTCGTTATCGATCCGAATTGAAACCTGATGGTTCCCTACATCCGTACGGCCGGGGAGATAGGTGATAGCACCCGTCGAGGCATCAACGGCGAAGCCCGTTGGACCGGTAACAAGGTGATAACTCTGCCAGGTTTGAAGGGTGTATCCAAACGAGTCGGATGACACCAATTGCTCGCCGATGACTGTATCGGTGAATTGTATCTCCGCTGTTGCATACCGTTGAGGTGATGAAATGAAGGACGGGCCGAGATCTTCGAAAGGCCAAACCCAATATGAGCCGTCTGAACCACTCACACGAATTGTGTGCGTGCCGGTTTCGCTGGCTGTATAAACCAACGTCCGATTGTCGGTGGAGCCGATTGAGGATGATGAAATCGTTTGCCCGGACGGTGTGATGATTTCAACATCCAATTGCTGACCTTGGAAGGAGCCTGCGAGCCAAGCGGGTGTTGAGTTAAGTCGAATGACGTAATTGGTATCTTCGACCATATCAATCGACAAGTCATCGCTTGAGGTGTCGTACCCCACAACGCCAAACATAATCTCGTTCATGACCGATTCCGTGGGATTTTGAGTCAGTTCGAGTGTGTAGTTGCCTCTTGAACCACTCCAATGATAGTCATCACATTCGGCAACGACGGCAATTTTGATTTCTCCAAAGCCGAGGTTGTCAAGGTTTGCTTGGATGGAACCGTAAGACGCCTCAGTGACGAGAAGGCTGTAATTCGCTGGGTCATCATAGGGGTGGAAATAGGCGTACACTGAAAACAGATCTTCGCTGTCAAATTCAACGGACAAGGTGTAGGATTCCTCTACCGAAACGGGTAGAGTCCACCAATCCACATCATCGAAGGCATAATCGACGAAACCGGTTGACCCTGATGGCGAAATATCCACCGCGGAGAGATACGGATCGTAGGGTTGATTCGCATCGATTTCCCACGCGGTCAGTGTGATTTGGCCGTTGGTGATGTGAGGATTGGAATAATTGAGCAAGTAAGCACCGAAGTAGATATCCGTGGTCGCCAAAGCCTCGAACACCAGTGCACCTCGAGTTGCTCCCTCGGAGAGATACTCAACATCGACATATGCATCTACATCTGACCATGACCAGGAGTCGATATAGAACCAAAGTGTTGAGGAAAGGTCCTCTGGGCGTTCGACGGTTACGACATAGGTTGTTCCTGCCTGAACCGATAAATAGTATTCTGAAAAACTGTAGTCTTCTGAATTTGAGGTGTTGTCATAGGCATGGAGTACATCGTTAACCTCGGTGTCCAAAGGCAATTCAAAATATGCCCAATCATCTGCTGCCTCGGTAAAAGAGACCTTGCTTCTGAAGTACCAACCATCTCCGCTGAATAGGTCTTCAGCCTCAGCGACCATGAAGACTTTTTCAGAGGAACTTGCCGTCCATTCAATCGTCCATTCACCCGTTGAGGAATCGCACGATTGCGTTGTGGAGAGTTGAGTACCATCTGCTTTTTGAAGGGACACAGAAGCAATCGGACCGTCGTAGCAGTAGGAGAAATAATCGCTAAAGTCATAATAATCATAACTCCAGGCCGTTGAGTTCCATACTCTAATGTACGTTGCCCAACTGTAGAGACTGCCGCCAATCTTGAACTCATACTGGTGTCCTTCGATGACATAGAGACCAAACACATGCGTCAATTCATTCGTTCGGTTGGTTGCTGCTTCGTCCAGGTTGGTGGCGGGCCCAATGTTGAAGGCACCGTCAACACCCGAAGGAAGATAGGTTGAATTTTCGACGAGGTATTGTTGTTCCCAAGAATGATCGCCCCACTCAGAAAGGCTAAGCATCATGTTTTCAAGGTCGGCCCGATGTTGGAACTGGACAGGATCGAATGGGAAGAATGCTGTTTTTGAATTGTTCATGTTGAGAATACCATGGTTGCCGTTGGTTGAATTCATCATTGGAAAGTTCTCGCTACCCAAGGCGTAATTGTTCGATTCCCATGTAGAAACAGCGTCCGCATAGTCGACCCCCCAAACAGAACCATTTGTACTCGATACCTCACGAGTTTCAATTTGACCCAAGCCTGCTAACGGTAGGTAGTCCACAGTAATTGTCCCCTGGCCATCGCTGTTGTAGAGGATACTCCCGAGACCAACCTCTTGGTCGGCTTCGCTTAACCCAAACGTTTGATTCAAGATATGCGTTGAATTGTAGCTTGTGCATGAGGAACAGTCACCCCACAACATATCTTGAGAGAACACAATCAATGTACCGCCCGCATCTGCATAAATTTCGAGATTCTCAAGGTCGGTTTCTGTAAACGGGTAATAATGATTTCCGGTGGTCCATATCACAGTGGAGTAGTCCTCCAGGAACTTGAGACCGGGTCCGCTTTCATTGTTATATCCGTAGGAAGATCCTGTTGTATTGCCCACAAAATACAGGTCCCAATCAACGCCTCTGATTTGAGACATCACAGCAAGAGCCTCAAACAACGCATCTCGGCTTGAACCTGCAGTATGGCTTGAGTCGGAATCATCGTACGTGCCAAGAACAGGATACAATTCGGCATCGTTGTCATCGATTACGACAAGAATCTGATCGCCAGTGATTTCGAAGTTGGACTCATCCAAGCCCTCTGAAGAGTAATCCGGTTCCACGAATATTTGAACCGTTGTTGTCCTCGAGGTTGTACCATCCATGGTTTGCAATTGGACGCCATATTGACCGGCAGCGGTGTAGGTTTTCGTTGCATAGGTACTTGAACCGGTATAGTTCGTGCCATCTCCAAAATTAAGTTGGTGAGTGTAGGTTCCGGCTCCACCTGTCGCCCCCCAACTGAAATTTACGGAAGAGCCTTCGGTGATGGTCGTTCGGTTGACCGAAAGGTACGAATCCAATGTACTGGGTGTTTGGGTGACCACGACCGTTTTGCTGTCTGTTGCCGTTGCACCTTTCGAATCAATCACCTCTAGTGTGACGGTATAGGTACCTGGGCTATCATAAGTGTGTGACGAAGTACCCGGAGTTGTGGAGGCGGTGGTTTGACTTCCATCTCCCCAATAGACCTGGACAGTAAATGAGTCCCCATCCTGGTCGTATGAACCACTGGTTGCCGCGTTAACCGTTGAACCGGTGGTGGTCACGGTGGGGCTCAGGGCCAAGGCCGCTACAGGAGCTGTATTCGGGATGACCGTTTGGGCTGCTGGAACATCAAAGGCCACAACTGAAGAGGCCAACGTGCTGTCTTGTGATTGCGAACCGGTCATAAACTGGCCACTTGTCAGGGTGTATTGGAAATAATCTTGATTCGTAAAGAGATTCCAAACTTTCTGTGCAACCCAGTTGGATTGCCCACCAACTCGGATGTGTACGCTGTAGGATTCTTCCGAGTCGTAATCATGCCACAAACCCAACTGGAGGTGAGCTGAGTCTGAATCTTGTGGTAGTGTTCGAGTGCACGAAGTGGTGAGCGTTGGAAGTCTGCTCAAGGCATCGGTCAACGCCAGTTTGCACGGATAACCCATTCGAGAAGATGGGGAGGTATAACTTTCAGCCAGCGAAGTTGGGCCGGAAGTGCCAACGAACGGCATTACAGCCGCTTGGAGGTAGAAATCAATGTCCAGGTCAACATCAAGGTTCACGTAAACAAAGTAATTGATGGCCTTCAGTACTTTACTGGAGGAGTATTTACCGGCAAGTTCCAGGAGATCAATGCTCGCGAGGTTAATGGCATCAGAGAGATCTTCCTTGGAGCCAATTGGGCCTGTCTGAGTTGGGCCGAGTGAACTTAGATCTGCAAAATTGTCCCAAGTGTACACCTTGAGATTGCCCAACATCTTGTACGAACCATCACCGTCAACATCAACGGTGGATGGGAAAGGAACGGAATATGTGAAGTGGTTTCTTACATCGGCATTGTTGCCTTGTGGGCCAATGTAAATCCGCTTAACAGTGAATTCAACAGAGGCCTTGACTTCCACCTCGTAGGCATCGCTGGATGAAACAATCTCAACCTCAACCTCAGGTGCAGCATTGCCTTGACGCGAGGTGGTAATATCAAAGGTTACGGATCCAGAATGGCGTATGTTGTAGGAATACACCACCTCTGCGTCGAAGGTGTACTTGTCGTACTCCAACCTGTACGACGACCAAACTGAAGGATTCTTATCGGTACAATCCCATTCTGAGTACAAGGCCTGTATGCCCCAACATGCGGCCCAATCGCCAAAATAATCGCCTCCGGTCTGAAAGAGCGTAACGGGTTCATCACCTACCAAACTTTTTCTGGTTTCATGGGTACCTGTTTCGTCGAAAGTTAGCGTTTCTCGAGTTGTGCTTACATGCTTCGGATTCAAAACATCGTTCAACGATGATGTGGGCACGGTTCCAGAAATCATGAATAGCAAAACAAAAACCGTTACTGCCTTGTGGAAGAATTTCAAGTCAGGCCTTAATTATTTGATACTATTTAGTCATTTTTGACAGAAAGTGTCCTCAAAAATTATACAAATTATCCCAATACTCATCCATTAAATTCAACGCCGTGTCGATGTCGACCACTGAAAGATGCCCGGCGTCATCGGTGATGAGAACTCGCATTTTGTCCAGTTTTCGCAAAGCGTCATCAACCTCAAAATCCACATACAAGTCAAACCTCTGTTCCAACCATGATTCGATCTTTTCATCCAGCATCTCTTCGCTTATCGGTTGTGTCTGGCAGAAAAGGAAAACATAAGCAAGCACGGCCTCTTTTACTTCTTGAACCTCACCCAAATCTACAACATATGTCAAGACGGTTTCATCGTTGGCGAGTCCTTTAAAATACATGTCCTTGGCGACAATTTTTCTGAAATTTTCTCTCGTTTTTTGATAGGTCGTGTACGTCTTAAGCATGTAGGTACCAAGACCTGCTAAGATTCCACCCAGCAAAGAAAGGGAAGTATCACCTGATGCACCCCCAAATAGGAGGGGGATGTATTTCATACCAAGTGAGAAGACACCTCCGACAAGAGGAGCAATAATTTTCACCTTGTCCAAGGAGCGCATGGATGGAGATGTATTTGGGAAAATTATTTCCAAATCCAGGTGAGGCACATCCTTGAATAAGCGAAGATGAAGTCCGGATAAATCTCCGTCTATTTTTTGTCGTTGACGCTTCTTGCTTTCACCAAACCATTTTTCATCCTGAAATTCGAGCACCGAGATCACATTTTCAAAGATTTTCACCTCAAATTTTTCCTTGCGAAGTCCGAAGAGTGATTTTCTTTCAACGACCTCTCGCCTCTCCCCAAGCTTATACAAACGTTTGACTCGGAATTCGTCAAATCTCACAACCAAACTTATTGGAAGGACATCTTCGCCATCAAGGGCTTCTTGGACTTCTTCATCCGATATTTCGTCCCAATTTCCATCGGTCAATGTCTGCTCGAAAACATCAAGGAATTGAACAATGGTCTCCCTAGGATAATTAGGGCTTGAATTGTTTGGACTCATCCGGTCATAGAGACGTTTCAAATCTAGAAGATTGTTGTGCAAATCGTGATGCCAGATTGCTTGAAACATTTTGATGAGGTCATTCATTTTTTGATTCTGTTCAGAGGTTTGTCCAAAATGTTCATCCAACAACACTTTGAACAGACTGTGGGCTTTTATCGGAATAAAACATCCTTTTGGATGCATTTCACTCTTGGTTCCTCCAATCGATGGCCCTTCTTTAGTCTCAAGGGAAAAATGTGGAAAATATTGTTGTGTATATTGTAAAGCAATCTCGCTTGAATACCCTTGATTGATTAGGTTGTGATAATACTCGGCGTCTTGAGCCATAGGCTGTTAGACCCACCTGTTTTTTTAGTTGTTTTGCTTTATTATTTCGAAAAATTTCGAGATTGCCTAACGACCCGTAGGGCTAGGAAAACCTCAAGATGTTCGTGAAGAGATAGAAGAAAACAAACTGCCCAGACAATCGTTAACTGCCATCCAAATTGCCCACTGAAGCTTGTCAGCAGCGATTTGATGTTTCAACCAGGTACGATGGGCACAAAGCCTCCCGATTGGAGGCAGTCAAAACCGTGGATCAATTTGACCATTCGGCATTCCACATTACTCGCCCTTGTATAATCACACAGATATCAATGTCATATCAGAAGATTTGCCATGAAACCGGCGCTGAACAAGGAAAGAATGCGAACGGCCGTGTTCTCGAAGACCCTCATGAAAACTGATTTTACAGGATGAATGTGCTCTTTCTTGGTGATGATAACCGGTTCAGATAGATTTGGATGTTCGGCAGAGAGGTGTGAAATGGCACCCTCAATATCCAACAAAGACACCTTCGATTGGATTGAAAGAGCATTCTTTGCTTGTATGTACTGATCCATTGCCTCGGCAGGCAAATTCAACTCCAAGGCTGCATGGCCTAAATTGAGATGATAAAACGCCAAATCCTTGCCCGCATTCTTGAGAGCTAGGCCGGTGAAGTCGCTAACCGACATTTCGTTCATGGACATACTATCCCTATCTGTTATATATTGGTATCAACGTCACAATCGTTGGGTATAATCAATGAGCGCTAACCCAATGCCTCCAAATAATCCAAAAAAAGACGACGACAATGCGTCACCAGCCCAACAGATGCCGCTCTCCGCACCAGCAACGGCCCCAGCAGCACCCGCTCAACAACCAACGCTCTCCGCACCAGCAACGGCCCCAGCAGCACCCGCTCAACAACCAGGACTGCCCTTACCGCAACAACCTAGGCACCAGAACATAACCGCCCGTGAAAATTTTGTAAATATTGGTTCAATTACAACATCCACAATGTCGGATCCGATCAATACTAACAACCCATTTCAAAATGATTTTCAATCCTCTCGTTTGTACCAGTCACTCAATACTCCCAACGAAGATAATTTCAGAAAAGCGATCATCCAACGTGCCCGTTCGGTGAATTCTGTTGCAACAAGAAATCACACACAACAAACCTCAGGTGAATCTGGTGAGACGTTGATTTCACGAATGCTCATCGCTGGTGAAAACATAGTGTCGTCTACACCACTTCGTTGCCGATCAGTCAAAGCAACAGAACCAAAGACCATGAATCAGCTAGGTAATGGAAGGATAGGTCTGCGGGCTGTGGTCACTTCTCACCGGCTCTTGCTCGTTGATGCCAATAAAAATTCAGTCCACAAAATCAAACATGCAGTAACACCGTCTTCAGTTCTTTCACCTCCCAGACCCAAAGAATCATTCTCAGTCGAAACTTTGGTCTCCGATGACGTGTGGTTCAAACCGATTCCATTGAATTGTGTAACTGGCATCGAGATTCTCTCATCACATGGTTCAGAAGCCTCTGCTCTTGTCTCAAATAATCGCCATCCTGGGTGGTTTTTGATGCTTTTAGTCGGGGTCCTCGGTTTTGGAACGCTCCTGGTTTCAAACGATGATGAAAATTTGGTGATAACAGGATTCATCCTTGCCGCCCTCGGATTCGTCGGGTCAATGGTGTTTTACTCATTTCTCGCCCGTTCGAAGGTCTATGCCCCCCGATCAATCGTTTACAAGGAGAGGAAAATCTCGCTCGGGATATACGATACGATTTCAAATCGGCCACTCATACTCGAACTCGAACTCGAAGACAGCCAGAATTTATCAACGGCTTACGACTGGTGTAGAGTTTTGCAGCAGTACACTCCACAATTATCATCTGAGAAAGAACCACTCCTTCTCTTGTAGATGAAAATAATTCGCTTTGTCATTTTGATTCACTCCCTTCCATCCCCTCGTGAGTCTTTACCATCGGGTTCAAAGGGGGACGCGTCGTGTTTTTGACGCGAAAAACCGCCGACTGCGAGGCCAGAAAGGGATGGTGGACGCTGGGGAGTCGTCTCTGCTTCCGAGCATCAAGAAATTCTCGTCGTACTGGCTGCTCTTATTCGTGCGAATCGTTTCGAGACTGCTCTTACGCTAATATCAGAAGAAATCTGTAACCAGAAGCCATCAAACACGTCATGATTCCCATTTTTTCCATGGATCCGTGGACTGGGCGCGCATAAACCAGTTTTCGCTACCCGAGGGGTACTCAATCCATTCAAATCCATCCTTGGGATTGATTTCTCCCTTGACCTCGTTTGGTGGAGCCATGTCCTCAAATATGGTTTGAGGATTTTCGCTCTCCATCGCAAGTTTTTCGTTAAGCAAGTCATTTCGGTCATCGATTGCTACGGTCGCAACCAAACCAAAGTAAGCGTCGTTGTTGGCAATATGAGCAAGGTCATCTACGTTGCTTGACAAAATGTCTTTGATGAGAACACTAATTTTCTCTTGCGTGGTTTTCTTGACTTCGTTGTTGGTGTACCTTGCCGTGAGGTCGGCTTTGAACTCACGTAGTTCTTCTGCCAACGTTTCTGGCTCAAGATAGTAAGCTTGGACGAGTGATTGCAAAAAAGTCAATTCGTTCTCTCTTCTTTCGATAATTTTGTGTTGTTGCGGAACACCTGAATCCATCGGAATGCATCAGGAAGGATGGCTGCTGCTGCATTGGTTTGCAAGAAGGTGAAGACCGCCAACAAGAGAGCACCCCAACCAACCGTTTGAGCAATTTCATTCTGCAAGAAACTCTCCTCAGCGGCGGAATCGGAATCATCTCCCTTGGTTTCAAGTTTACATCCCAGTGAGTCAATTTGCATTCCCTCCGATGTGTATGGAGACTGGTCCAATTCATCAG
>Ga0181585_10004954_pt1 | contig 11554 bp, 6 predicted proteins | sample 071ome_29_FD_132469 | JGI IMG/M metagenome (GOLD analysis project Ga0181585, IMG submission 132469) | Coastal salt marsh microbial communities from the Groves Creek Marsh, Skidaway Island, Georgia - 071407BT metaG (megahit assembly) | ecosystem: Environmental > Aquatic > Marine > Intertidal zone... | reverse complement strand
CTCGACGATATCGCGATGCCTCGTCTGTGTGTGTGTTTTTCTTGAATCGTGACTCGTCGGTGAGTACGCGAGAGGAGGGTGTGGATACGTTCGGACGACGCTCGATCGGGATCGGGGATCGGGCGGGCGGGTGGATGTCTCGTTCGTCTCGGATGTTCGATCGCGCCGGATCGGATCGGGTCAAAAACCGACGACGCGTGGACGAACACTCGACGAATCGACGACGGGGGTGTCGGTGGACGAGCAACGGGCGTCCGCGTTCGTCGGTCGTCGCGTCCGGTGACGCGGACGAACGAACGAACGGATGGATGGATGGATGCGCGCTCGAAGATACGCGTAGATAGCGTTTTTGAGGTTTGCCTATGGGTAAACAGTGTGAGATCCCGATGGGCCCAGCGCCGCGACCGATTGATGACTGATTGATGTGATGACTGACTGAATCGACGGCTTTGATTACGCGCAGTGACTACGGCTTTGACCCGCTCAAGCTCGGTGAAAAGCCGGAAAACCTCGCGCGTTACCGCGAGGCTGAGCTCCAACACGCGCGCTGGGCCATGCTCGGCGTCGCCGGCGTCATCGCCGTCGAAGTCACCGGTAACGGCGACTGGGTGAGCGCGCAACCGAACACGTGGGAAGGCACGGCGAAGTACCTCGGTGCCGAAACCCACGCGCCGTTGTTTGCCGTTATCGGTGTCAACACGTTGCTCATGGCGTTTGCTGAAGCGCAACGCGGTGCGGCTTCTCCGGAGGAGCGCATGTACCCGGGCGGTAAGTTTGACCCGGCGGGACTCTCCAAGGGGAAGGATTTCGAAGCGTTGAAGCGCAAGGAGATTGCCAACGGTCGCGTCGCCATGCTCGCGTTCCTCGGGGTCATGGCGCAACACCAAGCCTACCCGGATGGACAAGGTCCGGTCGCCGCGCTCGCCGCGCACATTGCCGACCCGTGGCACACGAGCGCCGCGCAAAACGCCATGGCGGTGCCGTTTCTCTGAGCGAGCGCTCGCGTCGTTTTAGGTTGACTCGCTCGACTTGACTCGTCGTCGGAAGAAACGAATTGGATTCTCACGCGGTAGGTGGTGATGAGAATGATGATCTCTTGGAGTGGATGTATTTCAAATCTACCGCGTCAACTCTTTTAAAATACGTTTCGTCGTTTGTTCGTTCCAGTTCGCGTTTCGTTTCGCTCAATCAAATCAGTAAGTAATCCTTCTTCACTCGCGCTCGTTTTGAAGACACACCGCGACGCGCGTTCGAGCGAGCGAGCGCGCGCGCGCGGAGATGAGTGCACTTCGGATGAACCAGTTCGCGAACGAGCGATGGGGCGGTGGTGCGTCGACATCGAGCGCGTCGTCGGTTCAAAAAGCGCATCGTTTCGTTATGAAAACCGTTTCGGATTGTCATCATCGTCACCGAAACCGTCGTCGTTCGTCGATCGTCCGCGCGAACACCGAGAGAGGAAACCAGCGGGCGACGGTACACACCCGTCGTGGGCGGTCGGTGGAGATTCAGACGACGCACGAGCGAGGCGTAGGGGGTGAGAGCTCTGGGTTTCACCGAGTGACGCTGACGCTGACGCGAGCGGACGCCGACGACGCGCGCGTTGATGTTTCCGGAATCAAAGCGCACTTTGGACTCACGCGGGAGAGCGTGCGAGAGTGGATGTGTCTGGAGGAACTTCCGCGCGGGGCGAGTTTCGATGAGACGACGCAGGCGACGCGGGTGGGGTTCGACGAGACCACGCGGTCGGTTGAGATTTTTGTTCCCGAGTACGTAGCGCCGGCGAGTTTGGATTTCGTGCTCTACGATGAAAACACCGAGACGTACGATGAACCGAGCGGTGGATGGGGTGGGTCGTCTTTTAGCGTTCCGATTGGGTTCGGGAACGGGCACGCGCGAGAGTTGGGGGTGACGACGACGCGATTCGACGAAACGACTGGGAGAGGAGCGTTCAACGTCGCCGTCTTGTCGAGACACGCGACGCAGTGCGCGCTCGTTTTGCAGTGGGGGGAGAACACGATGGAGCTTGGGTTGAACCCGATATCGCACCGTACCGGGAACGTGTGGCACGTGAGTTTACCTTTTGGAGGTGCGACGGATTTGTTACCCGCGCCGACGCGAGCGGATGATATTTTGTACGGATTTCGATTTGAGGGCGATCCCGAGGGTAGGGGTGGGTCGAGGTTTTTCCCGGCGCAGGTGCTCTTCGATCCTCGAGCGATGGAGCTCGCGCCACCGCTGAGCGAAATGGAGGAACCGACGCCGACGCCGAGGTTTATGGGATCGCTCGCGGCGGAGCTCGAGCGAAGCGTCGTCGGCGACGCCGCGGTCAACGCGTCCTCTGACTTCGGTCCGAACGGTGCGTCGTCGACGACGACGATCGCGATCGACGTTGACGTTTCGAGTCTCACGCCCGAGGGCACGCTCGCGGCGGCTTCGGCGGCGCTGAAAGAAATGCGCGAGAAGATTTGGTTCAACGCCGTGTCGTTGGCGCCGATTCAGGCGAGATCCGCCGACGGTCAACCGGACGCTCCGGTGAGCTTCTTCGCCATCGATCCCCGGTTCGGGACGCGCGCCGACTTTCGACGCTTCGTCGCGGACATGCGCGAGCAGGGTGTCGAGGTGTGGATGCGCTTCGTCCTCACGCAGACGGGTGAGGGCACGGATGAGACGCCGAGGAGCGAAAGCCTCCGCGGCATCGACGCCGCCAGTTACTTTCAACTCGGAGCTAGCGGAGGTTTAGACTCCGCCGGGGTCCCGATGACGACGGCGCTCAACCCGTGTTCGACGCCGACGATATCCCTGCTCACGGATGCGCTTCGCTCCTTTGCCCTGCGCGATGGGGTTTCGAGCTTCATCATCGAGACGGGCGGCGGCATCGTCCGCGGACCGCTCGGTCGATCGCCGCTGCTCGAGACGCTCGCGCACGACGCCGTGCTCGGAAACGCACCGAAAAAGATCTGGTTGACCCCGAGCGCGGGTGAATGCGGCACGATGCCGTCTTGGGGCACGATTGGCGAGATTAACTCAAAGTTTTCTCAATCTGTCCAAGGATTTTTCCATGGCGCCGCCGGAGCGACGAACGATCTGGCGCTTCGCGTCAGCGGTTCGCCCGACATTTTCACAAGTCTTCGCGATGCTCGTCACGGCATGAACGCCTACGTGTCACCAGATCCAAGCTGTGGTTTCCCTCGCCAAGGATCGACGACGGACGCCATCGAATCGACGACGCTCGCCGTCGCTCGAGCCGAACTCGCGACGCTCTTCACGTCGGCGGGCGGAGCCCTCGTCGACGCTCGCGTCGCCACCGATCCGAGTCTCCGTCCTCTCATCGAGAAACTATCTCAATTCCGCGCGAAACACGCCGCGCTCTTCGAAGACACCGATCGCATCACGTGGATCGACCCAATCACGGGAGCGCGACGCGAACCGTCATCCTTTGACGACGCGTCGGCGCCCGCCGCGCTCGCGTGTCTACGAATCGGCGACGACACCGTCTGGACGTGTTACAACGGAACCAACGCCTCGATCAATGCCGTGTTACCGCCGACAGACCACCGTCATTGGATCAGGGTTTTCGATACGTCGTCGACATCGTCTTCGTCGTCGTCGACATTCTCAACCGTCGTCGCGGTTCCCGCTCGATCCGTATCCGTCTGCGTCTCCACACCGACGACGAAGACCCCATCGACGCCCTAAATAAATCACCGCGTGTATACACGCATTTCTATTAGTACACCGGTCGTAATACATCCACCCGCACGCGAGCGCTCTTCCTTCTCCCGAACGTTTCCCTTCGCGACGACGTCGGCGTCGTCCATCCATCCATGTCTAAACCCTAAGTGCTAAACCCTAAAGAAGATGCCTGATTAGAGTAATCAATCAGTCTCCTCTTCACACGCCGACGTTCGGGTGCATCCACGGATAGGGTTAAAAACGCCCCGGGCGTTTTCACGTCGTCGTCGGGCTCGATTTAACGCGACCCCGGGGTTTGTGGTGGACGCGAGGACGCGCGCGCGCGGGGTAAAAGGTTGGAAGATTTTTCAACCCAGCCGCCATTTACTGAAGCGACCAAAATCATCTGGATTCGCCGCGCGCCGTCATGTCCATCACGCTGGAAAATAAGGGCCGAATCCCCTCCGTGGCGTCGATGACAAACATGTCAGAGATGTCGGCGGCGAGCTGCGAGACGGTGGACGAGCGCTCGAGCGAGGAGGTGCGAGAGGCGAAGGAGGCGATGCTGGCGAGCGATAAGCGAGCGTTCGCGACGAACGCGTCGAGCGGGAAATTTATCTCGACACCCGTCGCGAGTGGGCTCGGGGACGTCGCGGAGGAGATTCGGGAGGCGGCGTTGATGGTTGGACGGGCGGCGCTTTCGGAATTGACGAGCGGTGGTGGTGGTGGTGAGGCGGACGCGGCGGTTGGTCGAGCGTGCGCCGACGCGTTGGGGGCGTTTGTGGACGCGAGCGGGGCGTCGGAACCGGCGTCGCATGGGGAGGATCACACCCGTGGTGGGGCGATGGCGTTGTATGGACACGCGGCGCAGTTGTTTTACGATGATGCGGGTAAGATTGCGGCGATTGAGAAGATTATTGAGGCGTTGAAGAGCGTGAAGGATGCCGGGGCGTTCATCGGCGCGCGAGCAATCGGGAACCTCGCGGCGGACGTGAGAGAGGCTGCGTGCGGAATGATTGACGGGCTGAAGATTCGTGCGTTCACTGGGGCGAATTCGAGCGAGAGACGCGCCGGGGCGGCGGGTATGGCGGGTATTTGCAAAGGGGTTGGCGTCGCCGCTTTTTCAGGCGTGGTTCACGACGTGAAGAGAGCCATCGAGGATAAGAGCGATCCCATTGCTCGTGCGGGGGCGCTCGCGACGTACGCGCACATGTGCCGAACCGCGGGACGTGGATTTGAGCCGTACGCCATTCTCGAGGCCCCGGTCGTGTTTACTCTTTTGGGTGATCGCAACCAAGAGGTGCGCGAATCGGCGCACTTGGCGCAGGCTTCCGTCGTCAAGGCTTTGCCGCTCACGGCGATGAAGCTCCTCTGCCCGTCTCTCTTGGCTGGGATGAAGCACAAGGATTGGCAGAGCAAACTCGGGGCGTTGCACATCATGGGTGACCTCGCGTCTCGGGTTCCGCAGTCTTTTATGCGCACGATTCCGGATATTTTCCCAGACTTTCTCGACACGCTCTTTGACACGCATCCCAAGGTGTCGGCGCTCGCCGAAGAAATTCTTCCGAGCGTGTGCTCGTGCGTGAAAAACGCTGAGGTATTGGGGATGATGGAGCTCATTTTGCGAGCCATTCGTCAACCGCAAAAAGAAACCGAGGACTGCCTCGACAAGCTCATGGAGACAACCTTTGTCAACTCTATGGATGCCCCGTCGCTCGCCGTCGTTTTACCAGTCATCTTGCGAGGCTTGCGAGAGCGCACCAAGGAGCTCAAGCAAAAGGCTGCCGTGACGTTTGGCAACATTTGTGCCCTCGTGGATGATCCTCGCGATCTCCTCGCGTTCATTCCGGTGCTCTTGCCAGAGCTCGAAAAGGCTGAAGAGCACTCTCATCCGGATTTGCGCGAAGCGGCAACGCGCGCAAAGACAAGCCTGATGAAGGGCATTGACGCCACCAAGACGGAAGAGCGCAAGGTTGCGTCTGACATTGTCGCTGATGCGATCAAGAACTCGGGTATCAACGTCGATCCGGAGACGCAGTCGTATGCGGCTGCCCTCGGTGGTTGGGTCATGGAGTCGGCGCCGTTGCGCATTCCGCCATCCATCCTGTCCAACGACATCAAGCGAGAGCTCACGCCGATTCTCGAGAGCGTCCTCGACGGTAACCTCGAGCCGGTTGAACAAGCGGCGAAGAGCTCCGTGCTCATCTACAAGGGTCTCGATGAGTCTGCGCTCGCCGATGAAGGCACCAAGGATTACATTGTCGACTTGCAAGGCATCATTCTCGCCTTTGCGGGTCGCGTGTTGCTTCAACGCACCAACTTCACCTTGGAGCGCGGTAAGACGTACGGCATTGTCGGTCAAAACGGTACGGGCAAGACGACTCTTCTCAACCGCGTTGCCGCCAAGGATATCGCCGGTTTCCCCGCTGACGTTTCCGTGTACTACATTCAGCACGAAATTGTCAGTGAAAAGGAGGAAACCATTGTGGATTTCATGGTGCAAATGGTCCCGGCGGGTGTCTCGCGAGAGACGATTGTCAACACGCTCCGTGAGGTTGGATTTGACGACGAGAAAATGGCGGCGACGATTCAATCTCTGTCTGGTGGTTGGCGCATGAAGCTCGCCATCGCTCGAGCCATGCTGTGGAACGCCGACGTGCTCTTGCTCGACGAGCCGACGAACCACTTGGACACGAGCGCCATTGCTTGGTTGACCAACTATCTCAAATCGCTCACAAACACGACGATTTGTCTCGTGTCGCACGACTATGACTTTTTGGCTGATGTTTTGACGGATGTCATTCACCTCAGCGAGAAGACGCTCACCTACTACCCGATGGGTTTCCGCGACTTTCAGTCTCTCAAGCCGGAAATCGTCGCCGCTTTGCCATCCAACCAAAACGCAATCAACAAGCAAGCTAACATTGAGGGCACGACCCCGGCGGCGGCTGAAGCGAAGACGGAATCTAGCGGCTTTGCGATTGATCAAATCGGAGATGGCCAACCGTCGCACATCAAGCCGATTCGATTCCCGGAACCGGGTGACTTGGAAGGGGTCAAATCTCGCGCCAAGGTGGTCATGTACATGAAGGATGTCACTTTCGGTTACCCGGGCACGTCGAAGAAGATTCTCACCGGTGCCACGGTGAAGATTACGCAAAACTCTAGAGCTGCGCTCGTCGGTTTGAACGGCGCGGGCAAGACGACGCTGTTGAAGTTGCTCATCGGTGAATTGGAAACCGACGAGGGCGTCGGAGAGGTGTGGAGACATCACAACTTGAGATTATCGTACATTGCCCAGCACTCGATGCAACACTTGGAAGACTCACTGGAGAATACCCCGCTCGAGTACTTGCAGAACCGCTTTTACCAAGGCAGAGACAAGGAAATTGCCAAGAGAGCGTCGCACAACTTGAGCAAGGATGAGTTAACCTTGGCGCAAGAGAGAGGCAACATCATCGACGTTGTGGGACGCCAGCAACGGGGCAAGCACTTGTTTTACGAAGTGCGTCGTTCTGGCCGCGACGAAACCGACACAGACTGGGAAATGATGAGCTCTCTCGAGCGAAAGGATGCGTATGTGATGAAGATGGTGCGCAACTTTGACGAAAAGCTCAAGTCGATGCAGTCTGGCATGGACTTGCGCCCGCTCACAAAGGAGGAAGTGAGAATTCACCTTGAAAACTTTGGTATCGACCAAGATTTGGCCATGGGTAAGATTAAGCGCATGTCTGGCGGTCAAAAATCGAGACTCGTTCTCGCCGCTGCCATGTGGACCAACCCGCACATCATCGCCCTCGACGAGCCGACCAACTACTTAGATAACGACACTTTGGCTGCGCTCACCAAGGCTTTGATCGACTTCAAGGGGGGCGTCATTACGATTTCGCACAACGAACCATTCGTCCACGCCGTCTGCGATGAGTTGTGGCGTGTTGGCGATGGCGTGGTTGTCTCTGAGCCGGTTCCGGGCAAGGCGGCGAAGAAGCTCTCCGTCGCCGAGAGACGCGCGCTCAAGGCGGGCGTGGATGCTGCAGATGCAACGCTCAAGGAGGCGCAAAATAACAAAAAGCTGACCGCAAAGGAGCGCAAGGAGGCTGCCGCGGCGCAAAAGGCTGCCAAGGGGCCCATCAAAGACTTGTATGGTCGCGGAAAGTAGCTTTATCAAATTCTTCTCTTCTCTTCTTTCTTTCTAGTCACGTTGCAATACGCTAAAAGCTACTCTACATCAAAAAGCAGACACACGCTCACTTGGCTCCGTTTGCCTGGTTTGGAATGACCTCTTTTTCGACAAACTCCAAAATGTCCTCTGACGTAATGTTATCCTGAATGCTCTTCCAAGTTTTTTCGTACACTGTGATAAAGTTGGGCGTGTCCTTATCCTCGCGCTTGCGCATGTACAACCATTTTCTCTCGTTCCAGTCGTACGAACACTCGACAATCTTACCGTCGAGACTCTCGAGTGGATCGGTGCGAGTGATGAAGCCGTCCTCAAGTCTGGCAAATTGACCACCCTTCTCGCCGACAAAGAGTAATCCTTCGCCACGGACGACGCGCAGAAGAAAGTCGACCGAATTAAGCTCGGGAAATTTCCACTTGAGGAGCGCATCGTACGTCTGAGGCACGTACGGCGCGTTGGACGGTTGGAAAATTAAACCGTCGCTCTCGTGACAGAGCGCCGGGATGAATTTTTCCACAAACGCGCGAGACTGCTGAAGCGGGTGAAACTCCTTGGTGCGCACTGAGAATGGTTCCTTGTGCGCGGCATACGCCCCGCTCGGACCCGCTTGCGCGATGAAAGCACGGCGCGCGTCGACCACAAACTCGCGAATAATATTGAGCCTCTCCAGGAATGGGCGCTGCGTCACCTTTTCGCCGTTGATGGACATCAAATCGTACGCGAGGTAGCGTCGCGTCTGCTTCTTCGTCGTAGGGTCCGTGTCGACCACCATTTCGCCATCCATGAGCGTACAGTGGTGGACCGACGTGCCAAACTTTTTGTGCGGGAGTGGAAAGCGCATCTGCACCCGTCGAATGCTAAATTTTCTATCCACTAGGTACGCCCCGTCGCGCATGAGCATGAGCAAATATCTCGTGCCGTCCGCCTTCCACGTCACGCTGTACGGCTCGCGCTTAAGGAGCGACATGTTATCCCGACCGAGACTCACCGGTTGCGATCCCGGAAACTTGACCGCGTCGCTTCCGCCATCCGGCATGCACGCCCAAACGCACAATTTTTGAATTTCATACGCCATCTCTTCGTACACCTCCTCTCCGATGACATCTTCGTGATGCATCGGACCAGCCTTCACCTCGTCTGCGTTGGACATCTCCATCGCCCGTCGCGACGCCTGACGACTTCCCGGGATTGGCGCTCGACTGTGCGCCAGCGTTTTCCTGTACGCCGCGTTTACTCTCGGATCAAACAAGTCTCCCTCTGGCACCTTGTCATCCGCGAGCGGTGGCGCATCACTCAGCGTATCACTCTTCCAATTCGGCACCCCAGGGTCCTTCGTCGTGCTAAACCGTCTCTCCAAGTAGTAATCAAACAAAGACTCGATGTAATCCGCCTTGTAAATACCCGGAGGCCGCGTCTTCGCAAACTCGCACACCCACTTGTTAAGTTCCGGCCACGCATTCGTCCGTTGGCAGTAATGCACCAGCATCGCCCCAGTTCTATTAAACCCGTGCGTGCAATGCACCAAAATCGCCGGTCGAAACCCTTGTCTCGCGTGTTCCGCCCAGCGCGCGTCGGCGCCAATTTCCGCCGCGCACCGCTGCACCGCGTACACAAACTCGCTCACCTCTCTCGCCTCTGGCGCCCCTTCCCTCCCGGCGCACCGAATCTTATACACCCGAATCCCAAACCGTTCAAACTCCCCCGGGTCGTAATACCTCGACGTGTTGGTGAGATCGATCACCATGGCGACGATCCGCCCCTTCGACTCGGCGAGCGCCAACGCGTCCGCCGGTCGGTACCAATCCTCCCGCGGCGTCGACGCGTAAAACGCCTCGCGCAGCGGCGCCTTGGAGGCGAGGAAAATGGATGCGAACGGTTCGGACATTTTCGGACACGTCGTCCATCCCTCCGGGAGGTCCCACGCGCCTCGCGTCGTCGTCGGCGTCGGCGCGTCTTCGGTTGGCATTGCACAACGAAATCAAATCAAATCGATCCAGACCACGGCTCAGCGCCCGTTCTACCGATGCGAGCGCGCTGGTAAAAGTATCAACCCGACACACTCGTTCGTACGTACGTTCGTTCGTTCGATCGATCGTTCGTCCGTCGACGACACGCGTCGTTCTATGAAGTTTGGTTTTCGGAATGAAAACGAACCATCGTCAGTCCACGACGCGTGTCGTCGACGCGCGCGATCGACGACGACGACAGACGCGTTCGATTCGCATCGCATCGCGTCGCGTCGCCCGTCATTGAATCGACTCGCCTCTCTCGTCGTTCGAGGAGGAACGAAACGAAACGAAACGATCCGCGATGATGTCCGAGCGGTGTCAGCGTTGGAAGGAAACGACCCGCGACGCATCGACGCGCGCGCGATGCGGAACCATCGACGTCGCGATCGATGACGGCACGCACACCACCGCGCGGACGCGAACGCCGTGCGCGCTCGTGCCTACGAGCCGTGGGGAACACGCGACGCTGACGAGGGATGTTCTGGACGACGTGGAGCGGCGGCTGACGCGCGCTTTTTCGTCAAAGGATGAAACCGACCCGACGACGACGACGACGACGATCGAACGGATGTTCGGGTGCGCGCTCGTCGGCGCGCACTTTGTTCGAAAATCCGAGCGCGGGTACAAGCGGAAACGAAAGAGCGGAGACGACGACGACGCAGTGCGCGAGGAAAACTCGACGGCGAGGAGGAGCGACGCGCTCGAGCGATGTCCGCCGAAACGTCGGCTGGCGATCGGACACTACCGAGACGCGACGTATTTCGGGCTGAACACGCAGGCGAGAACGAGCAAATCGTCGAATGCGTTGATGTTTGAGACGCCGTACGGGCAAAAGACGATCGGGGCGGAGGCGTACATGCGGGCGTGGAGAGGCGACGCGCACGTAGTGGCGGCGTTGGCGGATGAACACGCGGGATGGGAGAGCGAAAAGAAGAGTAAATCCTCCGCCATCGTCACGGTGGGGTGGTTGGACGCGTGCGTGGAAGAGGCGGGGAAAATGGGTAAAAGCGGAGAGAAGACGTCGCTGTGGGGGACGGTTTTAGGGGGTGGATACGAGCGCGTTCGGGAGGAGTGCGCGCGCAAGGTTGCGGAACGCGACGCGAGCTTGGACGGGTACGTCTTGGGTGGTTTCTACGCCGGCGAGGACGAAACCACGCGCGAGGCGTGCGTGGAGACGGTGTTACGACACGTTCCAGAGGGTAAACCAAAGTATCTTCCCGGGGTGATGACGATCGAGGACATCGTGGGTAACATTGAACGCGGCGTCGACGTCTTTGACGCGGCTTGGGCGAGCGAAACCGCCGCGCGCGGTCGCGCGTTTTGCTTCCCAATCTCCCCAGACGCCGGCGTCGACACGGACGCGATAGATTCCACCCCGTGCGCGTTCTCCGGAAGAGACGCTTACTCCATCAACGTCTGGTCGACGGCGTACAAGACGGATTTCGTTCCGTTTTTAGGCGCGAAGAATCGATGCGCGTGTCCGGCGTGCGCTGACCACACCAGAGCCTACGTCCATCACCTCTTACAAGCGCACGAGATGACCGCCGACGTATTACTCGAGGCGCATAACCTCTACCACCTCGCCGCTTTCTTCGCCGCGGCGAGACGGTCGATCGAAAACGGGTCCTGGACCGCCTTTGCCGAATTTCATCGCGCGTACGCTCGCCGAGCGCGCGACGACGAGCGTTAATCG
>Ga0181585_10004950_pt1 | contig 11558 bp, 11 predicted proteins | sample 071ome_29_FD_132469 | JGI IMG/M metagenome (GOLD analysis project Ga0181585, IMG submission 132469) | Coastal salt marsh microbial communities from the Groves Creek Marsh, Skidaway Island, Georgia - 071407BT metaG (megahit assembly) | ecosystem: Environmental > Aquatic > Marine > Intertidal... | reverse complement strand
TTGTTGCTTTTTAAGATTAATAAGAAAAATTCTATTATTTTTTTTAGTGTGATAATTTTCTTATCATTAGTAATAATGTTTGTTTTTGCTTTAGATATTATAAAATCTTTGTTGCTTATTTTATCATTATTTTTAGCTATTTATTCCTTTTATTCTGTATTAGCTATTTGTTTAACTGGTAATATGAAGTCAAAGTTAAATATGTTAATTGCCCATTTGGGATTTGCAGTTTTTATGCTTGGTTTATTGCTAAATAATATTTTTAAATATGAAATAGAAGATAATATTAAATTATCTGAAATCAAAAATTATAAAAATATAAATCTTGAGTTTTTAGCAATAAAACAGGAAAAAAAAGAAAATTTCTTTGCTGTTAAAACAGATTTTAAATTATTTGTTAATAATAAAAATATTATGCTTAATCCAGAAAAGAGAATTTATTTCCCTGGTAATAACATGACTAGTGAAGTTGTGATTCATCGGGAAAAATTAACTGATTATTATTTAGTTATTGGTCAGATAATAAATAGTGATACTGTAAAAATACGTTTTATTTATAATCCATTTATAAATTTATTATGGCTTGGTGCTTTTATTTTGCTTTTTCAATTTTTCATCATAAAATCAAAGCAAAATAATTAAATAAAATGGAATCTCGATTACAAAAATTTCTTACATTATCAATATTTTTAATATTGCTTTTTGCAATGTTTAATTATTTATTTTTAGATAAATATTCAGGAGAAAAAAGTAAAATAGGGGCTTTGCTAGGTAAAAAAGTTCCATATTTTGAATATAAATATGCAGATAATGATGAGGTTTTTATTAGTGCTGAGTTAAATGAATTTCATAAAAAATATAAATTAATAAATTTTTTTGCCTCATGGTGTTCAACTTGTCTTATAGATCATAAGGAACTAATCAAGTTAAAAGATGATGAGGATATTGCTTTATTTGGAGTTATTTGGAGAGATTCATATAAGGCTGCAAAAATGTGGTTATTTCAGCAAGGTAATCCTTATGATATTTTGCTTATTGATAAGGAGGGTGTTTCAAAAAAGCAATTTAAGTTAATTGGTGTTCCTGAATCTTTTTTATTAGATGCTAATAATAATATAGTATCTCATTATAGAGGTCCAATTAATGCAGAGGCTATTAAGGAAATTGTAAAGATTTTAAAAAATAACTAATTATATTTCAATTATTTCAATATCTTTAAATTTTTCTAAAAATTCTTTATTTGTGCTAGTAATAAAGCAGTGAATATTCAGATTTATTAAGTCATTTAAAAATAATTTTGCATTATGTTCATCAAGATGGCTTAAGATTTCATCTATAAGTAAAATTGGTGTTTGGTTGTTATTTTTGCTAAGTAAATTTGCTTCCGACATTACTATTGATAATAAAAGTGATTTTTGCTCTCCAGTTGAACATAATTTTGCTGGCATATTTTTTTTTGAATATTCACAAATAAAATCAGTTTTATGAATTCCAATGGATGTTTGTTTTTTAAGAAAATCTTCTTTTCTTGAGTTTTTAAGTAGTTTTAATGATTCATCTTCTATTTCTTTGGAGCTTTTATTATTAATATACATATTTTCAAAAATACCTTCAAAATAAAGAAATGCTTTAGGGTAAAAATCAGCTAATTTTTCAAGTTCTGCATTTAAATATTTTATGGTTTGTACTCTTACTGAAGATATTGCTGAGTTTAATTCTGATAAATATTTTTCGATTACATCAAGCCAATTATTATTAATATTGGTATTTTGTATGATTTTTAATCTTTCACGTTGATAATGTTCATATCTTTGCAAATTCTTTAGATGCTCAGGGAATAAATTGAAACATATGCGATCAAAAAACTTGCGGCGTTCTGACTTGCTTTCAACAAATATTGAATCGAGTAGAGGGGTTAACCAAATTATATTTATATATTTACTTAATTTGGTTTGTAATATTTTTTCATTATTTATATTAATTTTGCGATTTGAATCATTTGATTCTTTAAAGGTTTCAAATAATAAATTTCTATTTTCTATAGAAAAATTAATTTTAATATTAAAGCCTTGAAAATAGCTTTTATTATTAAAGTTTTCTAGCTCTTCTATTTTGGCATTTCTAAGCCCTCTGCCTGGAGATGCTAATGATATAGTTTCTAATATATTTGTTTTTCCTGCTCCATTTTTACCAATAAAGGCGATAAGATTTTTGGAGAAATTATAGTTTTTACTATTTATATTTCTAAAATTAGTGATTTTTAGATTTTCTATAAATGTTTTAGAAAGATTTTCCTCAACTAATTTTCTCATTTGCTAATTTAAATGCGCATTGGCATTATTACATAAAGGAGAGAAGGATCTGATGCGTCTTTAACAATTGTTGGTGCTGAGCTGCTTGCAAAATGAAATTCTGCCATTTCTCCATCTATTACTGAAGTTAATTCTAGTAAATATTTTGAGTTAAAACCAGTTTCAATTTCATTTTCATTATATTCTACATTCAGTTCTTCCTGAGCGTAACCAGTTTCTTGGTTATCTGATGAAAGAGTTAATTTATTTTTATTTAAGCTTAATTTTATACCTTTTCCTTTATCTGAAGATATGGTTGATACTCTGTCAATAGCAGTAGTTAATGGTTTTACTTTTGTTTTTAAAATTAAATTATTATTGCTTGGGATTACTCTTGAATAATCAGGAAAATTTCCATCTATTAATTTTGAGATTAAAGTAGAATTTTCATATTCAATTTTTATTTTTGAGCTAGAAATAAATATATTAGCATCGCTTTGCTCATTTTCTTCATCAATTATTTTTTTTATTTCTAGGATTGTTTTTCTAGGAATTATAATATTCGGAATGTTTTTTGCTCCTTCAGGAAGATCTACTTCAATTCTGGCTAAACGATGACCATCAGTTGCAACTGCTCTTAATACATTTTTACCATTATTTTCTGTGTCATGCAGGTAAATTCCATTTAGGTAATATCTTGTTTCTTCTGTTGATATAGCAAATTTTGCTTTATCAAGAAGTTTTAATATATCTTTTTTGCTAATTTTAAAGTTACTAGTTATGTTTTCTGCTTCAATTTCAGGGAAATCTCCTGCATCAATTACTGGTAGGGTAAAATTACAGTTTTTTGAACTGATTTTTAAGACATTTTGGTCATTTTCTGTGATAGCAAATTCACATAATATCTTAGCATTATCTGGTAGTTTTCTAACAATGTCATGAAATGTATGAGCTGGAACTGTGATAACTCCTTCTTTTTGTATATCTGTATTTATTGTTTCTGAAAGTGAAACATCCATATCTGTTGCTGTTAGTGTTATTATATTAGCTTTTGCTTCTATCTTAACATTTGATAGGATGGGTATAGTATTTCTTCTTTCTACTATTCCTTGTATGTGAGAGAGAGATTTTAATAAAATATTTCTATCAATTTCAAATTGCATATATATCAATAAATATTATTGCCTTAATATATTAAGCAAATAATTATAGTCAATTTTAATGCTGAAAAACAAGTAGTTTAACTCTTTATCTTTATTCTTTTTATAAAAAAAGCTTGAAGAGCTATGATTATTGTGGATGATTATGTAAAAATTATTGCTTATGTGCGGAATATTTGGTTTTAATTCTAGTGAGGATATTACAAAAGAGCTTGTTTTAGGTCTTAAAAAATTAGAATATAGAGGTTATGATTCATCTGGGATTGCGGTTATTAAAAATAATCAATTAGAATTATGTAAAGCAATAGGTAAGGTTACTGAGCTAGAATCCAGATTGTCTAAATTAGATTTAGCTGCAAATATTGGTATTGCTCATACAAGATGGGCTACGCATGGTAAACCTAGTGAGATCAATGCCCATCCGCATAAATATGAAAAATTTGCAGTTGTTCATAATGGTATAATTGAAAATTATAGATCCTTAAAGGAATCTTTAGAAGCTAAAGGATATAATTTTATAACTGAAACTGATACAGAAGTTATTCCATATTTACTTGATGATCTTTATAAAAACAATTCAGATATATTATTATCTATAAAGGAGCTTGTTAAGATATTGGAAGGTTCATATGCTATTGCAATTATTCATAGTGATCATCCAGATCATATTTATGCTGCAAAAAAAGGCTCACCTTTATTAGTAGCAAATACTGTTAGGGGTAGTATTTTATCAAGTGATGCTTATGCAGTTATAAATGATGCTAAATCAATTTGTTATCTTGATGATGGTGATATTGTTATATTATCTAAAGATAATATTTCTATATATGATACTAATTTAAAGAATATTTACAGAGAGTTTAAAAATATTAATTTTTCACAAACTGTAACAGGTAAGTCTGGATATAGGCATTTTATGCATAAGGAAATTAATGAACAACCTAATGTTATAACTGATATATTAAATAGCTATTGTAATAGAGAAACTAATCAAATTTTATTTAAGGATGCTGCTATTGATTTTAAAAAATTAGAGAGAATTACTTTTGTTGCTTGTGGTAGTTCTTATTATGCAGCTTTAATAGCAAAAACATGGTTTGAGAATATCGCCAATATTAGCTGTAAGGTTGAAATTGCTTCGGAATTTTTATATCAAAAACATTTTCCAGAAAAAAGATTAGTGGTGTTTATTTCGCAATCAGGTGAAACAGCAGATAGTTTGCAAGCACTTAAGATGGTTAAGGAAGAAGGCTTGAAAACATTATTAATTACTAATGTGAAACATAGCTCAATGGCTAATATAGCAGATTATGTAATTGATATTATCGCTGGCCCAGAAATTGGGGTTGCTTCAACTAAAGCATTTACAGCTCAATTATTGATATTATCATTGCTTGCAATTGAAACTGCATTTTCTCAAAATCATATTACAAAAGATGATAAATTTTCTTTATGTAAGTCACTTAGAAGATTGCCGCAATTAATGCATAATGTGATAAAAAAAGAGAATAATATTGCAAAAATAGCCTCTAATCTGAAATCTATACCTAACATAATTTATCTTGGAAGAGGTGTTGCTTATGGTCTTGCATGTGAAGCTGCTTTAAAGTTAAAAGAAATTTCTTATATTCATGCAGAAGCTATTCCTGCCGGGGAATTAAAGCATGGACCAATTGCTCTTATTGATGAAAATTTATTTATTGTTGCTTTAGTGCCAAATGACAAATTAATTGATAAAACAATTCATAATTTAGAAGAGGTTAAGGCAAGAGGTGGTAAAATTATTATTATTACTAATGAAGAGGTAGTTGAGAAATTTAACCATATTGCAGAGCATATAGTTCCTGTTAGTGATTCAGATAGTTTTATTGCCCCAATTTTATATTGTTTACCAGCTCATTTACTTGCTTATCATGTTGCTGTTTGTAAGGGTACTGATGTTGATCAACCAAGAAATTTAGCTAAATCAGTAACAGTTGAGTGATATATAAAGGACGAGCTAAAAATGTTTAAGAGTGCTATGTTGTTGATATTTTTATTTTTTTTATTCATTTCAAGTAATGAATATGCATATGCAAATGAAAAAACTTGTATTTCATCAGATGGAATTCCAAACCATAAGATAGGAAATTTTCCAACAAGTGGTAATCCACATAAATTTAAAAAACAAAAAATTAAATTTTGTTTTCCTAAGAGGCCAATAAAAACAAATAAAAAAAACTATATTGCGTCTGTAGTTGGAGTAACGCTCACTGGTATTCCAATTAGACCTGGAACTGCTGACTGGTACGACAAAAACTCTCCAAGAAACCATAGTAAGGATAAGAGTTCTGGTTTAAATTTAGAAGCAATAAGACCTTATGAAAAAATATTTGGTATTGATAATTTTAATGGTCATGTAGATCATCGAGGATTATATCATTATCATAAAGCTAATCCTTCATTATTATTAAATGATGAAGCACTTATTGGTTTTGCAGCTGATGGATTTCAAATTCTATATATTCCTGAAGATGTAAAATCTTCATGGCAACTTAAAAAAGGAAATAGAAAAGTTGAACCTTTTGGAAAATTTGACGGAGCATTCAAAGAAGACTATGAATTTGTTGCGGGTAGTGGAGATTTGGATGAATGCAATGGTAAGTTTGTTGATGGTGAATATAAATATTTTGCAACAGACTCTTTTCCATTTTTTCCAAGATGCCATTGGGGTGAAATTTCACGAGATTTTATTCAAAAGAGAAAATAAACAGATTTAAATTTAGGGTCGTCCTTTGCAATAAATTCCATCACTGTTGAGTAATTAATATTTGTTTTTTAGTTCCGTTAATATGGCATTTGGAACTAAATCTGTGATATCACCATGGAAGCTTGCTATTTGTTTTACAAATCTTGAAGAAATAAAATGAGCATTTTCTGAAGCTGGCAGAAAAATAGTTTGTATATCAGAAGCTAGTTTAGAATTCATACATGACATTTGAAATTCATATTCAAAATCTGAAACTGCTCTTAAGCCTCTAATTAAAATTTTAATGTTTTTTTCTTTTGCTAAATCAACTAATAAGCCATTAAAATCTATTACTTCAATATTTGTTAATTCTGGATTGCTAGCTAGAGTTTTTTTTATAAGATCTACTCTTTCAGCTGCAGTAAATAAAGGGTTTTTATTTTTATTATTAGCAACTGCAATTGTTAAATCAGGAAAAATTAATTTTGCTCTTTTTATTATGTCTAAATGTCCATTTGTTATGGGATCAAATGTTCCTGCATATAATGCTTTTTCTGTCATTTTTAACTTCTATATATTTTTATAAAATATCATTTTCTAATTAATTAAGCAATAATTGCTTAATAATTATCTTTTAATTCCCTAATTTTTTTAAATATTTCTATATTATAGGAGTCTGAATTTTTGCCAATGCTAGATCTTAGTTCTTTGCTTAATGTTCGTAAAAAAGGGTTGGTATTTAATTCATCTGCTAATTTTGTTGGTAAAGTAGGGGTGTTTTTAGCCAAGAGTTTTTCTGTTTTGGAATATTTTTCTTTTAGTTTTTGATTATTTGGCTCTAAGGTTAAGGCAAATTCTATATTTTTTTTAGTATATTCATGGCTAGCATAAATTTGGGTATTAGCTGGTAAATTTTTTATCTTTTCTAAGGAACTAAACATTTCTTCATATGTTCCCTCAAAAATTCTGCCGCAACCCGATGAAAATAATACATCTCCGCTAAATATTATGTTATTTTTTGCTGAATAATAAGCAATATGATTATTAGTATGGCCAGGTAAATGAATTATTTGAAACATAATAGCGCCAATTAATATGGTTTCGGCATCTTGGACTGTAATGTCAATATTGGGGATTTTGTTTTCATGCTGATAAGCAATAATTTTGCAATTATATTTTGCTTTAATTTCATTATTGCCATTAATATGGTCGTAATGATGATGGGTGTTTAATATATATTTAATATTTAAGGAGTTGTGTTTGGCAAATTCTATTACTTCTTTGCTTGAGCCGGGATCTATTACTGCAGAAATATTAGTTTTATTGCAGGTTATTATGTAAATATAATTATCGTTTAATGCTTTTATAATGTGAATTTTGCTGTCTGTCATATTTGCTGTTTAAGTGATTATTTCTAGTAATTTAGTAATATGATCTATTTCTATTAATTTTAATTTTGTTTTAATTTTATTTTTATTTCTTTGTTTAGGAATTATCGCAATTTTAAAGCCTAATTTTTCAGCTTCATCAAGCCTTTGTTGTGTTTTTCCGCTATTTCTTACCTCGCCGGATAATCCTATTTCTCCAAAAATAACGCTATATTCTGGTAATGGCTTCTTCTTCAAGGCTGATATTAGGCTTGCAGCTGCTGCCAAATCTGCGGATGGTTCAGATATTTTTAATCCTCCGATTACGTTAAAATAAACTTCTAATTGATTGAAATTTAAGTTACATTTACTAGCAAGAACAGCTAATATTATGGCTAATCTATTTTGATCCCAGCCATTAACAGCTCTTCTTGGGCTTGCCATATATGATGGTGAAATTAAGGATTGTAATTCAATTAGAATAGTTCTTGACCCTTCATTTAAAGCAAAGATACAGCATGCAGGTTCGTTTGCATTATATTCTTCTAAGAATATTTCGGAAGGGTTAGTAATTTCTTTAAGTCCTTTTTCCTCCATTTCAAATATTGCTAATTCATTAGTAGCGCCATAACGATTTTTATGGGAGCGTAATATTCTTAAATTATTTGATTTATCACCTTCAAAATATAAAACTACATCTACCATATGTTCTATCAATTTTGGGCCTGCTAATTGACCCTCTTTAGTAACATGACCTATTAAAATTAAGGTGATATTATTTTTTTTAGCAAGAGATGTAAATTCAAGAACTGAGTTTCTTACTTGAGTTACGCTGCCTGGAACTGCCCCTAAATCTTCTATATAGCTTGTTTGGATTGAATCTATAATTACTAATTTTGGTTTTATTTCTGCATTTTTAATATAATTAGCGATGCTTATGACATTATTTTCTGTAGATATTAATATATTGGGGTTGTTTGTATCTAATCTTTTAGCACGAAGATTTATTTGTTCGTCTGATTCTTCGCCTGAAATATATAAGCAAGGTTCTGTATCGCTGGCTATTTGGTTTAATATTTGTAATATAAGTGTGGATTTTCCAACGCCAGGATCGCCTCCTATTAATATAACAGAGCCATTTACTATTCCTCCTCCTAATGTTTGGTCTAGCTCTTCATAATTTGTTTTTATTCTTTGGTAGTTTTTTACTTTTTCACCTATTTTTTCTACCAATATTAGGTTGGAGTTATTTTGTATCTTTTTGTTATGAAAATTAGCAATCTCTATATTACTGTCTAATTGCTTTATGCAATCCCAGCTTTTACATTCAGGGCATTGGCCATGCCATTTGTTAAAATGGCTGTTACAATTACTGCAAAAAAATTGTAATTTTAATTTTGACATAAATTTTTCTTTAATTATGTTTTAAATAAGTGCTTAACCTTAAATTTTTTTTTAAATATGTCATTAAAATTCTCCAATAAAAAACCTCTTTTATCAGATCAAATATTAAGAGTTGTTTTTGTAAGTGTATTAATATCTGTTGTAATTAATTTTTTAATTAATAAATATTATTTTTCTGCAAATTCTTCTGATGTTGCGAGCTATATTGAAGAAAATCCGATGCATATAGTTGAATCTATAAATAATCATTATGCAAAGCAGGAAAGATCAAAAATAGAAGATAGGGGGCAAAATTTGAAAGATAATATCGATAAAGTTATTAATTATTCCAAAGATCCTGTGGCAGGAAATAAAGATTCAAAAAGGATAGTTGTAGAGTTTTTTGATTATAATTGTGGTTATTGTAAAAAAGCCTTTAATGAATCAATCGCAAAATTATTAGTTGAGGATAAGGATGTTAAAGTGATTTTTAAAGAAATGCCAATTCTTGGTAAGTTATCTGAAATTAAATCAAGATTATCTATCGCTGCAAATTTAATGGATAATTCAAAATATTTAGGTGTTCATTCTAAATTAATGCAAGCCCCTCCATCTTTAAACACAATAGAGCTATTGGCAGAGAGCTTAACAGGTTTTGGCTTTAAAAAAGATAAATTAATTCAAAAGGCACAATCTGATGAAGTTTCAGAGGTTATTGAATATAATAGATCTCTTGGAATTGATCTTGGGGTTAATGGAACTCCTGCATTTATTGTTGGAGAAGAATTTATAGATGGTTTTGTTTCAGCTGAAGTGTTAAAAAGTAAATTAAAATAAAATGAAAATTAATAAATATATCATAATAGCTTCTATATTTCTGGTTATTTCAATAATAACATTTTTTACATTAAGAACTAGTAATAATTATGTGAAAACAGAAGCTGCATCTAATGCAAAAAATACTGTTAATGAATTAAGTGAAAATCAGGTTAATTCATTAAAAACAAAAATTTCTCAATTAAAAGAAAGTGATATTATTTCAGGACAAGAAGATGCAAAAGTTACTATAATTGAATATGCATCTTATAGTTGTTTCCATTGTGGAGATTTTTATAAAAATATATATCCTAAAATTGCAGAGAAATATATTTCAACTGGCAAAGTTAGATTTATATTTCGTGATTTTCCTCTTGATACACCTTCGCTAAAAGCTTCTCAGATTGTTAGATGCTTACCTAAGGATGGTAAAAAGAATTTTATGAAAATATTATTAGAGAGCCAAAAATCTTGGGCGTTTACTAAGGATTTTGATAAAAATCTTGAAAATCTTTCTAGAGTTGCTGGTTTAACAACTTCAAAATATAATCAATGTTATAATAATGCTAAGTTAGAAGAAGAGATATTACAGGAAAGAATTGATGTATTTAACGCCTATCAAATATCATCTACACCATCATTTATAATAAATGGTAAGAGATATGAGGGTGGTAATAATTGGTATAATATATCTGAATATATAGATAATTTATTACAGGAAGGTAATGAGTAATCTTTATTCAAATAATTTTGCAATTTCTACATTTATTAGTGAAGCTGATTTAGTTGTAAAACTTGTAATTATAATTCTTTTTTTGGCCTCTTTTTGTTCTTGGTCAATTATTTTTGATAAATTTATTAAGTTTAAAATATTAAGTAAAAGGGCGAAGAAATTTAATTCTGAATATTGGTCTGGTGTTGAATTAATGCCTTTTTATGAAAGGTTAAAAGATAATGATAATCATCCATTTTCACATTTGTTGATAACTGCTATTAATGAATGGCAACTTCATGATGAAAAAGATTTAAAAGATAATTATAAAAAAGAACGCTTAAAGGAAAGGATTTTTCAATCAATGATGATAGCTAGAAATAGAGCTGTAAATAGATTGGAGAAAAATATTAATTTTTTGGCAATTATTTCATCAGCTTCACCTTTTATAGGTTTATTTGGTACAGTTTGGGGTATAATGAACTCCTTTGTGGCAATTGTTGATGCTAAAAATGTTAGCTTAGCTGTTGTTGCTCCAGGGATTGCAGAAGCATTATTTGCAACTGCAATTGGATTATTTGCTGCAATACCTGCTTTGATATTTTATAATATTTATGTAAATCACTTAGATTTATATAATGCAAAATTAGAAGATTTTTCAACTGAAATGTTGAATTTACTATCCCGTCAAATGGATAAAAAATAATGATTCATAAGGTTAATTATTCATCTATCTCAGATAGGAGAGCTAGAAGAAGAGTAAACGCTCATATTAATGTAACACCTTTTATTGATGTTGTATTAGTTCTTTTAATTGTTTTTATGATTTCGGCACCTTTAATGGTAAGTGGGGTAAATGTTAGTTTGCCTTCAAATAATTCTGCAAAAGCAATTACCTCTGAAACTCCTTTTACTTTAACTGTTCAGAGCTCTGGTAAAATTTTTTTTGAGGATAAAAATATTAAGTTTTCTGAAGTGAAAAATTTCATTAAAGAAAATGTTTTAAGTGTGAATAATAGGATTTATATTAGAGGTGATAAGGATGTTTCTTACGGTGATATAATGAAAATTATAGCCGAAATCAACTCAATAGGTTATAAT
>Ga0181585_10004949_pt1 | contig 11559 bp, 9 predicted proteins | sample 071ome_29_FD_132469 | JGI IMG/M metagenome (GOLD analysis project Ga0181585, IMG submission 132469) | Coastal salt marsh microbial communities from the Groves Creek Marsh, Skidaway Island, Georgia - 071407BT metaG (megahit assembly) | ecosystem: Environmental > Aquatic > Marine > Intertidal zone... | reverse complement strand
GAGATAGGTGCGATCTTTGGAGTCAGCCGTACCGTTGGCGGCCTGCAGGGCGAGTTCGCGCATGCGCTGCAGCATGTTGGTGACTTCCACCAGTGCGCCTTCTGCGACTTGAACCAGCGAGATAGCGTCATTGGCATTGCGCACCGCTTGGTTCAGGCCCGAAATCTGCGCGGACATGCGTGATGAGACGGCAAGTCCTGCGGCATCGTCCTTGGCAGAGTTGATGCGCACGCCGGTGGATAAACGCTCCATGGCGGTACCCATGGCGCGCTCGTTCTTGGTCAGCGCATTGGCCGCCACTGTTGCTGATATGTTGGTATTAATTGAAGTCATTCTGATTACTCCATCAAATTTCATTAAAAGGTGCGATAACGACCACTCACTTTCGCATCAGTCCTGGTCGGCTGCGATCATGATGCCGGTTCGTCACCGGTGATATGCCGTTACAAAGAATGTTCGACACTTGTTATGTGAAGCTTTATAGGGCCGAAATTTATTGTCGCCTGGCCAGATCATGCAGACTATGTGCTAAAAGGTTGGGGGGTAGCGAGGAGGTCTGTTTTTGTTCTTGGCGAAATGATGGGGCACTATTGCAGTAGCAAATTAACCCAACCAGAGGGCGCTTTTGCAGCCCATGCTGCTTTGTATGACGGTATTGCTCTAAAGTTCTGTATGGCAAAAACCGATTGGTTGAGAAATATCAACATGCAGGGAGAAGGTCTTTTGAATAATATGGTTAAGAATACATTATCTTCGTACCAGCACGTAGGCTACAGAGCCAGTGTTGAGTATTCGGATCCTCATCAGCTAGTAGGCATGTTGTTTAATGCGCTGCGGGAGTCCTTGGCAGATGCCAGGCGTCATATCGCAGGCGCTGATCTCGTCAGTAAGGGGCGCAGCATCGCCCGTGCCCAGAAAATCATCTATGGTTTGCGAACCACGCTTGATTTTAAGCAGGGCGGTGAGTTGGCCAGGAACCTCGATGCCTTGTATGACTATTGCTTACGACTACTGGCACGCGCAAGCTGCGAAAACAGCCAGGATGCGCTTGCCGAGGTTTCAAGCCTGATTGGAGAGATCAGTGATGCCTGGCAGCTGATGCCGACCCGCAGACTTTCCGCCAGGCAGTAAATAGCTGTTGAAGAAACAGCCGATACCAATTGATACCAATTTGCAGGACCTTGCGTCACGTTCAAGCTTGTTCTTGCGCAGACAGCCAGTAGAATCGATTCATCCATAGATCGCTGGTGAGCTGCTAAGCTGCGCCTCAACAATTATAAGAACGTAATTCGATGTCACAGGAAAAGGGTCAACTGATCGGCACCAGCGCAGCCATGCGCGAGCTCAAGGCAATGCTGGCTGCCTGTGCACCCTCGAATGCCTCGGTGATGATCTGCGGGGAGACCGGGGTTGGCAAGGAGGTAGTTTGCCGTCAACTGCATGCCCTGTCCGACCGCGCCGACCAGCCTCTGGTGCCGCTAAACTGCGCGGCTATACCCGGCGCACTGCTCGAGAGCGAATTGTTCGGTCACCGCAAAGGCGCGTTTACCGGTGCCTTGAATGATCGTATCGGCCGCATCGAGATGGCGAATGGTGGCACACTGTTTCTGGACGAGATCGGGGACATGCCCCTGGACCTGCAAGTGAAGCTGCTGCGGGTGCTCGAGGAACGCTGCATCGAGCCTCTGGGTGGCGGTGATTCACGCCCGGTTGACATACGGGTTATCGCTGCGACGCACCAGAATTTGCAGGCCATGGTGGAACGCGGCGAATTCCGGGAAGATCTTTACTACCGCCTCAATGTAATTCCTCTCACCATTCCGCCATTACGTGAGCGCGATGAGGATATTGGCACGCTCTGTCGACACTTCACCGAACTGCATGCCGTCAATGGCAAGAGCATCAGCTTTACCGCACGCTCTTACAAGGTGCTGGAGCATTACGCATGGCCAGGTAATGTGCGAGAGATGTCTAATCTGATCATGCGATTCAGCGTGTTGTTTGCGGGGAATCGTATCGATCTGGCGCAGGTACCACACTCTGCTATGCCGCCAGAATTGGCGCGGCTAACCACCGACATGCTCGCTCATCTCGACCCGGGTTCAGACGCAGACGAGTTAAACTTGCTCAAATGGCTCGAGAAGGAGCCCGCTCCGGTAGCTGCCGAGCAAGATTCAGCCGCTGACTGGACGCCAAAACGAGCCGAGGAACTGGTGGCGTTGGCCCAGGGCATGCGTGAGTTGCCGAGTCAGGGAATAGAAACCAAGCAAATCCTGCAGGAACTCGAAAGCAACTTCATCAAGGTTGCCCTGACACAGTCCAACGGTAATGTCTCCAAGGCAGCTGGACTGCTAAATCTGCAGCGCACAACCCTCATCCAGAAGATCGAGAAGTACAATCTCAATTGATCTTTTCGCCGAATCCTCTTTCGGCTCTGATCTTGCTGTCCTCTATCTCTCACAAGACTGTTGCTGTTTGCAGGGCGTCAGGGGTCACTCATTCACCTGATTTATGCGGCCCTGTCCCGGGACTGAATAGCCTGTTTCGTCCGGACGCGGACACTGTCAGGCAAATAACAGTTGCGATTCCGGCATTGTCAGAATTTTGCCAAGCGACCCCTATCTATTTGATTAATATATAAAAAATGTTAATGGCATGGTGTTTGCTTTATTCGCCACGGATGTTAATCAAGCAACGGCGAAGAACATGCGACACATGCAGTCTCTCCTACAGAATCCCGATAGTGCCGAATCCACAACAGATTCGGTAGATTCAGATCAACCCTTTGTGTTTGTCGATCCTGGCAGCGCCCGTGTGTTTTCCATGGCCACCAGAGTGGCCCTGACCAATGTGCCGGTGTTGATTTGCGGACCCACAGGTGCCGGTAAGGAGATCGTAGCCAAGGTTGTGCATGAGGCGTCGCCACGCGCCAACGCGCCCTTTGTGCCGGTCAACGCGGCGGCTATTCCGGCCAGTCTCGCCGAGGCCTTGTTCTTTGGCCATGAGAAAGGCGCCTTCACGGGTGCGCAGTCGGCTAGCGCGGGCTATTTCGAGCAGGCCAATGGCGGCACATTGTTTCTGGATGAGATCGGCGAGATGCCGCTGGACTTGCAGCCCAAGATACTGAGGGCCCTGCAGGAGAAGAAAATTACCAGGCTGGGTAGCACACGCGCGATCGATGTCGATGTGCGTGTTGTCGCGGCGACCAATCTTAACCTGCGGCAGGAGATGGAAGCCGGTCGCTTCCGCGAAGACCTCTATTACCGATTGAGCGCTTTCCGTCTGGCGCTTCCCAGTCTTGCTGCCCGGCCCCTGGACATCAAGCCGCTGGCGTTGCTGATGCTGCGAAAATACGGTGTCGCCGCGCGGCCTATGCAATTGACGCCAGAAGCCCTGAATAAACTGCTCGGGCATAGCTGGCCGGGCAATGTGAGAGAGCTGGAGAATGTGATGGCCAGGGCGGTGGTGTTGTCTCAGGGCCAGCTTATCGATTTGCAGGACATTGTGTTCGACGAAGAAGAGCTGCATGCAGACATGGGGTTTACTCCGAAGGCTGAACTGGCGCCCGTGACTATGAGCCAATCGAGGCTGGATCCGGAATCGTCGGATGAGGCGAACTCCATCGTCAAAGCCCTGCGCAGTGCACGTAACCGTAAAGAAGCCGCCAGTAGTCTGGGTATTAGCACACGCACCTTGCGCCACAAATTACAGCAGTTGCGCAGCGATGGCTTCGATGTTCCCAAAGCTTACTCGCGCTAATCAGGAGGGAAACCAGTGAATAGTAATGCCATTCAAGAAGGCGGTGCCCTGTTGGCGCAGATACGCGCATATCAGAACAAGATTAGTGATCTGCGCCCATCCGAGGTGAATACGGAGTCTGTCACAGCGGCAGCCAAGCCATTCAATGCGCGAATGGTGGACGCCATGATGAGCTCCATAGACCAGGTCAACACGATGCAGGCAAGGTCTGCCGAGATGATCTCCCGTTATGAGTCAGGTGAAGACGTTCCTCTTACAGATGTCGTATTGGCAATGCAGAAGTCGTCACTGGCCTTCGAAGCAACGGTGCAGGTTCGCAACAAAGTCATTAAGGCTTATGAAGACATCATGAATATGCCTGTGTAATAGCGAGAGATACTGAACATGGAAGCCATACAGGATAACAGCATGACTACTTTCCAGCCGCAGAGGATGGAAAGTGCTACCACGATGCCTGCCCCCGCCAATCAGGAGGGCGCAGCAAACAACGCGAATCTGCCAACTGCCGAATCCCGCGAGGGCGCGTTCCCCACCGTCACCGAGATCGTTTCCCAGCCGCTGGTGCGTAAATCGCTACCTGCAATCATGGCGGTCCTGATCATGGCGGGATTCGCGTTGGTATTCCTGTGGGTGGACGAGGGTGATTACCGTGCGCTCTACCCCGGCATGTCAGATCTCGATCGGGGTGAGGCGTTTGAAGCGCTCAGCGCGGCCGGTATCGACGCGCGAATCGATACCAGCACCGGCTCCATCACGGTACCGGTAGATCGCTACTATGAGGCACGCATGGCGCTGGCCTCAGCGGGTCTACCGCGGGAAGCGTCCAGCAGTGCCATGGAGTATTTCAACAACCAGAGTTCAATGACCACCAGCCAGTTCATGGAGCAGGCCCGTTATGCCGCAGTTATCGAAAATGAGCTGATCAAGAGCATCGTGCAGATCGCTAGCATTCAATCGGCGCGTGTCCACCTTGCCACACCGAAGCAGAGTGCGTTCATTCGAAATCGCGCACAAACCAAGGCATCGGTTGTAGTCGTGCCTTATGCAGGTCGGAGTATCAGTCCCGGCCAAGTTCAGGCCATCACCCATCTGGTTGCTTCCAGTGTGCCCTATCTGTCCGCCAGCGATGTGTCTGTCGTGGACCAGCAGGGTAATCTGTTAACCAGCACCCTGTCGCCACTGTTGACCGAGGCGTCCATGCAATCGAATTTCGAGCGCTCTGTAGAGGAAAACTACAGAGAGCGGGTAGAGAGCCTGTTGGCACCCATGGTAGGGATGGAGAATGTGCGAGCAGATGTTGATGTGCAGCTCGACTTCACTGAGCTGGAAACCACCTTCGAAGACTTCGATCAGAATGAGCAGGGACCACAAACGCGTTCCGAGATACTGGTGGAGGATCGTAGCGAGACCCTGGCAGCCAGCGGCGTGCCTGGCGCGGCAACCAACGTCGCACCAGAGAATACGATTCTGGCCGATCCCAACACCGCCGAATTCGGTGCTGCGGCTGGCGCCGACAGTGGCGTGCGTAGCTCCCGTACCACGCGCAACTATGAGCTGGATCGCTCGATCCGCTATGTCCGTAACCAGCCAGGAAGCCTGACTCGACTCTCCATTGCGGTGGTAATCAACGACCAGGCCTTCGCAGATTCCGAGGCCGGGGGTGACGAACCGCTCGCCGATCTCGAGGAGATGCGTACGGAAATGACTGAACTGGTTCGTGCTGCGGTTGGTTTTGATGCCAATCGCGGTGATTCGGTAACCGTGATTACGGCGCCGTTCCGTCCGGAACAGGAGATCAGCCTGGTAACGCCCTGGTATGAGGATCCGGCCATTCTGTCCCTGATCAAATATGGCTCGGGTGTGCTGGCATTCCTGATCATCGCCCTGTTCGTGATGCGGCCAGTCATCCAACTGTATCTGCCGCAGAAGGCTAATGAGGTCGAGGAGCGGGCTAAGGCGCTGGCGGATGGCGAACTGTCGCCGGAGGAGCTGGAAATGATCAGTCTGGGCGAGGGTGAATCTCTTGAAGAGATCAAGGCCAAGTTGAAACCCAAGAAATCGACCATCTCTGCGGACATGCTCGATACCGCAAATACCTATGACGACAAGGTAGCACTGATTCGTTTATTGGTTGCCGAAGACTCGGGCCGGGTCGCGAACGTATTGAAGAAGATGATCAAGCCCGCCTAACGGGCCAGGTGTTGACGATATGGCTGAAGAATCCAACATTGAGCTTCCAGTAGCAACTGATGAAAAGGAACTGCCTGACAACGTCCGGCAGGAACTGGAGGTAATGACAAATACCGAACGTGCAGCGGTCATCATGTTGCTGCTAGGTGAGCAGCAGGCTGCTGACATCATCAAGTATCTCTCGCCCCGAGAAGTACAGGCACTGGGAGCGAGCATGGTTGGTGTGGCAGACCTGTCACAGGAGACCGTGAATGTGGTTCTTGATGATTTTGTTGCAACTATCAAGAAGCAAACCAATCTTGGACTTGGCACAGTTGATTACGTTGAAAGTGTATTCAAGCGAGCGCTGGGGGCTGAAAAAGCTGCCACGGTGCTGGGGCGTATTATGCCGGGCTCCTCAAGCAAGGGTCTCGAAATTCTGAGATGGATGGATGCGCGATCAATTGGCGAAATGATCCAGGATGAACATCCTCAGGTCATCGCTATTATTTTGTCGGTCCTCGAATACGACGTGGCCGCCGATGTTCTGAATTTCCTGGAACCCGAAATTCGCCCTGAAGTGATTCAGAGAGTGGCTATGCTCGATACCGTACAACCGTCCGCAATGGAAGAGCTGGAGTCGATCATGAAGGAGCAGTTCTCCAACAGCTCCACAGCCAAATCATCCAACTTCGGTGGGATCAAGGCTGCGGCCAAGATTATGAACTTCACCAAGGTGGAGCTCGAGGGCAAGATCATGGAAGGCGTAAGCACCATGGACGAGGAGCTCGCGCTGAAGATTCAGGACAACATGTTTACCTTCGAGAATCTGTCCAGTCTGGATAATCGCAGTATCCAGACTCTAATGCGCAATATTGAGAATGATATGTTGATGACGGCGTTGAAGGCCGCCGATGAAGCGGTCAAGGACAAGTTCCTCGACAATATGTCGCAAAGGGCGAAGGTTATGTTCCTCGACGAGATGGAAGCCAAGGGCCCGATCCGCATCACGGACGTTGAAGAGGCCCAGAAGAATATTATGCGTATCGCTCGTAAGCTCTCCGACAAGGGCGAGATAGTGCTTGCCGGGCGTGGAGACGATTTTGTCTAAGCCTCAAACCAAGATTGACTGGAAGCTAAACGAGCTGTTGGCGGCCGACAGGCGGGCCCGAGAGTATGCCCGTCAATCCGGGCAGCCGGGGCTACCGGCCGCGGACAGTTTCGCTCCCTGGTCGCCTTTGCAGCTGGACATAGAGCAGCCAGGGCCGGTAACGCGGGATATCGATGCGAGTCAGGAGGAACCGGAAGCGCACTCTGCTGTGGAAGAGGCGTCAGCTACTGATCGAGTCGATGCAGAGCAGGAACCCGTAGCAGCTGATCCGGATATCGAAACACTCGTAGCCAATGCCAGGGCCGCAGGGGAAAGTAGCGGCTATGCCCGCGCCATGGCGGAGCTGGAGCAGGGCTATGCGCAGCAGCGGCAAGAGCTGCAGTCCGTTCTGGAAGCAATCTCCAGTGCCCGGGTTGACCTTGGCACCTATGTTGATTTTACGCGAGAGCTGGCCGTGCTATTGGCCGAACAAGTCGTGCGAGCGGAGCTGGTCCATTCTGCGGACAAGATCAAGAAACTCGTCGAAGACGCGATTGCGCGCCTCGGCCCCGATACCGAATCCGAAATTGAGATTCGTGCCAATGCCAGAACTCTGGAGGTATTGAGGCAGGCAGTGCTGGATGAGGAGGCCATGCCAACATTGCTGGAAGATAGGCATCTTGGCGACGGAGACTTTGTGTTCAGGATGGGAGATACAGAGGGAGTTGAATCGGTGAGCGAAAAAATCCGCAAGCTTGCGAGCGCTCTGTTCGATCATCCGGCTGCCCAGGCTGATATGACAGACACAGACACAGGAACTGATGCTAATCGAGATACAGCGAGTAGTCCCGATGCCCTGTCTGTCCCGTTGTCGGCGACAACGGACAACTTGCATGCTGAAGACCTGGTGGAACCAGCCGTTTCGACTGCACCTGAAGGTGATCCCATGCCACTTCCTGTGGCGGATACGGATGACATGAGTCTGTCCTCGCAAGACACGCAAGAGCCAGGGGAGTCTGAGTCTGAACCAGGATCCGATGAGGATCTGACGTGACCAGGCAACCGCCTCTTTACTGTGGCTGGCGTGAACTTTCGAGACACGGAAACCAGCTGTCTCACTGGTTAGCGCAGAACAAGGGTGAGCTGGAACCTGTGGAGTCCCCGGTTTTTGGAAAGGTAACACGGGTTACTGGTGCTGCCATAGAAGCCAGAGGCCTGACCGCACCTGTTGGCGCGCTTTGTTCAATCGAAATTCTTGGAGGCAAGGAGCAATTGCCGGCCGAGGTCGTTGGGTTTGTGGGAGACACCACACTCCTGATCCCGTTTCAGGGTGTCGGTGGGCTCAGTCCCGGCGCCCGAATAATCATGAGAGATGCCAGCTCAACCGGGAGGCTATCGGCTGAGCTGATTGGCAGGGTAATAGATGGATTTGGCAATCCTCTGGATGGCAGGGGTGAGATTAATTATGCAGAAAAAGCCGACCTTGACGGGGTTGCGCTGAACCCAATGGAACGAGGGCCGATCAAGGAAGTACTGGATACAGGTATCAAGGCGATCAATACCGCGTTGACCATCGGGAGAGGTCAGCGTATTGGCCTGATTGCCGGATCCGGGGTTGGCAAAAGTGTTCTGCTCGGCATGCTGACACGCAACACGGAAGCCGATGTGGTTGTAATCGCGCTCATCGGAGAGCGTGGACGCGAAGTCAAAGACTTTATCAGCGACACCCTGGGCAGAGAAGGTATGGCGAGGGCGATAGTAGTCGCAGCGCCGGCCAATGTCTCACCGGTAGAACGTATCAAGGCCGCAAAATTGAGCCACCTGATCAGCGAATACTTTCGTGATCAGGGCAAGAACGTTCTGCTGTTGTTCGATAGCCTCACCCGCGTCGCGCACGCACAGCGGGAGATTGGCCTGGCATCGGGAGAGCCTCCAACGACGAAGGGCTACCCACCCTCGGTCTTCAGCCTGATACCCAATTTTATTGAACGGCCTGGAGTTGGTCGGGGTGGTAGAGGTTCTATTACCAGTTTCTATACGGTGCTGGCGGAAGGCGACGACAGGAGTGACCCGATTGTCGATATCAGTCGCGCGTCTTTGGATGGGCAGATCATGCTGACCCGGGAGCTTGCTGATGCGGCGCATTACCCCGCGATCGATCTGGCGGGTTCGATTTCCCGGGTCGCAAATACATTGCTGCAGCCTGCACAACTTAAATTGGCGCAAAAGTTAAGGCGATTGTGGACCTTGTATGCCCAGAAGGAAGATTTCATCAATGTCGGGGCTTACGAAACCAATAGCAATCCGGACCTGGATGAGGCCATCCGCTACCGACAGGACATGTCACTCTTCTTGCAGCAGCGCGATGAAGAAAAGTTTTCTTTCCAGGAAGGCTGGCGACAGCTTGATTTATTGCTCGGTGGTGATCGATGAGTCCTCAGCTATGGCAATTGATGGCCCTGCGGCAAGAGAAGCATCGTCAGACCGAGCTTGCCCGACAGCAGGAACTGCAGCGCGATCTCGATCGGGTGCAGCACAGGCGGCGGTATCTTGAGTCGGTCATCGCCGATAGCGCGACGGAAATTTCCGGTTCGGCGTTGAATGGAAATCATCTGTCGACGCAGTCGGGTTATATGCGGCAGTTGCTGACGATGAGACATCAGTTGCAGCAGGAAGAAGAGCGACTGCATGCAGAACTTCTCGAGAGCAATGCCTGTCTTCGGGCGTATGCGAATGAGGAGCGAAAATTCGGAAAGCTTGAGGAATTGGCGCGACAGAAACTGCAGCGCCAGGAAGACAAGCTACAAGCGAAAGAGTCGGATGAGCTGAATATTGCCCTGTTTAATCAGTCACGACAGTGTGAAACATGAAATGGCGCGTTAATTGCAACGTAATACCTGGCTAGTTGCCGAAGTTGCCACATTAGTAGTCAGGTACAAGAGATATGACCATACAAACCGATTTCAATCTGAAATCCATAATTAGCCAGTTAGCGCCAGGTGGCCCTGTCTCAGGGGCTTCTGCAGAGGCCCTGGACCCAGCAGGCACGGATTTTGAAGCGCTGTTCCGGCAGCAGAATGAGCGCCAGTCAGGGTTTGCCGCTTTTGCCACTTTAGCCGCAAGCGGCAAAAGTGGCGATGATATTGTTGAGCTGGAAGATGAATCTGCAGCAGCAGAAGTCACGAAAGCCGAGGAAGAGTCACCCATGGAGCTGCAGACCCTGTCCCTGTTCAATGGTCGACAGGTACTGACGTCGCGCTTTGAGGTGGGCATCGATGAGGTACTGCGCGCCTGGTACTCCGATTTGCAGGAGGATGAGGTGAGCGCCCGCATTAGCAGTCTGGAGATAGATCAGTCCGTGAGCGCGACAAGGGCTGCAATTCAGGATTCGATCCACAACGGGATTCAAGAATCATTTCAAGGTCAATCTCATAGATCATCGAATAGCCTGGTCCTGGAGCAGATGTCTGGAAACCACCAGAGCGCCAATAACGCAACCTTGCCGGGCGTGGGCATGGCGATTCCATCGTCTTCGTTGAAAGCGGGGCCCGGCACGCAAGAGGCGCCATTTACGCCAGCGCAGGCGATACCAATTGATACAGCTGGCCGCAACATTATTGCCGATACTGGAGCCCTGATAGGTGAGGATAGTGGTACCGAGTCAGGTCTTGCGTTTACAGGCAGCAGCGCATTGGCGGCACAAGAGCATGCCAGGGCACGGTCCGGATCAGACGAGGCTCTGCCAAAGCTGGCTGGCAGAAATGCGGAGTCTAACAGTCCCGCAGCGACAAGCGCTTCAAGCATGTTGCGGCAGGCGGAACTCACTACCGCGATGGAGCAGACAGAGAAGCAGGGACAGGTTTTGGCTGAGGCAGGTTCGCAACTAAAAGAGCGGCTGAAGGATACGCAAAGATTGCGGGAACTGCTTCCTGCCTGGAAGCACAGCCACCTGGATACACCCACTCGAGTTGCTGAACACATGCAGATGGCTGCCTCCAGGCAGATCAAGAGAGCCGATGAGAAATCGGAACTGCTGGCGTCTCTGGATTTGGACGAACCTACGGATGGGCTTAGATCAAGCACAGATTCTCGCGGACAAGCCCTGGAAGGCAACTCGCGTGTTATCGAGAAGAGTTATCAGACGTTTCAGCAGGCAGTCGTGAGCTTGTCGGATCCGGGATTGGCGTATAGCGCTAGCGAATACAGCGACGGGCAGGGCACTGATCGATCCATTGCCAGCCAGACGGTGCAGGAAAGCAGGTTGGCGGGAGGCCCTGCTCTACAAGCGGCTGATACCGCAGCGCCGGCGACCCCGAGCAGCAGGGATATCACCTACAGGTTTACGGACGCCGCGACATTCTCCAGGGATATGCAGGAATTTGTCGCAGAAATTATTCGTGACGGCAGTGACAGCGTTGGAAAGCAGATACGCATCCGTCTCTTTCCGGAGAATCTGGGTCAGATTGATGCAACGATCAGCGAGACCAACGAGGGTCTTCATGTTCAGCTGGTGGCCGAGACAGCTCAAATCGCGCGGCTAT
>Ga0181585_10004939_pt1 | contig 11573 bp, 8 predicted proteins | sample 071ome_29_FD_132469 | JGI IMG/M metagenome (GOLD analysis project Ga0181585, IMG submission 132469) | Coastal salt marsh microbial communities from the Groves Creek Marsh, Skidaway Island, Georgia - 071407BT metaG (megahit assembly) | ecosystem: Environmental > Aquatic > Marine > Intertidal zone... | reverse complement strand
GAGAAAAGCATCACATAGTTGCCTCCCGGAGCTCCTGCGATAACCTCAGGATAGAGGTCATAATTGAGGTTCCCGAGCGCAGCCACATCGTACCCGAACTGATGACCCGCTTCCTCTCGATAAAAGAGAAACGAGTCTATCAACTGACCATTCGAAGGATTATGTACCGCTGCAACGACCACACCACCTGCGGTTGGAGGCAATGTTGCTTGTGAGTACGTTGTACACGAGTTAACGGGGAGTACAGTTGAAGCATGTCCTTCTCCTGGTCCACCAGCTACACTCGTGAAGCCCATCATGAGTTCTCCTGTATCGTCATTGACTGTTTCTCCTGCTCCTGTTGCCGCAACGGAAAATCCGAGCTGCTGCCCAGTTAGGGGATAAAAAACACTTGAATTTGCAACATTCAGAACCTGATTCGTCTGAAACTTTAGGTAGGTGACGATGCCCACATCATGTAAGTCTGGAACATGCTCATCGATACTTGCTCGTACGCCAACAACGGCAAACTTACTCTCGTGATCTATCGAAACATCCTCATAATAATGAAAGATGAGATCTCGCATAGGAGAATGTCCAGGGTGTGATGGGTAAATTTCTTGTAAAGCCTGACTGAGTTCTGGAATGGAAGGAAGGCCAAGTTTCTGATGTGGGAGACCAAAAAGAGTATTGGTATCATCAGCAACTCTTATTCCCCCCGCTACCATCGCTCCATCCGAGAGGATACAATTGCCCGCAGGCCACCAACAGGTCTCTCCATTCTGAAAAAAATAATTCTCCGTATATTCTTGACCATTCATGAGAAAACCAGTGTTTCCGGTGGAAACATAAAATCGTCCCTGCATCCCAAGGGCACTACACGTGGAGTTGTAGCTACATAAATAGTCATCATACCAATTATCCCATGCATAGCCCCCAGGCCTATAGACCCGTATCCAAGGAAAGGTAATCTGGGGCTGAGAACCTACTAGATTATTATTTCTTTCATCGATAAAACCTTCGAGCGGTGCTAGATCTTGAAGGCTGAACTTATGAACGGTTCTCTGGCTTAAAGGCGATGAAAAGCTACTTCCGCTTCCATTCACTGCCTCGTATGAATGCAGCGAAATGCTGAGAGTCTCTCCATTTGTTGCAAAATGAGGAGTGCCCCCGAGAGGAAGTGGCATCTGTCCAACTAAAATTGGCTGTCCTGAGGCATCGAGTCGATAAGCATAAACAGTAAGTCCCTGACGGATTATTGCAGTTTGTCCTAAAAGTGTTGCCCCTCCGGTGATATCAGTATGAATTTGATTTGCTCCATGGGGTATTATTCCTACAGGCTCACAGCCTGCTGGATTTTCTTGCGCATGAAGCGAAGTGCACCACAGAAAGAGGCATATGAAAATGAATGATAATAATCTGTCTGGTGAATAGCTCTTCAAATCCCACCCCTAGTAAAAACCTCTGCGTATCTCACGGTACAGAAGCTCGACCTCTTTTCCCCAAAAGATGTAGAGTCTCAACTCCTCTACTAAGGGATATGAACGAAAAATGACGAGATGTTACAGATTATTTTGCCTGCAGAGATGGAGAAAGCGTGGGAGAGAGCCGTTGAAGGTGGAGCAAACCGTATTTGCCTACAGGAGTTGCTGTAATGCTCTTATAAACCCCTGATAATGTGAAGAATTTTTATAAGAATCGAAAAAGTGCCTTTAGTGCTTCCTCAAGATAGGCAGAAGAGGGGAATTCACGAGAACATTGAAAAACATGATCCGCTCCCTCAATGGGCTCAAATTCAGATTGCTCTCCCCATTCTGCAAGCTGCTGTCCACAAGACAGCGGTACTCTCACATCTTTTGTACCATGAATAATTTGAAGTGGCATGGAGAGCGATCGTACGTATCTTTCCACTCTATTCGGCTCTCGCTCCATATCTTCCAAAATCTCAAGCCCCAAGGCAGTCTCTATGCCTAATCGCTGTATCGGATAAGGGATATGCCCTAATTCTTCCCATATTCGTCGATGCTCTTCTGTTAATCCAAAACGAGATGGCTCAGTCCCTGAGGGCGCTGACCAAACACTCACTCGTTCAATGACATGACTTACCTGAGAATCTGAAGCCGCACCAAGGGCAGATACCCCTCCTCGACTATGGCCGATTACAATGATACTTTTTACCTCTCCGAAGACATGATCTTTCGATATTACATCAATGAGAGAAACCAACTCTTGTCGCTCATGTTCAAAGGTATTTCGCGAAAATCCTTCGGGATCCGTGAGTTGGCCGGTTGTCGCATCCATGCCATTTCGAGAAAAATCGGGAATTAGGCTCGAGATACCTCTTTCAGCAAGAAATTTGGCAATCTCAGGAAGAAATGCGAACCGGCGGTGAGCAGAGAATCCGTGACAGATAACTGCTACTTTTCCGCGATCTACCGCTTCAGGGGCTCGGTACCAATCCGATTTCAGAGCGATCCCATTACCAAGTTTAACGAGGATTTCCTTCATCGTACTCCCTTGAACACAAATAACTTCCTCATTTTACTCACAGTATGCACATTCAAAATATTTGAGTAGTAACATTTTTGCCTCTATATTCTTTAGTATATGAGTTCTTTCACTTTTTCGCGAATTGCATTCAGGTTCTTACGTTCTTGGCTATAAACAGGGAATCTCGTATGGCACTTCTCTCTAAATTCAAAAAGACCTCCACGCAAAGTCTATCATGTGATTCAACACCGCACTTAAATTCTCAGAGACACCTGATCGGCGTACAAAAGTTTTACTCTAAACAAGAGATGGAAAGCTCCGCTCGATACCTATTCGCTATAAATCGTGGCCATGGACGCTCGCGCTTCTTATCGGATCAAGGACGAGACCAAAACACTCTAACGATTAAAAAATAGCGAGCTGAATTTCTTTATCGCTCGCCATTTTCATCAACGTAAAGCTCAAGTTCTGCAATAGACCAATCAAGTACTGGATGAGCCCCAATCTGCTTTATAATTATTTCAACGAGTGGTTCTTCATATTCTTTTACATATACTCGCTCCTGCTCATAGCTGAATGGCCAATGAAAGTCGTGATGAGGTGAAACTTGACACTCTCTGTAGTAACAGACCGTCTCAAAATCTGCCCGAGAAAAAAGAGTCATCGTGGTTCCGCTTTGAGAAATCCCTTTGATGACGAATTGTCTCGCGTAATCATGATCCCAATCTCCAAGAAAATATCGAAATGCTTTAATATGCTTTGGTTCTTGAAAAACAATTCGAAACTCCATTCCTGGTCTTTGTGGCTCTCCGCTTCCCCAACGAGTTTTTATATCACCATCAAGAGCGTTAAGGGGACTGAGCTCCTTGCCCTTGGTATTCGTAGAGACCTTCGCCAACTCCTCAGCTTTTATTTTTCTCAGCTGAAGCGGTGCTTTTGGAGACAAGTCATAGAGAAGAATATATCCTCCAACCTCTTCTCGAATGAAAGAGTAGTGATACATTGCTAATGCCCTCTCAAGAATCGATGCCTGCAAAGGAGCCAATACAAACGGAATATCCCATCGATCTTGACGCTCATAAGAAGGTATTCGTACTTGTGATGGCTGACCAAACACGGTGAACGTAACCCGCTGTTGAGTTTCATACGCCAGTCGATATCCCACCCAGTAGTTGGTATAAACATGTGAGATACCAAGCTCGGAAAGACGTTGAATAAGTGGCGCATGATCACGAGCTACACGTTGTTCTCGAAAGATAAATGGCTCTCCTGGAATAGCGCGCCCATGTAAGTATGCAGAACTTAAATGAAGCCCGAGAATCACCGCAAAGAAGGAAACTCCCAGCCCACGACTCAGATGATAGCTCTGTGATACTGCCGCACCGAACAGTGGGAAAAAGACTAAGTACAGCGGTAGCAGATACCTTGGAGCTTGTGAAAGATCTCCATAGGGACTTGAAACAAAAATCAGGGCTGTAGAGGCAAAAACTCCGACCAACATCAATACAGCATCACGCGCCACGGTCCCCTTACGAATGCCATACCAAAGAAAGACTATCGTAATCAGAAAAATGATAAACAAAAGGAAAAGGGAACCAGAAAACAACTCCTCGGTGTGCCAATATTGCTTCGCTCCAAGAAGGATAGGAAGTGAATTCTCTATAAATCCTCGAATATGGCTTCCATACTGAACTTCTCCTCCCCGAAAGAGTTGAGCGAAAGATGCAAACTGATTCTGAAGATTATAGAGCCAAAATGGGAGTCCTCCAAGAATTGCAAGGATTGTACATCCAAGAAAGCTCCAGCCCAGGGTCTTTGCTTTCTCATGATAACTTTCATTTTGATGCCAGAGCTTCCAGAAAACAGCAAAGGCAATGGGTAGATAGACATAGACAATTTGATTATTGGTCCACCATCCAAACCCAAGTATTACCGCAATAATTCCTAATCGAGTCCAATCAGGTCGCTCATCTCGCAACCAATAGATCGTGAGCAGCACGGCGAGTGCTGCAAAAAATACAATCTCGATGAATCCGCCACGAGCCTTGGTGCTCCAGACCAAAAGCGTACCGGGACCAATAGCACAAAGCGTAGCACTTACAATTCCAGCTAAGCGTCCAGCAAGCTGTACACCTATAAAATACACGACGAGAATAAATAGAAGCGAAAAAACAAGGGGGACAACTTTTATCCATGCAGGATGGAATCCAGCTAGCGAATAAAGCGCGCTTACAAGCATCGCCTCCAGACTTCCCATGTAATGCTGCCCATAATAAAAAACCGGCACTGTTGCTCCCTGGCTGATGTCTTGAGCCATGAGTCCTACAATCGCTTCATCTGAGTCCACTCGAAAATTACTTGCAGCAAGAAAATCCCATCTGAGACCAGTGGCAAGAAACAGAAGGATCAAAAGAACGACACCATCTCTCCACTTCACTTGGCGCTCACTGACTAGAGACATACTCAATCACCAACCCACAATGCACACAGAACAAGAGATACCAGAGGGAATACCCCTTTTTGAGCTATTTTTCCTCTCGAAGCTCGGCAATAGTCTATATCCTCTCTATTGCAGATTCCAGCACCTGCCCTACTTTCTCCTGATTACCAGGCATCACAGCCCCTCTATCTCTCACAGAATGCCCTTGACTCTGACTCACGACTCCCTTGAAGATAGCCGAGAACCGCAAAGATAGAGTGAGTTTATAGGTATGGAAGACTTTCTTACATTAGAAGGGATTATCGGTCTGGCTCTCCTAACACTGGTAGAGCTCGTGCTGGTTGTTGATAATGCTCTGGTAGTAATTCTTCAATGTAAACCGCTGCCGGAAAACCAACGAAGATTGATAGAAAGACTCGGTCTCATACAAGGAGCGGTAGTCCGAATCATTCTTTTGACTGCCCTCTCTTGGCTAACAGCTCTTACTGCTCCAATAGGAATCATTGAAAACGTGCTGGGTCTAAGCATCTCTTACAATGAACTTATTTCACTCGTAGGAGGTCTTGTACTCATGTGGATTGCGATCAAGCACTACAATGATCTCGGGATGTATCATCATCACATGCGTTCAAAGAAAACTCCGAGCCCTGCCCTCATATTGATACAAATTTTAGGGGTAAATTTAATTTTCTCACTTGATAGCGTTCTCAGTGCAATTGGAACCGTTGATTCATATCCAATAATGGTTACTGCCGTAATGATTTCAGTTCTCGTACTTCTTACCTCGGTTGGTAAAATTAGTCGGATCATTGAATCAAATCCAAATCTTAAAGTATTTGCTCTGAGCCTTGTATTTCTGATCGGCGGCTTTTTGTTTGCTGAGGGGCTAGGGGCTCATATCGAGAAAAACCAGCTCTATGCAGCGATGGGCTTCGGGCTTTTTGTGCAAGTAGCATATATGAGAAAGCGAACTCGACTCTATGCAGACCCGGAGATGAAGAAGCGTATCGAACCCCTCAAAGAAGCGCTCAACGAAGCGGATTCGCTGTAACACAGATTGAACGCCAATGGGAAAACAAAGCGTCTCCCAGACTCTCACGTACGATGCTATCTTTTCTCGATACTCATAAAGATTGTATATAGAATGTAGGGACTGACTCTGGTTTGTAATAAAAAATCGATTACAGAACCACATCAACATTCTGGGCACATGAATACTTTCTCACCATGAACCGTAGAAGACCTTTATATATCTTAGTAGGAGTGATTTGCAGTCTTAGCGTTTTTCTGTTTTGCGTAATACTATTCTCCTATCAACAGATACAACTTTGGGGAAACAAGCCTCTTTCTTTCTCAACCCTAATAGAAATTGAACTAGAACGAGGGGAAAGTTTAGGTGCTCTTGCTATAAAACTCGAGAATCACGGTGTTATCGAATCTCCCGTAGTTTTTAAACTTTGGGTCAGGCTTTTTTCCGATTATTCCCGCTATCAAGCTGGCCATTATCAATTTCAGCCTCATACGACACCCTCTCAGATTGATACAGCGATTCGAAGGGGAGATATCTATGAACCAGTCGTGCTAGAGATGACTATTCCCGAAGGATTTACTCAGCAACAAATACTGGCTCGTGCTGTTAAAAGCAAAATTGGAACGCTTGAGGAACTAGAGCATGCGCTTACAGCCGAAAACTGGCACGTACGCTATCCGAGACTCTCGCAACCAGCTTCATCTCTTGAGGGTTATCTTTTTCCCGCTACTTATCGATTTACGACATTTCCGTCGCCCAATGAGTTTATCTCGACTCTCTTAAATACATTTTTTGAAAAACTACCGGCCGACTACATCTCAGCATTAGAAACAATGAATTTTTCTCTTCAGGAAGCGGTCACAATGGCAAGTCTTATTGAACGAGAAACCAATAGAAATGAAGAAAGACAAATTGTTTCAGAGGTTATTCACAACCGTCTACGAAAAAGAATAGCCTTAGGCATTGATGCCACTATTATCTATGGTCTAAAGGATTTTGATGGGAATCTGCGCTACCGCCACTTGAATGATAAGACCAATAAATATAATACCCGCATTCATCTAGGCCTTCCTCCAACTCCTATCTGCTCACCAGGGCTTCATTCGCTGAAGGCTGTTATTACGCCGACGCACCATGGTTTTCTTTATTATGTTGTTGATGCTAACGACTTCTCAAGACACCGCTTTACCAAAAAGCTCTCTGAACATAATCGTAACGTAGAAGCATACTGGAGAGCACGAAAAAAGGCAGATATAATTTCTCAAAAGCCAGTCAGGTAAGCTTATGTATCCAATTTCAGTAATCGTTCCCTTGGGGAAAAATGAGTCATCTGTTCAACACCTCATTGATGCATTATTACAATTCGAGGCAATCCATGAGATCGTCATCTCAACTACAAAATGTTGTTTGCACGAGACGCCTCTTGATACCGCTCAGTCTAAAGTAAAGTGGGTTATATCGGATACTCCGCCGGGAAGAGCACGTCAGCTAAATGCCGGAGCTGCCCATTCCTCTGGGAACTATCTGTGGTTTGTACATGCCGATTCCAGACTTGCTGCCTCAACTATTAAAAGTATGATGACTTCTATTATCGTGCATCCGAGTGCACTTTTTTACTGTGACCTGAAGTTCAAAGAAGACGGGCCAAATCTCATGGCATTAAATCAATTTGGAGCATGGATACGGTCTCGTTACCTGGGCCTTCCGTTTGGCGATCAAGGACTTTGCATCTCTGCTGAGAATTTTCGCGCTCTAGGGGGCTACGATGAAGATGTCCAGGTTGGAGAGGATCACCTGTTCGTCTGGAAAGTAAAAAGAGCAGGAATGCCCATCATTGCATCAGGGGGGATAATCGAAACGAGTGCTCGAAAATATGCCCAAAATGGATGGCTTTCGGTCACCTATTCACATCTTCTTACAACAGGCACACAGGCATGGAGAGAATGGCGACGATCCAGCAGTACCTCTGGGATATCTTCCTGATGTGAAAGATAGTCTCTATCTGCTGACTTTTGACGAATAGCTCTGATAGACTAGCGGGGAAATGCAAAACAAAAATCCATCGATACTTCGAGAACAGTTCCCTACCTTTCTCTATAGAGGCTTTGAAATCATACCAGAGCGTAATAGAGATACTGTTCGATACTTCTATACCATTGAGGGGCTAGAGGATTTTACCAGTGAGTTTCACTTTCCTCGTGTTGACTCGCAAAAACGTATTGACCAACTCATTCCAATGGTAACGAGGCTCGGATTAATAGAAGCTCTGAGCTACTGGAAAGCGACATGCTCACCTCAGTTTCAATTCGTAGATGTTGAAATTTCATCAGACGAGCTCACTTTTTGGAAACATCTCTTCTATCATGGTCTTGGCGAATTTCGATATCAGAATGGAATACAGACTCTTGAGAATGAATTTATTTCATTTTGTGGATCAGTAGACTCTCCCACACATTATTCTATACCGCTTGCTACGGATGGAAATCTCATACCAGTGGGTGGAGGAAAAGACTCTCTAGCTACTCTCGAACTCCTCGCTCACCAAAAAAATGAAAACATGCTTTTTTTTCTCAATCCAAGACCTGCTTGCATGCGCTCAGCATCTGCTGCAGGCTACGCAAAAGGCGATATTTTTGAAGTATCTCGCTCGCTCGATCGAAAACTATTAGCACTGAATAGCTTAGGATATCTCAACGGACATACTCCATTTTCTGCGCTACTTGCTTTTGTTTCGCTGTTAGCTGCTGCGCTTTTAGGAAAAAAAAACGTCATCTTATCAAATGAGAGAAGTGCCTCTGAAACGAATATCGCGGGTAGTGAGGTAAACCATCAGTATTCAAAATCACTAGAATTTGAGTCACAACTTCGAAGCTATTCCCACATATATCTATCTCAAGATATTGAATACTTCAGTTTGCTACGCCCACTCCATGAAGTACAAATTGCCCGATATTTTGCCAACTTTACCAAGTATCATTCAATTTTTAGAAGTTGCAACGTGGGCTGCTATGAAGACAAATGGTGTGAAGAGTGTCCAAAGTGCCTTTTCGTCGCGCTGATTTTATCACCGTTTACATCATTACAACCGATCTTCCGCAATAACCCTCTGGAGAATCAGCATCTTGAAGAAATGCTCCTTGACCTCTGCTTACCAGCTCGAATAAAGCCTTTTGAGTGTGTTGGCACACGAGAGGAATCAACAGCGTGTGTAAGGGAACTTTTGCAAAGGAATCCGGTATCAAAGCTCTTGAGGGATAAGAACCAGATCTGTGTCGAGGAAAGCACTCTGAAGAGTCTATTATACGATTGGAATGAAAGGCACTTTCTCCCCCAGGAGTTCGAGAAATGCGTGAAACAAAAAGTATTGCAGCAATGATACGAGATGCGTTAGCCAAAGAGTTCTCTGCGAAAAAAATCCTTATTCTTGGATATGGAGCGGAAGGAAAGAGTACCGCCACGCTCCTCCGTGAGATGAATACTCATTCGACAATGGCAATTGCTGATATGAGAGAAAATCTATCTATCTCTCACGCAGATATCCTGTATCTCGGCGAGCATTACCTACAAGCCTTATCGGAATATGACCTCGTAATTCGCTCGCCAGGAATCCCTCTTTCAAAGCATATCTGGGAAGAATGCGGTTCACGAATTACAAGTCAGATCGAGCTTTTCCTCAAATATTTCCGAGGAAAAACAATTGGAATCACTGGAACCAAAGGAAAGACTTCAACAAGCTCACTCCTTGCTTCAATACTTGAAGCTGCTGGGAAAAAGCCACTTTTGATGGGAAACATCGGCATTCCAGTATTTGAGCGGATTGACTCCTGTTCCGTAGATAGACCCGTAGTGCTGGAGCTTTCCAGCCATCAGTTACAACATATTCGATACGCACCAACACTCTCAGTCTTACTCAATATCTATAAGGAACACCTAGAATACTACGACTCTTTTGATGATTATGCGTCGGCTAAATATCGTATCCTCCTCAGCGACAATGACACGCAATCCCTTGCATTTGTGCATCAGTCACTAAAGAGTCGTATTCACGCACTAGAAAATACACGAGAGATACACTGGATTGGAGACAACCTTGAAATTCTCCGCGAATTGAACCTCCCACCTTATCTGGAGTCACACCACCAAAGAATTAACTCACTCTTTGCCATCACTATCGCGCGCTCTATGGGAATCAGTATGGAGAATATCCAAGAAGGAATTACGAGATTTCAAGGGCTTCCTTTTCGAATGGAAGATGTAGGGACATTCTCAGGGATTCGCTTCATCAATGATTCTGCTTCAACCATTCCTGAGGCAGCAATATCCGCGATACAGTCTCTTCCCGATATCTCAACTCTTATTATCGGTGGTATGGAGCGAGATGTCCCCCTGACTGAGCTTGTCCAATTTTTGGTCTCCACTCCTCAATTGAACATTATCTGCATTCCAGATACCGGGAAGAAGCTTTATCCTTTACTGCAAGAAGCAAACTATCCTCTCAAGTCTCTCTTTCAAGCAGACACCGTTAATGAGGCGGTAACCATAGCAATGCAAATTACCCCAAGAGAAACTACCTGCCTCTTCTCTCCAGCTGCAGCAAGTTATCATGCGTACAAGAATTTTATGGAACGTGGCGCTGCTTTCAATACGGCTTTAGAGACTACATCCTAACTATTTCAGCTCAAACTCAATTGGAATCTGAAAAGTCAGAGTTTTACTTTGAAACGCCTTTTCTGGTCGAGGAAAAGGAGCTGCAGCATGGATCATGCGAAGAACTTCTCGATCAAAAAAAGAATACTTTGCGTTCTTCGTAATCCTTGCTCCCAAAAGCTTTCCTGTATTTGACACCTGTATAGAGACCAATACTTCTCCCTCTAGACGGAGCCGTTGCGCTCTTGGCGGATACCTCTTTTCTTTCGCTATCAAACTCAAGATTAACGAGCGGTAGTCGTCTGTGAGTTGTCCATTCTCCTCGTTCATGAGCAACTCATGTTGCATCATCGCGCGAGCCCCGTCTGCTGCTTGCTCATTGGTGAATTCAGGGAAGTCCTGCTTTTTATCGGGTTGGGGCACAACGGCTTTCTCCTCCTTGGGAAGAACTGGTTTCTCAATCGAAGGAGCCCTCACTCTCTTCTGTATCTCAACTTCTTGTTCAATGAGGGGCTGAAGGCGAATGGCAAGCGTCTTACTGCCTGAATGATGCTGGGAGGCCAAAAGCGGGATACTGTCCCGAGCACAAAATACACCTATAGCGAAAACAACATGCGCTATGATGCTTAGTCCAATGGATATGTGAGCATCTCTTTGACTCATCTCCCAAGGGTATCGGGTAGTCTTCCTTTAGGCAAATTTGAACGTGCAGGACTGCCACTCAGCAAATATCAGTAATATATGATAGTTACAAGGCTCAGAGTGCGCACTTCGAACTCAGAAATGGGTCTGCTCTTCTCAATTCTTAGGGATAGAGCTGACGAATATTCCATTCACCGGGTTTCACTCCAACCGTATACTCAAACCGGTCATGAAGTCGACTCATTCTTAATTCCCAAAATTCGAACCGCTGAGGAATTAATCGATACCCCGTCCAGTACTCAGGACGGGGAACGGGCTTGTTCGCAAACTTCTGCTCGAACTCAG
>Ga0181585_10004934_pt1 | contig 11581 bp, 4 predicted proteins | sample 071ome_29_FD_132469 | JGI IMG/M metagenome (GOLD analysis project Ga0181585, IMG submission 132469) | Coastal salt marsh microbial communities from the Groves Creek Marsh, Skidaway Island, Georgia - 071407BT metaG (megahit assembly) | ecosystem: Environmental > Aquatic > Marine > Intertidal zone... | reverse complement strand
TCAAACTAATGCGATACAAAGTACACAAGGAGAATATCAATCAACAGGTAGAATGACAGAGAACCAAGAAAGGTTCATTGATGGTAAAAGTAAACAGTTAGATATCAGTCCAGCAAAACTGTTTAAAGATGTATTTAATCTTTCTGTGTCAAGGAAGATTGATAAGAAACAAGCGAGTGATGCGATTGAGAAACTCAATGAGTATCAGCAAAATAAAGATTTAATTCCTAGTTCAATTACTGGTTATCAAGAAGATTGGAGAAAAGCATGAAAGTAAATTATCAAACACGTAACGGTCGTCTTAGTGTTGAGTTGTCAGGAGATGATCAAAAGGGCATCTTTGCAGAAATTGCAAGGTTTCAAGAGGTCTTTGAGGAATCGTCGTGTGGTAAGTGCGGTAGTGACAATGTAAGATTTGTCGTTAGAACTGTAGACGATAATGAATATTATGAACTACGCTGTGCAGACTGTGGCGCAAGACTATCGTTTGGTGTAAATAAGAAAGGTGGAACACTATTCCCGAAACGTAAAGACCCAGACGGAAACTGGTTGCCTGATCGCGGGTGGGTAAAGTGGAACGCCAAAACTGGTCAAAATGAATGACCACTGTCTTAAACAAAGTAAGTGTTGCTATCTTCTCATAAGACAGACAAACCAAATAGCACTACTATTATTAAATAAGAATAATAACCTTACTTTATAGTAGAAAGATCAAGTTATCTAATAACATAAAACCAAGTTAGCTTTCTTGAAGAGTTATTAGCGACCCCAAAAAGCAGAGGGGGTATTACCCCCTCATACCTTTTATTATGAGATGATAAGATTCTGGCCTTAATCAAATAAAAGAAAGCACAAACCAGATAAAACCCCGTGTGAAAGCGGGGTTATTTTATAAATATTCTAAAGTGACGTACAGTCCGTATTCCGTCTTACTTCCAATGGTATCTGGGGAAGCAGAAAGAGCGATGTACCAGTCGTGTCGTATGCTACTGTGTAGCGTTCCATCAGTAGTAACATAGTTATAGTAACCGTCACTAGCCTGAGACGGAAGTGTGCTTTCCGGACTTGTGTTTAGCCCACTTTCTCCGGGAGATGACGTTAAATCTAGCTCGTTGTCATCATCTGTAGCTAAAAACGTCTTCCAAGTGGAAGCTGAATCGCCTTTAAGTGAAAGAGTACCTGTTCCAGCATTGTCGGCAGAAACCGGATGTGGATGACGACACTCGAAAACCTTTGTAGAAACCCCGGTAGCTGGGTTAGCTGGATTGACTCTATCAAAAATTCGCAACTTACAGTTTTGAACCTTTACGGCTGAATCATTTGTGAATCTAACATTCAATGGAGCATAGTAATTTGGCATAGCATCTAACTCAATTGCGCCAGCACCATTACTAGAAACTCCGGTAGAAGTGATAAATTTAGTATTATTTACCTTAACACCAGACGATGTACCGTTAGAATTTGTTACATATGTAGTATTTTGCCACTCTCCGACCGGAACCGAGAGACCAAACAAGTCGCCAAAGAAGCCAATACCAGAATTACTGGTATGCTCTATGAGAGTTGGATCGTCGCTACTAGCTTGCGCCGGAATGTTAGCGTGAAATGTAATTGAAGCTGCCATTTTTTATCTCCTGTTAAGAAATTTCACTATATTATACACGAAAATTGTTTAATTATCTGAAAGAAGACCCTCCACCGAGTCCTCCTCCACCCAAGGTGTTTCCTTGATTATTACTGTTATCAAAAAAGGCTCCACCAAGTCCGGTATCAAGATTAGAATTCATAGAGAATGAATCCGCATCAAAACTCGAAAAATCATTTCCATTTAGATTAAGAGTAGAATTTGCAGAATTGGTTGAAGTAGTAGACCCGTCGTTGGTTCCAATGTTCAATCTTACCATCTGTTCTGCTGGGAAAGGTATATCGCCAGCATCTATCCTAGTGTGAGAAATATCATTATGATAATGCAGAAATATGTCGTATTGATTATTAGCACTAAAATCTATAATATCTATATTAGTTGTTAGGGCATCTTGTTCTTGTGGTGTCAAATTATTATCATCACACCTTGGAATATTTGGTGTTACCTTAATTTCTCTAGAGCCAGTAGCGAGTTTGGGTTTAAAATCTGTTAAAATTGGACTAAGAATAACCTGACCAGCAATCGTAAAAGCTTTCAATCCAGTGCCTTGAGTTGGGTTAACCGATTGAGGGTATGGTATAATCTCCAATCCACCAGTCGGGGCATCGTCACCAACTTCCCACTGGATAATTTGCTCTGAAGGTAAAAAGTCCTCAATATTAAACCTTAAACCGGGCGCTTCTACTTTAAAACCTGTAATACCGCCGTGGTCTCCTGATGTTATTGCTCTTAATAGGAAACCTCCTTTTCCGCCAGCCACGCTGAATAAATCTGAGTTTGAATAACCAGCACCACTAGCCGTTATCATTATTTTTTTATTAATATCTTTTACTGCTTCAGGACCATACCCCTCTTCTACCATTTGAGTAATATCATCGCTACCCGAAGGCGCAACCGCTAAGACGTTATAATTAAATGAATATGGTAGAAGTTTTCCACGTCTTTGCGTAGTTAGCTTCCAATCCTCTGAGTTTGATCTGATTTTATGAGAGCCAGTAGTTATGGCGTCTCCAAAAACATCAGTGCCAGCTGGTATCTCATCCAAACCGTTGACTGTAGCATAAGTGGGAACTCTTAAATCTAAATCTGAATCTCTTCTTGAAACTTTATACCACTTATCGCTATAGCTGTATGCGTCTTGATCTACAAAAGTGCCATTAACAGGATCATTATTATAAAACAAACCTCCTACGTCATTGTCAGCCAATATCTCTTCGTTTGTGTAAACCGCTCCGCCGCTAGCCCAATTCATCGTAACATCTTGTCTTTCGATTACAATGTCATCGTTAAAATGATGAACAACAAAAAATCTTGGATCGTAGACAGTCAACTCTCTTGGGTGCTGAGTGTATATTCTAGCATAAAGATTAGTCGTAGCGGCATCCTTATAATCGCCGTTTCTAAGAGAACATCCAAATTGATTGCCCTCAATTGGAGAGAAAAATTCTAAATATCCGTCAACCCCTAGTGCATTTTCTGTCGTTATATCAATTATATCGTTTGTTGAAACAGTTACGACTGCGCCAATAACACCAATAGCCCCAGCGCCACCATCAAGCTTGGGATCATGCCAATTTTCATCCCACCAATTTCTTGGATTATTTACTGTATCAGGTATGCCATTGTTTTCATACGGAGAGATGTCTACATTATACTTTAATCCATTATGGAATATTTTATTAAGATTTTCACCTTCCCCCTGTTTTCCTATTAAACTATACTCACTATCTAAACCGGTATCTGTCGTATACCAATTTCTTAATAAAGATTCTTTTGAGAGAAAGGGTTCATATAGGTTATAACTAGTGGCTTGATAAATACGATAAGCATACTCACCTCTGTTGTCAGATTCTAATGCCAATTCCTTATTATCGCTCACTAGGCTTACAGAGCCTGCTCCTTCCCAACTATTGGGAAAATCAGCTGTGTAAAATTCCCACTGAGAATAAAGCTCTTGTGATAAAGGTCTAAACTCAATTTTAAGAGCATTATTAGGCTTTATATTAAATACATTATCGTGATATGAATATGAATCGCCGCCCGTACCGCTAGAAGAAAAGAAGCTAACTTTCTCATCAGAGAACACACCACTTACTATTTCTTTATCTTCACTCATCTTCCTCTTAGAAACCCAATTATATCTAATCGGACGACCGTCTTCACGTTCATCGAAGTATCTATATATGTTAGATCTAAAATTATCTTGACTAGTTGCTAGCCTTATCTTTTCTTGCCAATGACCTACAGAGGAAATAGGCCAACCCCATTGACCCTGCGTACTACAGTTGGTGGCAATGTCGGCTGGAAGATTCCAAAAGTTTCCTTGTTCTTCATGGAACATACCTTTTTTTTGTGCGCTGTTAAGCAGGTCATAATTACCTCTAACAGAAATATCGTCAGAAAATGGGGTAAAAGGACTTTCTGATCTACCTACATTATTAAAAAATCCATATGTTATTTCAGTAAGAACGCCATTTGAACTAGTAGTATTATTGATGCACATATTATTAGCGTATAAACAAAAATCTCTGTTTTCATTTTGAACTTGAGCTAAAGTTGTGCCTCCAACATGGCCGTCTGGAAATACGCATCCAAAAAATGGATAGGTATTCATCTTCTTATCATAACCATCATCCTCAAACGGCTGATTGTCTGCGTCAAACCCAAATCTAATAGCAGATAAAGAATTTTCATTATTAGTCTTTGTCCCACCAAAATGCCTACCCATATAATCCCAAGAGGTTATCTGCATATATCCATTTGTAGTTTCTATATACTGCTTGGAGCTTTTTTGTTGTCCGTCAATATCTATGACTGGAAAACTTGCGCTATACCTTTCTTTATTGGATTTTGCACTATTAGTTATAGGTTTAATCGTAGCTGAATTTTCAACAGGAATCTCATCGCCTTTATAAAACTCATTATAAAAAGCTTTTTCGTATGTAAGTGGGTCAATGGTTACTTTTCTATCTTTGGTTTTAAAATAGTGCATCGTATTCGTCATCAAATACGTAAAATCCCAGTTAGGATCTGCTGGCGCAACGGGCGTTGCCGCTCCTGCACCCGGAGTTAATGGAATCCACACACCTTGGATTTTCTGTAAAATGACGGGATCGCCAGACGCAAACCCAACATTAAATGGATTATATACATCAATAAAGACTTTTTCATTTTTTATTGCCTCCTCTGTTGCCCTTTCTCTCTGCTCTCTAGTTAGCTTAAAGTTTGGCATCCACTGTTTTGGATTCCTATTCTTCATTAATATTGGCATAGCAGAACCCGTCTTAATACCAAACCCATTGCTTGGGTCTAACAACGTATTCTCATCGGAAAGAAGAAAATCTACTGGATATTCAGCAGCAGCTATGTCGCTCTGAAGAATTGCAAAAATTTGCTGAGTACCAGACTCCCATCTTCCTTCTAACTCGCTATACGTCATACTCATTGGAGCAGAAACGGCGTTTGAAGGTTTAGGATTGGATACGTTATATTCTACTTGAGAGCCTTTTTCGTCTTCATTAACATAAGTTTGCCCAATGGGATTTTGTCTTAATTGTGCATATACAGGGTTTTGAATTGCCGCAACCCTCTCTGTATTTTTTGGGTTACTACCACCATAGAGATGTAATCTAAATTCTATTTCATCGTTTTTTAGACAGCTATCGCTAACCTCTCTTGGGATTCCCCTGTGCGTTTTCACTGGTAACTGTAAAACAAAACCAAGGCGAGACTTCCATAGAATACAACCCTGCTTGCTAGCCCTAATATCTGTTACAAACTCATATCTTGCCCGTTCTTTTCTAGTAAAGTCTTCTACTTTCTTTGTTCTATGAAGAATATTAACAAAATTATTTACTTGTATGATCTTGTCAATAATACTCCACTGTAGACTGTAAGCATTATCAGAATAAGAACTTGGCTCTAAATCTCCACCGTCAACATTTTTTTTTGCAAACTCGTCAAGTTGAAGGTCGCTATATGTATACGATTCTTCCTTTATCTGAAGTGACCAGTTTTGTATTTCTATCTCTTCGTATCGACCATTTCTACCGCTACTTCTCCAAGCGTTTATGTAAAGATCTTTTGTTAAATTTTGCGAACCAATGATAGCGTCTACGGGCGAATCGAGGCCGGGATATAGAGTATTAAGTGCGTTTTGGTATAATTTTACGTTTTCATACTTTGACATAACCGCGTTTGGATCAAGAGAAAACATCTTGCTCATTGGTACTCTATCAACACCGGTTTTTGTCTCGCAAACCCAGTCATAAATCTCATTCAAAGAAAAAGTAGATAAACCTAATTTTTCAAAGAATCTATGCTTAACAACAAATAAATGAGAATCATTCCAGTTTGAGTCCTGAAAAAGTCCCTTCATTTTGTGATTTGTATTATAAATCCTACTCACTGATTAGTCCTCCTAAGTGTTGCACTCATGTCTATGTATCCAGCATGTGGAAAATAATCGCTATAAGAAGAATTATCTGCACCGTGAAAGAAGGTGTTGTAATTACCACCGGCAGTAGATTGCCACTTAATTCTCTGTAAAGCTTTTTCGTCATCTATGCTAATCGCTTCCTCTAGATATTGAGGAGTTTGCGTAGCAGATGAAAGGGTGTATTTATCTATAGAAATTATTGGATCTTCAACCTGACTTTCTGGATATACGCTAGAAAGCTTATAAGGTGTACTTTGTTTATCAACAGATGCGTATAGATTATTATACACCGTCTCGCCTCTTTCAAGAGAAGAATATATCTGCGAAGATTGAGCAAACACAGCTCTTGCTTGACTTCCGATAATATCTTGCCCCTTAATAGAACCTCTTATACCTTGTCTTATTCTCTTATTTCTATCGTCAATAATTCTCTGTCGCTCTCTAGCCATTTGGCTTATAGCAATTTCTTTTTGTTTTTGTAGCTTACCAAATCTAGACGAATACAGATCTAGCTTAACCGTTGTTTTAACGCTATTGGATATATCTAAAGATATAGATGTAATTATTGGTCCATCTTCTTTTAAACTTCTACCGGCTATAATACCACTTGGCATATCTGGGAATACGAATCCACCACGTTCAGAAAACAGCATTAAGCTATTTGAAAACTCTGACTTTAGTTTTCCAGCTTCGTTCATCAGTTGATATCCAGCATAATTCCAAGGCGCTAAATTCTCATCTTTAATAAATTCAGACTTACCGCCAATATCAATATATCTTTGCTTTTGGGCTACTGGTTTAATGCCAGAAAAGGCATAGTCGGAATTAAAGTTGTAAGAAGAGTACCAAGGACCATAACACCTTTCGTTCGACATAAGAGGAAGCGCTACAATATCTGGGTATATAGGAGAAGGTGCGGCGTAGTTTATATTCAAATCTGGGTTTGCAATATTATAGTTACGCTTTGCTTCTCTTTGTGCAATTTGTGCATTATGTAATTCTGAGAACGAAAATTCATCACAATTAATTGGAATTTGTTCGTTAATAAAAGGCGCTGGCTGTTCAAATCCAACCGGACCTCTAACAACATCTTGAGTTAATATGCTTTTTATCGTATTTGTATTAGCAGATGAAAATATAGAGTCTACAAATCTTTTTTCTTCAGTGGAAGAGATTCTACCGGGAATCGTAATCAAAGCCCATACGTGATCTGGGTCTAACTCTTCATCGTTTGTAACAACTTTCCAGCTTTCAGTTTCTTGCTGATACCTACGCATATAATCTTGATTTCTATATCTCGTTTCATCAGAGCCACCCATTGAGGCGACATCGAATAACGGAGAGACAACAGATTGAGCGCATCCAACTTTTTCTTTGCCGTCAGTAGGATCTGTAAATTGAACTACTTCTGGCTTACTGAACGACGGTTGCCACCTAACTCTGCGACCATAAACGAATGTTTCTGGTGCCACCATTTTATCTTCAGATGGTAGAAGGAGATCAGCTTTGTCTTTTAATATTTTAGGAGCCATGTAAAATTTACTATCTATAGAGCATTTTACATACGCCACGGCTTTTGGTTTTTTGTAATCACCATCGGATAGCAGTCTTTCTCTAATTCTATTCATTGTATCTGGTTGCTCTGGATTAACATTTTCCAAATCATCCATAATATCTGGAACAATCCCGTCTTTTGTTAAAACTTCTTGGTAAACGCTATCAGCCCCCACTTGACTAAAATCTAAATACTGACTATCATTAAATCTTACATAAGCAGAAAGCCTACCATTCTCGCTAAGAAATGAGGTCAGGTCTTTAGGAGCTAGTTGTTGCATTTGAACCGGAGGAATTGAATTCTTGTCATCAGAAACCGATATTGCCGATATAGCGTTATAATTCAAATTACGAGGAAATATGTCAAAATCAAAAAATCCACCTTGAGGTTCTGGCAAATAATTATATTCCCACTTATCGGAAACTGGGTTCCAATGAACTTTAAGCGCACCGTCACTATTTTTAAAATCCTCTTTCAAAGTTACGACATAAGGCGGACTTGTTGAATATAAAGATATAATCTCAGGATCAGTAATATTTATTGGCATCAACTTTGGGAATTGAACTTTTTCAAAATTTTCACAATATAGATATCTTTGATATGGAAACTTTAACAGTGTTCTTGAGCTATATTCACTAAATCTTCTCTGCCCCTCTTTACCCAACCAAGTAGAAGAGGAGATGAAGCTATTACCCGTCTTGTGTACGGGTTTAGATGGAAAGCCAAATGGACTACCAATTGTTTCTAGTATTTTCTCTCCAACGTCACCTCCGTCAACCAATACTCCCGGTACCTCATTTCCTTCAGCATCTAAAGCTGGAACCAGTTCGATATTAGCATTTATAGAGGAGAAGGTAGAGAAGTTATTATTAGTATATTTTGGTATTTTAACTAAGAACTTCTTTCCTAAGTTTTCTTCTGCAACAGACTTAATAAATTCATAAACTTTCTTGGCGTTCTTTTCTGCTTTTCTTGAGTTCTTGCTAATGTTCCTCATTAACTTTTCATTTCTTTCTAAAAAGCTTTCTATTCTAGCTAACTCTTGAACAATTTCATCTGGACCGGTGTTTTGTAAAATATTATTCCAGTCGTCTTGGATTTCCTTCATCCGTTTTTGAGCGCAGTTTAATTGATCGTTTAATAATGTTGTATCTTCATTTAAACCGTTATTGGTTACTGCGGCGGCATATGGTGCATTACCTCTTGAATCGGATGCGGTGTCATCAGTTCCGTTGTTTTGGTTCGGGTTTGCTTCTTGTTTATCCACATTTAAAACAGCATCGCTATCCTTAGATAATTTATCTCTGTAATCCTGAATTTTAGTAAGAATATTATTTTTAATATTTCCTAGTCTAATAATACCAGCTTCGGGGATGCCAATTCTTTCTGCCCTTTTATAATATAAAGGATAGCCATAAGGTGGAGAGCAAGGGCTTCTTGGTAGATTGTACTCAGGGTCTATAGCTGAATTGACGCTCGGTGTAGAATCTAAATAAGTCAAGTCTTCTGGATAAAAATTTTCTGGATCTACCGTCATCCCAAAAGCTTGACCACGATCTGAATTAAATACGCACCTTGGTACAGAAACACCAAATTCTCTATTTGTTAAATCTCCAAGACCAAAACTTTCTGGTAGATTTGTAAAACCATCTATCTGCGTATCTGTGGTGGCAGCCAAGTTATCGTAAAAGGCTTTACCTTCTGTTAGCTCTTCTATGTATAGGTCATTGTAATCTAAAAGAAAATTTTTCCATTTTTCGTAAGAAACAAGAGCCGCCCTCATTTCCATTTCAGTAGCTACGTAGTAGTTACCGACTCCTATAGCGTCTAAGTTGGAGGTGTCTAACATAACTTGCTGATAAGAACCAAAACCTCTAGGTATAGTTACAGCATTATCGCCAATAAACCCATAAAAAGGCAGGATCTGCTGCTTCAAAGAAGCCTCAAGGCTCCATTGATTATCTATAACGTCTTGATGTCTTTGGTCTTTAACGTTGTATAATTTCTTTCTATATTCCAAAACATCTCTATCGTATTGAGATGAAAAGAAATACATGTTCACTTCTTGTGCGCCAGCTACTAATTTATCGGTAACGACGTTAGATAATTCAAATCCAACGTCTTGATTTTCTACGTAAATATTTCTAGCAGATAACTCATCAAGATATTTTTGAATGGCGCCATATGAAGGTTGTTTAGACCTGTCGATAGCTTCTACCCTTATAACGCCGTGAACTATTTTCTCGTACAAACCTTGCTCTATATAATATTTATTTCTACCATACAAGAACTTAAATGCTGGATGCTCAACCACTGGCTGTAACGAAACAACTAAGTCGTGACTAATAATATCGCACATCTCTTGACATAGCGATAAAAGATCTATTTGTTCAAAATCTAAGAAATAAAGATCTGGAATCTTATCTACCGGGAAGCCACTAAAATCTACAATATAATTAAACCCTCTAAAATCTATCTCACCACCAAAGCCAGCGTCTTTGTACTCTTTGGGTAGCTGACCATATTCTTCCCACATAGCAGCTAACGCCTGAGAAACTCTAAACCAAGGTATGCCGAGGTCGCTTCTTCTAGCAAAACCCTCTCCAGTTATTGGAAAGTATCTAGGCATTGGATCTGGAAGAACATCACCTTCTAAAATAGAAATAGCGCTACCAAAAGTGACACCCGGTAAAAAATCTTTAAATTCATATATGTCTAATAAAGCATCGGAAGCCTTAGATGTAGAAGCGACACGCTCCTCTTTAGTATATTCACTTCTACCTACATATTTAACTTTCCCAATATCTTCTCCAGTAACCATTACTCTTTTCTGAAAAATCCATTTATCATAGCAGTCATTTTCTAGAGCTGTTTTTAGTTTGTCAGATGGGTCATATTCTAAGAAGCCAAAAACATTAATCATGTTTTGATTATCAAAAGTTGTATCTGCGTAATTACCTAGTATCAATTGAACATTAGAAAGTATTTCTCTAGGGTCTACAACTTGAACGTCAAAAAGCGGATTACCGTTCTGACTTTTATTTTCAGTGTAGTTTTGTAAAATTCCTCCAAATAATATATGATCGTAACCTCTATTCTCGCCTTTTTCTAATAAATCAATATCTACGAGCTTTTCTCTATCTTCCCAAGTTCTTACTCCGTCTTGACCTTCTTTCATTAAAATATAATGTGGTCCGGGGGTAGAATCAAAAGTGCCAGAAGTAAGAAATTCTTTAAATTTTGGTCTTACTGCTGGATGGTAGCCCTTTTCTCCAATATACTGAGGATATAGTATATCTAAATATTTTAGCCAAGATTCTTTTACGGATGCTAAGTTTTTGCCAAACTTAAAGAATACAGGTGAACCGACCGGAGGCGGAATGAAATTATCATATTCTCCATTGTGATATACATCGTCACCCTCTCCCAATGGTTTTTCATCAGATTTATTATACTCATCCGACACTAGAGAGACTGATAACGTAGAGCTAGTGTCACCAAAACCGACATTAATATTAAAATTTCTAATAGAAGCGCCTAAAAAGGTCTGCTGAACAAACCCCTCGTTGCCATTAGTCCAGTCGGCAAAAGAAGTCTTACCCTCTTTACCTTGAGTTATATTAAATGATCCGGGCCAATGTGTTCCTAAATCACCACTTGACGGTATTAATGATTTATAGTCTTCCATTAATTTAACTCCTTGATGACTTGTAATTTATCGCAGTCACAACCACAAAAAGATTCTAGTGAATTGTTTGCGTCTCGCAATCTTTCTCTTAATTGTGTGGGTGAACGAAAATTTGCGTCAATTCCGCCCCCGTTAATTATTTTTTTAGCATTACGTTCAAATGTTTGGGTTCTTGATGTGCCAGCAAAAACTCCGGGTAACAATTGCACTTTCGTTGTACCGTTCTTTAAAAATCCTTCGGCCCAAGTTTTCTTT
>Ga0181585_10004931_pt1 | contig 11584 bp, 13 predicted proteins | sample 071ome_29_FD_132469 | JGI IMG/M metagenome (GOLD analysis project Ga0181585, IMG submission 132469) | Coastal salt marsh microbial communities from the Groves Creek Marsh, Skidaway Island, Georgia - 071407BT metaG (megahit assembly) | ecosystem: Environmental > Aquatic > Marine > Intertidal... | reverse complement strand
AGGTGTTGGCTCAGTACTTAAAAAGCGTAATCCTAATTTACAGATTATTGCTGTAGAGCCTGAAGCTAGTCCTGTGCTTTCAGGGGGTGAGCCTGGTCCGCATAAGATTCAAGGTATTGGAGCTGGTTTTGTGCCAGAAATTTTGGATCAATCTTTAATTGATGAAGTTATCAAAGTTTCGAACGAGGCTGCTATTGATACTGCTAGAGAGTTGGCTTTGCAAGAGGGTATCCTTGGTGGTATTTCTTCGGGAGCTGCTGCTTATGCAGCTTTGGAGGTTGCTAAACGTCCAGAGAATCAAAACAAGGTGATTAGCTTTATAGTGCCATCTTTTGGCGAGCGCTATTTATCATCTATTTTATTTGAACATATAGCGGCATAATTATGTTTTCTTTTTTAAGAAATATAAAAGAGAAAGATCCAGCGGCACAGAATTATCTTGAGATAATTTTGTGCTATCCTGGTGTGCATGCAATGTTTTTTCATCGTATAAGCAGTTTCTTGTATAGCTTTAAGATACCAGTTTTGCCAAGATTTATCAGTCATTTCTCTCGAGTTGTAACGGGTATAGAGATTCATCCTGGGGCTATTATTGGTAAAAATCTTTTTATTGACCATGGTAATGGAATAGTGATTGGGGCGACTGCAATAATTGGTGATAATGTTACTATTTTCCAGGGCGTAACCTTAGGTGGTTTTAGTAAAAATAAAGTAAGGAGACACCCAACAATAGCTGATAATGTAGTGATTGGTGCTGGTGCAAAGGTTCTGGGCAATATTAAAATTGGTAAAAATGCCAAAATTGGTTCTAATGCTTTAGTTGTTAAAAATTTAGCGGAAGGCGAAATAGTTGTTGCAGCTACAGCGGATAGAATTAAGGGTAGGGATGATATAGAGTATTATATCTAAGCTATTTATTTCTTAAGAAATCTGCTGCCAGGTTTTTGCACGGGGATGTTGGCTATATCTTCTGGTAGATTTTCTTCTTTATAAGTAGGAAAGGATAGGTCTAGCAGAGGTATTATAGGAACACCATCTAATTCAGTGATTTCTGGGTTTCTTCTGATTAGGCAGGTTTCAGCAATTATCTCTGCACCATATTCTTTGATGCATTTATAGGTTTCTAAAGATGATTTTCCAGTAGTTAACACATCTTCAACAACCAATACTTTGTCACCTTCAGCTAGTTCGAACCCTCTTCTTAAAGCAAAGCTACCATCAACTCTTTCGCAGAAGACATTTTCTTTACCTAATTGCCTAGCAATTTCGTAACCAACGATTACTCCACCCATAGCTGGAGCTACCACTTTATCTATTGTATTAATATCTATAATATTTTTAAGTTTTTCTACTAGTTTAGCGCAGAAATCCTGGGAGTATTTAGGGCTTGCCATGATTTTTGCACATTGTACATAATATTTACTATGCAAACCTGAAGAAAGCACAAAATGACCCTCAAGCAGAGCGTTACATTCTTTTAAAAGGGCTATATTGTTCTCTTGGTTTGACATAAATATAAAAAACTTATAGTTTGAATTGGCCTGTAAGAATAAAGTATGCCTACTAAAGAGCAAGAGTTAACATTCGAAAATATAGCTGAGTTTTTTTCATTATCTGAGGAAATAGTTGAGGTTATTTCTGATAATGTTGATGATCTCTCTGAGGCAGATATTTTGGATAGGTTAAAAGTAGTAGAGAAGTTTATAGAGCAAGCGGTTGAGTGTGCTGAATTAATAGCGGAAGATTATGATCATCTGGCTAAATCGGAGCTTGGTCAGGAGCAGAAAAAAGAGGATATAAAAGAGCAGATAGTATTAATGATTATTGCTCTAAATAAATGTAAAGAGCAGCTTTTAGCGAAGTTAGATTATGAGCAATAAAAATAATCACATTTTTAAATTAATAAAAGTATTGGATAAATTTTCGATTTCATTACTTGCTTTGATTCAGAAGTTAGTAAAGCAAAGGGTAGTTAGTTTGGAAGCTATCTTAAAAGCTTTGCCAGAAAAAGTTAGAGAGCAGTTCCTTAAAGACCTTGCGCCTAAGGAAAAGGGTAAGGTAAAAGTTAAAGCCAAATCTAGGTAATTTCAGCATCGCTGAAATTAATTTTGAATTTTGAATGTTGAATTTTGAATTGTGGCATTGGGTCGCTAGCGCTTCCAATTAATTTGTTTAATAATTATTTTTATATAATTCATCATGGCCAAAGCCCCATGATGCCTTAAATTCAAAATTCAACCTTTAAAATTCAACAGATAGAAACCAAGAGGCTCTTGAAGTGGTAAATATAATTTGCAAATTACTCATCACTATATATAATCCTCCATGCAAAGACGGGGTTTCCGTCTTTTTTTATTTGTTAAAACTTAACTCAGGTAGAAGAAAGTGGTAAGCTATATAGCAGGAAATGCAGAAATTATTAAAGTAGCAGAATCTGTAGCATCAGAAAAAGGAATTCCAGTTGATGCAGTTATTGATGCGATCGAACAAGGTGTAAAAGTTGCAGCACGTAAGAAATATGGAGCTGAATATGACATTAATGTTAAAATAGATCGTAAAACCGGTGCATTTAAAATCTACAGAAGATTAGAGGTGGTAGAAAAAGTAGAAGATTCTCAAACTCAAATTTCATTAAAACAAGTAAAAGAATCTCCATCTGGTAAGGATGCAAAAGTTGGCGACTTTGTTACTCAAGATTTACCGCCAGTAGATTTAAGAAGATTGGTTGCATCTGTAGTTAAACAAGTAATTGTGCAAAAAGTTAAAGTTGCTGAGAAAGAGAAGCAGTTTGACATGTTTGAAGGTAAGACAGGTACTATTGTTAATGGTATAGTTAAGAAAGTTAGCCCTAGAGGTGTTCTACTTGATGTATCAGGTGTAGAAGCATTTTTAGATAAATCAGATTGTATTCCTCATGAGACTCTTAACCAGAATGATCGTGTGAAAGCATGTGTTAAGGAAGTTGTGAGAAGGGATAATGGGGTGCAAATCTATCTATCTCGTACTTCAGCTGGATTTATGGAAAGTTTATTCATGCAAGAAGTTCCTGAAATATATGATGGTATCATTAAAATTAAGGCTATTTCTAGAGAACCTGGTGCTAGAGCTAAAGTTGCAGTTCAGTCGGTGGAATCTAATTTAGATCCGGTTGGAGCTTGTGTAGGTGTTAGAGGTTCTAGAGTTCAAGTTATTATAAATGAGCTTAAAGGTGAAAAAATTGATATTATTGAGTGGTCAGAAGATACTGCTACTTTCGTAGTACATGCTCTTACTCCGGCTCAGGTATTAAAAGTAGTTATTGACGAAGAAAGTAATCGTATCGAAACAGTGGTTCCTCAGAAGGATTACTCTATTGCGATTGGTAGAAAAGGTCAGAATGCTAGACTTGCTTCTAAATTAACTGGTTGGAGTATTGATATTCTTACTGAAGAAGAAGAAGCTAAGATTAGAAAAGAAGAAGCAGAAAAAGTATTTGAAGTTTTTGTTAAGCATTTAAAAATGGACGATATGCTTGCGCATGTCCTTGTTTCTGAAGGTATAACAGAAGTTGAAGAAATTTTAATGATTGCTCCAGAAGAATTAGCTAACATTGAAGGTTTTGATGTTGATAAAGCTAAGGAGCTACATAAAACTGCTGAAAAATTCTCTAAATCTAAAACTTATAAAAACCTTAAATGGGAGCGTTTTGATTTAGATAAAGCGTTTATGGATGTAAAGAATATGGATGCAAATATTGCTTTATGTTTAAAACGTAATAATGTTACAAATATAAATGGCTTAGCTGATCTATCTAGAGACGAGTTTAAAGATATTGTTTCTGAGAGCTTGCTTGATTCTGATAAGAAAATTGATGATCTAATCATGAGTGCTAGAGAAATAGCTTTTGCCGATGATGTTAAAGATGTAAAAGAAGGGTAAATGACTGAAGGATCTTCTGATAGTAATAAAAGAAATAAGCGTAATGCTTCTCATGTTGTAGTAGTTAAGAAGAAAAGGTTTAACTTTTCTAAACCACAGGCAGAGGAGGCGTCTAAAACTGAAGCAGCTGCTCCAGAATCTAATGCTGCTGAGCCAGCTAAGAAAGATCCTGTAGTCTCTCATGACCATACGGTATTTAACAATAGTGCAAGAAAGTCTGGTGCTAAAGTTAGGAATTTGGACGATGACCTAGCAGTGGCTAAGCCAAAGCCTAAGGCTCAAGATGTATCGGATGATTCAAAAAATAAAAAATCGGGTAAGAGTTTTTCAGTAGGAAGTGATCATCTTAAAAAAGAAGAAGTTAAGCTTTCTGAAAATTTCTTTGCTAAGAAAGGCGGTGATAAAAAGACCGAGAAAAAAGATAAAAAGAGTTTCTTGGAAGATCTAACATTAGTGTCTCATTCTAAGGATAAAACTTATAACTCTTCAACAGAGGCTAGTGCCTTTTTAGCATCTAAAAAGGGTTATGATGAGTCGCAAGGGCGTGGTAGAAAAAATTTCTACGATGATGAAGAAGGTGAGAAAGAAAGATTAAGGTCAATTGCTTCAATTAAGAGAGCTCGTGAGAAAGCGAAAAGAGATAAGCAGCTTTTTGGTAGCAGTGATGCTCCAGTAGAGAAGGCTAAAGAAGTTATTATACCTGAGACTATTACAGTTCAAGAATTAGCTAATCGTATGTCAGAACGTAGCGCTAATTTAGTAAAAGAGCTTATGAAGATGGGAATGATGATTACCGCGACTAAGCCAATTGACGCTGATACGGCTGAATTATTAGTAGCTGAATTTGGAATGACTGCTAAAAGAGTTTCTGATTCAGATATTGAGAATAGTCTAGAGGATAGCGAAAAAGATAATCCTGCTAAGCAAGTTTCTAGGTCTCCAGTTGTATCTGTAATGGGTCACGTAGATCATGGTAAAACTTCATTATTAGATTCATTACGTGAGACAGACGTGGTATCTGGTGAGTCTGGTGGAATTACTCAGCATATTGGTGCTTCAAGAGTTAAGGTTGGAAAAGATAAACATGTTACTTTCTTAGATACGCCTGGTCACGAAGCATTTACGGCGATGAGGCTTAGAGGTGCGCATGTAACTGATATGGTTATTTTGGTAGTAGCGGCTGATGATGGTGTTAAAGACCAAACTGTGGAGGCAATTCATCATGCTAAGGCGGCTGGTATTCCTATCATAGTGGCAGTTAATAAGATTGATAAAGAAGGTGCTAACCCTCAGAAAGTAATTACTGAGCTTTTAGAGCATGAAGTAATTGTAGAGGCTATGGGAGGTGAGAATCTTTGTGTGGAAGTTTCTGCTAAAGATAAGAAGAATTTAGATAAATTGATCGATGCTATTTACCTTCAAGCAGAGATGTTAGAATTAAAAGCTAATCCTGAATGTAAAGCTTCTGGAGTGGTTATTGAAAGTAAAGTAGATAAGAATAGGGGAGTCCTAGCAACCTTATTAGTACAGCATGGTACTTTAAAACTAGGAGATATTGTATTGGCTGGTACTGCTTTTGGTAAAGTGAGAACTTTAATGAATGAGCGTGGTAGAAAGCTACAGAAGATTTCTCCATCTGAGCCCGCTGAGTTGTTAGGTTTAGATATAGCTCCAACTGCAGGAGAGCAATTTAATGTAGTTGAAAGTGAAAAAATGGCTCGTGATATTGTTGAGTATCGCTTGAATAAGAAGAAAGACAAGGATGCAGCGCAGAGAAGTAAGAGAACTCTAGAAGACATCTTCTCGCACATGACTGATGAAACTAGGAAGAAGCTACCTTTAGTAATTAAAGGTGATGTGAATGGTTCAGTTGAGGCGATAGTTAGCTCATTAGAGAAGCTATCTAACGAAGAGGTTAATATCCAGGTTATACATAGTGCGGTTGGTGGAATCACTGAGTCTGATGTGGTTTTAGCAAAGGCATCAAATGCAATTATTCTTGGTTTTAACGTAAGAATAGCTGGTAATGTTCCAGAGAAAGAAGCTAAAGAAGTAGATATTAGATATTATTCAATCATTTATGATTTAGTAGATGATGTTAATTCGGCTGTTAAAGGAATGCTTAAGCCGATCATTAAAGAAAATGCCCTTGGTAAAGGTGAGATTAGAAAAGTATTTGATCTTACTAAATACGGTAAAGTTGCAGGTTCGTATATTTCTTCTGGAGTAGTGAAAAGAGCTGGTAGATGTAGAATTATTAGAGATTCTGTAGTGGTTTCTGATACGGCTATTAAGGCATTAAAGCATTTTAAAGATGATGTTAAGGAAGTTAATACTGGTTCTGAATGTGGTATAAGCTTTGAGAATTGTACCGATTTCCAAGATGGTGACCAGTTAGAGTTTTTCGAACTTATTGAAGAAGCAGTAAAATAATGTCTCAAAAAGAGTTTTCGGAGCGTCAGCTTAAAGTGGCTGAGAATCTGAAAAGAATCATGTCCAACTTATTTAATGTTGAAAAACTATATATTCCAGTGATTGGAGATATCTATATTACTGTGTCAGAAGTTAGAATGAGCCCTGATCTTAAATTAGCTCGTATCTATATCTTGCCTAGCTGTGCTAAAGATGACGTTGATCAGGTTATTAAGCTTATTAATGAGTTTTCGCATATTGCCAAAAAGTCGGTTGCTAAATCCGCTAAGCTTAAATATGTGCCTAAATTACATTTTGTGTTTGATGATTTGTTTGATGAAGCGCAAAAAATTGAAGATTTAATTGGTGGTATCAGGCAAGAGGACGGCCATGACTAAATTAACGGTTATATTAGCTAAGCCTCAGATGGGTGAGAATATAGGCTCTGCAGCGCGTATAATGGCTAATTTTGGGCATACTGATTTGCGTATAGTGGATCCTAGAGATGGTTGGCCTAATCGTAAGGCTGAGGTATTGGCTGCTGGTGGACTGGAAATAATCCATAATGCCAAGGTTTACGACAGCGTAGCTGATGCTTTGCATGATTTAGATGAGATATATGCTTGTTCTGCACGAGTTAGAAAGATGCATAAGGATCATTATAATTTAAAAGAGCATGCAGCGGAAATTAAAGAAAATTCTGCTATGGAAGGTGGCAAGAGAATAGGAATGCTATTTGGTTCTGAGCGTTCTGGTTTGCTAAATGAGGAGATTATTTTTGCTAAAAAGATTGTTAATATTGCAGCAAATGATGAATATCCAGTATTAAATCTTTCACATGCGATTGGTTTGGTGTGTTATGAATATTTTAATTTGCAGCAAGCAGGGGAAATTACCAAGAAATATTGTAAAAAAGAGATGAATCAGACAGAGTTGGCGTATTTTCTAGATGATTTAAAGGAAAAGCTAGATGAAACCGGTTTTTTTATAGATGAGGCTAGGAAAGTTAAGATGTTTCAGGCTATTTCTAATATCTTCACAAGAAATGATATGAGTTCTCAAGAGGTGAAAACCTTGGTAGGGATGATGAAGGCGCTCTATTATCATGGTAGAGATGATAAGCCAGGGAAAGCTGGCAACGCTAAGCCTGCGGCTTAGCTAATTTTTAATGTTGAATTTTGAATTTTGAATTTTGAATTAGTGGTTCTAGAGCCTAAATCTTTGTAAACTCTGCTCTGATTAATTAGAAATTTAGAATTTAAAATTTAAAATTTGTCCCACTTGCGTGTGGTAAAATCTTTTTCGTAAAAAAGTGATTAAGCTAGTTGACAATAGTAGGGATTGTAGTAGAATCCCGCTCCTAATTTATTTGTAAAAGATGACTAAAAGAGTTCAAGCAAAACATAAAATATCTAGAAGATTAGGTGTTAATCTTTGGGGATCACATAAATTTAGCCAAGAGAAAAATTACCCTCCTGGTGAACATGGTCCTATAAGTGGAATGCGTAGAAAGACAGATTATGGTGTGCATTTGGACGCTAAGCAAAAGCTTAAAGGTTATTATGCAAATATTTCTGAGAAGAAATTCAGAAAAGTTTACAAAGAAGCAAAAAGATTAAAAGGAGATACTGGTGAGAATATCATTGGTCTTCTTGAAGGTAGATTAGATACTGTAATCTACAGAGCTAACTTTGTACCAACTATGTTTGCTGCTAGACAATTTGTTAATCACAAACATGTTGAAGTTAATGGTCAAGTTGTAAACATCCCTAGCTATCAGTTAAAATTAGGTGATGTAGTTACTATTAAAGAAAAATCTAGAGAGTTATTAATCGTTCTAGAAACAATCCAAAAGAAAGAAAGAGAGATTCCTGACTATCTTGAAGTTGATTACAAGAAATGTTCAGTGAAAATGCTTTCTACTCCTGGTTTGGCTGATGTTCCTTATCCATGTGTAATGGAACCTCACCTAGTAGTAGAGTTCTACTCAGCTTAAATCTCCATCTAGCACGGCATCTGTTCGCAAAATTAAATTTTTTATTTGCGCACTACGTTTGGGTACGCTTACGCATAAAAATTTTAATTTAACAAACATCTACAGCACTAGCTGAAGACTTACTGTATCCACGCTCGATTTGAATGTATTTCTCGCACAGCGCTTTGCGTGTGCATTGGCTATTTATTTGGTTATGTTTTTAATATCCTGAATCGTCTGCTGAGATACGGCTTGCACAGTAATTTAAAATTCAAAATTTAGAATTCAAAATTTAATCAGCGCTGCTAGGCTTATAAAGCCGGTTAGTATTAATATTAGGATTTTTATTTCAGAATTTTTTATTTGCAGTTTGATATAAGTTTTTACGGACTTAATATCATCTTTTGTTGCTAGTTGTTTATCTTCGATTGTACTAGATAAAAATTCATCATGTTCTAATAGGCAATGGGTTATGGCTTGGGCTTTTTCTTTGCTGAAGCCGGCTTTTTCTAAGCGTTCGAAGTGTTTTAATGTGTCTATCATTTCTGTTTCCTTTTGATCTTGGCGATTATTAGTGGGATAGTATTCCATTGCCTTAGTTTCTTCAATATAAATTCTAATAAATTAATACAGATAATGTGTAATGTATAAAGATGCTGATGTTAATAGTCAATATTGTAATATAATAAATTATTACTGTATTTTGGTTGGTATTTACCTTGGCTATGGAAAATGTTATTATTTAATTTATGTCTAAAGATAAACTATATCATGCCACAACAAGAGAGATAAAAGGGGATTCTTTATGGCGTCAGCATAAGGAAACGGCATCTGGTACCAAAGAGATGGTTAATGCTGTGTTTGTTAGTGATAATGAACAAATGGCTTATGCATACGCGCTTAAAACTCGGCAAATGATGAGATGTGGTTACCATGAAGGTAGGCCTCTTATTATCTGTTATGATAGAGATAAGTTTTTGGAAAGATTTACAGGTGGTACAGTTTTTGTGTTTGATAAAAGCGACGATTTTAGACAGGTTACTAGGTCTGATGGTACACCTACGTCTGAATGGCTTTATGAAAAAAGTGATTTAGCTATAGATAGGACTACTACAGTAAAAGTAGATGATATAGCTCAGGTGTTGGCTAAAGATGCGGATATATTCTTTTTAAATAAGGTAGCTGTGCCGCAAAGCTTTAATTATCCAGCAGATAGACCAGTTGAGGCTAAGGAGCGTGCTTATGCCGGGTTTATAGAGCATAAATTATTAGGTATAGTGGATGGAGGTTTGGATGAATATTATGCAAAGGTTAGAGAGCTTGTTGAGGCCGGTATACTGGTCTATGAAAATTTAAACCATGACGGGGCTTCTGTAGCGCCAGCTCTAACTGGAGTAGAACAGGGGGCAGTACCAGATCCTATAGAGCTAGTCGATTTATGTGCTAAAGAGATGAATAGCGCGCAAGATCGAAGAGCTTTTGCGGCAGCTCATCGCGAACTAAGTGCCCCAAGCTATGCAATGCCTACAACTAGTTCACTTCTTAAAGTAGGTGATAGGTCTGGGGCAATGAGGCATGATAATAGCTTTGCTGAAAAGGTTTTGGAAGAGCGGGCTAAGGCTGAGAAAGGTGCAAAAATGGATAAGCCAAAAAATTCTCGCTAAACATATTTCTTATGTTTATAATTCTGCATTATGATTATTATCGGTATTACAGGATTAATTGCATCAGGTAAGACTAGTGTTGCTACTATGTTTGCAGCAGAAGGTGTGCCTAGTTTTAATGCTGATGATGCGGTTCATGAATTATATAGCGAGAAGGAGATTCTTGAGTCTTTGGCAAAAATTGTACCAGATGCAGTGCATGATGGCATGTTAGATAGAAAAATCTTAAGCCAAATTGCACATGACCATCCTGAGATTTTACTTAAATTAGAGGAGCTTATTCATCCTATGGTTAGGGATAAAATGAAGAGGTTTGTACAAGATAATTCAGCGGCTGGTAAGAATGTCGTGTTACTAGATGTTCCTCTATTGTATGAGGGAGGATTAGATAAAATTTGTAATTATGTAGTATGTACTAAGGCAAGCGATAGTGATATAAAAGAGAGGTTTTTGAAAAGACCAAATTCTAACTTAGAAAAGCTAGAAATCATTATTGCTAAGCAAAAAAATTATGACAAAGAAAAGTTAGCAGATTATATTGTTGATACTTCACAGGATTTGAGTAATACCAAGCATCAAGTGAAGAAGATAGTTTTAGAAATTAAGAATAAACATGCGTGAAATAGTATTGGATACAGAGACCACAGGTCTAAATTTTAATTCGGGAGATAGGGTAATCGAGATTGGTTGTGTTGAGGTAGTTAATCGTGTACGTACTGGTAAATTTTACCATACCTATCTAAATGTACCTAAAGAGAGTTCACCAGGAGCTTTGCAGGTGCATGGTTTAACTACGGAATTCTTAAGTGATAAACCAAAATTTGTAGATATAGTAGATGAGTTCTTGGAGTTTTTGGGACCAGACCCACTAGTTATTCATAATGCTAAATTTGATATGGGTTTTTTAAATAATGAATTAGAGCTTCATGAAAAATCTATACTAGATAATCCTGTGGTAGATAGTTTAATTGTTGCACGTAAGAAATTTCCAGGTGCTCAAAATAATCTAGATGCGCTTTGTAAGAGATTTAATATCGATAGCAGTAAGCGTGTAAAACACGGAGCTTTACTTGATGCAGAGCTGTTGGCTGATGTTTATTTGGAGCTTACTGGTGGTAGTCAGATTACTTTTGATTTGCAAAATCAAGAAAAACAACAAGCGCAGAATATTCAGAAAGTCGACTTTGCGAGCAGAGACTACGAACTAAGCGCTGAGGAAAAATCAGCGCATGATGAAATGCTTAAAAAAATTAAAGATTCGCTTTGGGAAACTAACTAGTTTGGACTTTATCTTTGTTGTTTTCTAAGAAGTTTGCAAAGTTAATTGGCTCCATAACTAATGGAGGAAAACCGCCGTCTCTAGTTGCATCAGCAATAATTCTACGTGCAAAAGGAAATAACAAAGTAGGGCACTCAACCAGTAAAATTGGTTTTACAGTTTCTTCATTAACGCCAGTGATTGTAAAAACTCCTGCATAATTTAACTCAACGATGAAAATAGTGGAGTCTGAATCTTTTTCTTCATCAGCTCTTGCTGTGATGTTAAGAGTAACTTCGTAGAAATCATCTTTAAGCTTACCTGCCTTGATATCTACATTAAAAGAAATATGTGGGT
>Ga0181585_10004927_pt1 | contig 11596 bp, 10 predicted proteins | sample 071ome_29_FD_132469 | JGI IMG/M metagenome (GOLD analysis project Ga0181585, IMG submission 132469) | Coastal salt marsh microbial communities from the Groves Creek Marsh, Skidaway Island, Georgia - 071407BT metaG (megahit assembly) | ecosystem: Environmental > Aquatic > Marine > Intertidal... | reverse complement strand
GGTGCCGCTAACGCGCTGCTGGTGAAGGTGAACCAGATTGGCTCGCTGACCGAAACCTTGGATGCGGTGGCGATGGCGACGGCGGCCGGCTACTCCTCGATGATGTCCCACCGCTCCGGAGAGACCGAAGACACCACCATCGCCGATCTCGCCGTCGCGGTGAATTGCGGTCAGATCAAGACCGGGGCTCCGGCGCGCTCGGAGCGGGTGGCCAAGTACAACCAGTTGCTCCGGATCGAGGAGGAGCTCGCCGATGCAGGTCGCTATGCCGGGCGGGCAGCCTTTCCTCGATTCGCCGGCTAGGTTTTCGGACCGTTCCCGGTGGGGTTCCTGGGAAAATTGGGGTTAGCGTGACACGATCGGCGGGTGCCGGACTCTTCCCCTGACCCGCCCGTCGACGGTGACGGCCTAGGGCGTTCCGTTCAGGTAGCTCGGCCTGCAACTCCCGGCCCCGGGGGTTCGCTGACCGGTCGGGCACTGATCGTCTTTACCGTCCTTGCGCTCCTGGTGGTCGCGCTGTCGGTTCCGGTTCGCAACTGGCTTTCGCAGCGGGCCCAGGTTGCGGCGCTGCGGGCGGACATCTCGGCCTCAACCGAGCGCATCAATGAGCTGCAGACCGAACTCGACCGTTGGTCGGATCCGGCCTACATCTCCTCCGAGGCGCGTCGTCGGCTGCACTTCCTGCTTCCGGGGGAGATCGGATACGTCACGATCTCCCGCGACGGACGTCCCGCCGAGACGGTGTTGTCCGAAGCGGCGACCGAAGCACCCGTCGGCTGGCATTCGCTGGTCTGGGATTCACTCGAGCGCGCCGATGGCCCTCCGATTGCCGCGAAGGACGACGACTCCGCAGGCACGTAGGGTCGTGCCGTGCGCGAGCAGGATCCGACATCCAACGATGTGAGCGCGGACGATCTAGAAGCGATCGACCGCCAACTCGGCCGTACTCCCCGTGGTGTGATGGGTGTCGCCTACCGTTGCCCGTGCGGTGAGCCCGCTGTGGTCACGACGGCCCCTCGCCTTGATGACGGAACCCCATTCCCCACGACCTACTACGTCACGTGCCCGCGGCTCACCAGCGCGATCGGGACACTGGAGGGTGAGGGTCGGATGCGCGATATGGAGCACCGACTCGGCGTCGATGACGAACTCCGCGACCGGTACCGCGCGGCCCATGAGCGCTACCTCGCCGAGCGTGCTCGCCTCGGCGACGTCGAGGAGATCGAGGGCATTAGTGCTGGGGGCATGCCAACACGGGTGAAGTGCTTACACGTGCTTGTGGGGCAGTCGTTGGCTTCGGGCACGGGGGTCAATCCCTTCGGCGATGAAGCCCTCGCCGAGATCGGGGAGTGGTGGGAACCCCGTAGCTGCGCGGAGGAATCGTGACGCGGTACGCAGCCGTTGACTGCGGGACCAATGCCATTCGACTCTTGGTTGCGGAGGTCGATAACGACACCATCGTCGACATCGTCCGGGAAATGCGCACCGTGCGTTTGGGTGAAGGAATCGACGCGACCGGCGAGATATCCGCAGCAGCATTGGATCGGACCCTGTCGGCGGTTGAGGATTATGCCCGCACTATCCAGGACATGAACGTTGGCGCAGTTCGAATGGTCGCTACGTCCGCTTCGCGCGACGCTCGTAACGCGCAGGAATTCGTCGTCGGCGTTCGTGATCGATTGGGAGTGGCGCCGGAAGTGATTGCCGGCAAAGAGGAGGCGACGCTCTCCTTCATCGGTGCGGTGCGCGGCTTGCCTTCCGACGCGCTCGCGTCACCGGTGCTCGTTGCCGATATCGGTGGGGGTTCGACGGAGTTCGTTCTCGGTGATGTCGAGGCAGGCCGGCAGGATGTCATCGCTCGGACCAGTGTGGACATCGGCTGTGTTCGCATGACCGAGCGCTACCTGCACGATGATCCACCCACGCGCGAGCAGGTCGAGGCAACGGTCGCGACGATCAACGCCGTCCTCGACGATGCCTTCGCGCAAGTACCCATCGGAGATGTTTCCACCTTCGTGGGGCTCGCGGGTTCGGTGACCACCGTCGCGGCGCTGGCCCACGAACTGCCGGCCTACGAGGCAGCGGCGATCCACGGATCGGTCACCACGCTGGCACAGGTAGAGACGGTGACGGATCGACTCGTGGCCATGACCAAGGCCGAGCGTGCCGAACTAGCCGTCATGCATCCTGGTCGGGTGGACGTGATTGCTGGGGGAGCACTCGTCCTTCGCGAGATCCTGCGGCGCCTTGCGGTGGATACGGTTGTCGCGAGCGAGACGGACCTACTCGATGGCATCGTTTACAGCCTCGCGGCCCCTTCCTAGGGGGATTCCAGCTCAACGTGGCGTAAGTCTCACCGATTCAATCCATGTAATCGCTTGTCGTGAACCCCGTTTTCGGGCCTAGCATCACTTCCTATCTCCCGGCGGGGAGTGCCATTCGGGGAAAGAGGGTAGGCGTGGGTATCACGATCCGAGACGTTGCCGAAGCAGCCGGCGTCTCCACCGCAACCGTCTCTCGTGCCCTGCGTGGTCTTCCGAACGTCGATGAAGGCACCCGCAGCCGGGTGCAGAAAATCGCAGCGGATCTCGACTACGTGATCTCCCCGAGTGCGTCGAGGCTGGCATCAGGACGCACGGGCAGTATCGCGGTCGTTACCCCTTACGTGGCCCGGTGGTTCTTCTCGACCGTGCTTTCTGGGGTTGAGGATGTCCTCCAGGAAGCCGACATCGATCTGCTTCTCACCTGCATCGGCGAGCACAACAATCAATTGAATAGGTCGCCAGTCGCCCCTCGTCTGCGCCGGCGCGTCGACGGGATCTTGATCATCGCTGTCCCGCCCGCCGATCCGCAATTGCGCGAACTCATCGACCTTGGCATGCCCACCTCGATGATCGGCTTGACTGCCGCTGGCGTTCCGAGCGTCACCATTGATGACATCGCGGCTGCGCGACTGGCAACGCAACACCTCATCAACCTCGGTCACACTCGTATTGGCCTGATCTCCGGATCTCCCTCGGATACACCGTTCACAGCCGAGTTCGATCGAGAGGCAGGCTTCGCGAAGGCCATGAACTCGGCCGGAATCGAGGTCGACCCGATGCTCGAGTCCTACGGCTACTTCAGCATTGAAGGCGGCGAAGCGGCCATGACGGCATTGCTCACCCAACCCAAACCGCCAACCGCTGTCTTCGCGCTCAGCGATGAAATGGCCTTCGGTGCGCTGCGAGCCTTACGTGCCCACGGCCTGCGGCCCGGCGTTGACGTTTCGGTCGTCGGGGTCGACGGTCACGACATGGCAGAGCACCTAGATCTGACGACGGTCGTCCAGCCGGTCGCCGAACTCGGCCGCATCGCTGCGGAGTCACTTCTCGCGCAAATGCGCGAGGGGGGCGAGCAACCGCAGTCCGCGCGGGTGGACACCAAGTTGGTGGTGCGCGGATCGACCGGTCCGGCAACCGGGTCCAAGGTGCTGGAAGATCCGGGGTCGTAGGCATGACCGGTCTCTCCGACGCCAGTGCGGCATGGTGGCACCGAGCCGCGGTGTACCAGGTGTACCCGCGTTCCTTTCGAGACGGCAACGCTGATGGACTCGGCGATCTTCGAGGCGTGATAGAGGGTCTGCCCTACCTTGCATCGCTCGGGGTGGACGCACTGTGGTTGTCCCCCTTCTACCCGTCCCCGCAGAACGATGCGGGCTACGACGTCAGTGATCCCCGAGCCGTGGATCCGATGTTCGGTTCCATCGGGGATTTCGCGGAACTCGTGCAGCAGGCGCGCGAACGCGGCGTCCGGGTGATGGTCGACATCGTGCCCAACCACGTCTCCGCCTCGCACCCGTGGTTTCTGGAAGCCCTCGATGCGTCTCCCGGATCTACAGAACGACGACGCTTCCACTTCCTTGACGGCAAAGGAGAGGCTGGCGAGCTCCCCCCGAACAACTGGGAATCGATCTTCGGGGGTTCGGCGTGGACGCGGGTCAAGGAGGCCGATGGTTCGTGGGGGCAGTGGTACCTGCACCTGTTCGATCACACCCAGCCGGATCTGAATTGGGCTAACCCCGAGGTCCGAGCCGATGCCCTGCAGACGTTGAAGTTCTGGCTCGATCTGGGTGTGGACGGTTTCCGAGTGGACGTGGCGCTCGGTCTCGCTAAGGACATGACGTACCCCGATCTGATCGATCCGATCGGGATGAGTCAGTCGCTGCGCTTCGATCTGGACCCGAGTTCCCCCGAAGCGATCGAACGTCGTGCCGGGTTGGCCAATTCGGCGCTGTTCGACCGGGACGAAGTTCACGACATCTACCGCGAATGGCGCGCCCTGATGAACACCTACGGTGACGACAAGATGGCGGTGGTCGAGGCCTGGGTTCCGCCCGAGCGGGCATCGCGCTACGTGGCCCCAGACACCTTGCATCAGATATTCGGTTTCGACTTTCTCGTTGTCGACTGGAACGCAGCAAAAATGCGCGATGTTGTTCAGCGGGCGATAGATGCGGTGTCGGTTGTCGGAGCCCCACCGACGTGGGCGCTGAGCAATCACGACTCGCCCCGGGTCGTCACCCGCCTCGATGATGGCGAGGTCGGCCTAGCGCGAGCGCGTGCTATGGCGCTGGTGGCGCACGCCCTCCCGGGATCCGTCTACGTCTACCAGGGCGAGGAACTGGGACTGGCCGATGTCGAGATCCCTGATTCTGCTCGTCAGGATCCCGTGTGGTTCCGTTCCGCTGGCCAGCAAAAGGGCCGTGACGGTGGGCGGGTGCCTCTGCCCTGGTCCGGCGTCGAACCGCCGTACGGGTTCACCGAGCGCCTCGATGTTCCGCTGTGGTTGCCCCAGCCCGACGGCTGGGCGAGTTCGACAATCGAAGCCGAGGACGTCGATCCGCTCAGTACGTTGAACCTCTATCGCGCGAGTCTCGCCCTTCGACGTTCGCATCCGGGATTTGCCTCCGACAACTTCGAGTTCCTGGACGTCGATGATCCCGACACTCTGGCTTTTCGTCGCGGAGCGGACGTCGTTGTCTTCGCGAATACGTCGAGCCACTGGGTCGACGCACCCTTTGCCGGGTTGGTGTTGTTGGCGTCGGGACCGGTGGAAAGCGATGCGGACGGCCTTCACATCGGTCCCGACACCACCGTGTGGCTGCAGACCTGATCGGGTCAGGCGATGCGTTCCTGAGCGCCGTCGTTTTGGAACAGGTACGTGCGTTCGGGTGATACGCGCGCACTGTCGCCGATTCTCGGCGGCTGGTGGGATCGATCGCGGGCGACGAGGTTAATCGTGGTGCCGTCGCCTGCTGTCATGTCCCCGTAGATGTAGGTGTCGGCGCCGAGTTCTTCGACGAGAGTCACCGTTATCTCGGCCCCCTGGTCGCTGAGGTGCAGGTCCTCCGGGCGCACCCCGAGCAGGGCGGTGCCTCCGCGGACCTCGGAAATCCGGTCGCGCTCGAGGGCGACGAAGTGACCGCCCATGTCTACGCCACCATCCTTGACGGTGACCGGAACGATATTCATCGATGGCGATCCGATGAAGGTCGCAACGAAAGCGTTCGCCGGTTCGTCGTACAGCGCCCGCGGCGAATCGACCTGTTGCAAGATCCCGTCCTTCAGGACGGCTACTCGATCACCCATCGTCATTGCTTCGACCTGATCGTGCGTGACGTAGACCGTGGTGGTCCCGAGTCGACGCTGGAGGGCGGCAATCTGCGTACGGGTTTGCACGCGCAACTTTGCGTCGAGGTTGGACAGCGGTTCATCCATCAAGAAGACCTGAGGTTCGCGGACGATCGCCCGGCCCATCGCTACGCGCTGCCGCTGGCCACCCGAGAGGGCCTTGGGCTTGCGGTCGAGGTACTCGGTCAGGTCGAGAAGCGCAGCGGCTTCCTTGACCCGGCGGTCGATCTCGCTCTTGCCGACCTTTTGGATCTTGAGCGCGAACGCCATGTTCTCGGCGACCGACATGTGTGGGTAGAGCGCGTAGTTCTGGAAGACCATCGCGATATCTCGGTCCTTGGCCGCGACGTTTGTGACGTCACGATCGCCGATGAAGATGTTTCCGGCACTGATCGGCTCGAGGCCAGCGAGCATCCGCAAAGATGTGGATTTCCCACAGCCCGAGGGTCCGACGAGGACGAGGAACTCGCCTTCTCCGATGTCGAGGTTCAAATGGGAGACCGCTGGTTCGGTCGATCCTGGATAGACGAGTGAGACGTCGGCAAAGCGAACAGATTGACTCATGGTGTTTCCTCTCACCGGCAGGTACGTGCCGGACGATCCGTAGTAAGAGTTGCTATGTGGTTTTCCGTTGCATCCTGAGACTAGTCGCGGTCCGTTCCGTTGCGAAGACCGCTGCATCGACAATTGTTTTGGCCGAAACGGTTGACGTCGGGATGTCTTTTGGACAAACTAATATGGAAAATTATTATGTAATAAATATATATGAAGGTGTGACATGCCTCAGGTTCCCCTCCCAGATCTACTCGCCGACGCTGGGCGCGGAGGGTATGCGGTCGGCTATTTCGAATCATGGGATCTGTACAGCCTCGAGGCCGTACTCGCCGCCGCGGAGGCCGAGGAGGCTCCGGTGATCATCGGTATCGGTGGACTGTCGGCTAACCACGAATGGTTGAGGGCGACGGGTATCGACATTTACGGGTCGGTATGTTCAGCTCTCGCCCGACGCTCCAGAGTGCCGACGGCGATCCTGTTCAACGAAGCTGAGGACTTCTCCGAGGCAGCAGGAGCCCTCGGTGCCGGTTACAACTCAGTGATGATGCACACGCAAGGGTGGGATTGGGCGCGGTTGATCACCGACACCAGGGCCTTGGTTGATGCCGCGCATGCTGTGAACATCGCGGTAGAGGGAGAGGTGGGTGCGCTCGCCGAGATGTCCATCGATGGAGATATTGATGTGAGCATCGGCGCGATGACAGAAGTTGATGAGGCCATCGATTTCGTTACGAAGACTGGTGTGGACTGTCTGGCCGTCGCTGTCGGCAACGTGCATTTCGTCACGTCGGACTACGTACCGAAAATCGATGTGCATCGAATTGCCGACATAGGTGATTCCGTCAATGTGCCGCTCGTGCTCCACGGTGGGTCGGGTACGCCTCCGGACCAGATGCAAGCCGCGATCGCTGCGGGCATCACGAAGGTGAATGTCGGCACCCGTCTCAAGCACGCATTCGGAGAGGGGTTGCGACAAGGAATGAGCGGCGGCGCGGATCCCAACGTGCTGTTTGGGTCCCGACTGCCCGACGATGTCAACTCTCGGGCCGCTGTCGCTTTGATCACCGAAGTGCGCAGACTCATTCGTGTTTTCGGATCCGACGGCAAGGCCACAGGAGCCCGACGTGACTGACGATGCTGTCACCCAAGTTTCGGAGAAGGCTAGTTCCGCGCAAGGCGAATCCGCGTATAGCTCGCTGCCAGAACTTGACAAGGCGACCGCGTTGCAACTCCTTCAGCGGATGGCTCTGATCCGGCACTTTGAGCAGACTGCCTACCTTAGGTATCTACAAGGCGAGATCCCCGGAACCCTGCACCAGTGTCAAGGTCAGGAGGCGGTTGCGGTAGGCGTGTGCTCGGTGTTGGGTCACAGGGATTGGATCACCTCGACGCACCGTCCACACGGGCATGCTCTCGCCAAGGGCATGGATCCATCTGTTGCCATGGCTGAGATCTACGGTCGCGCGTCGGGATGTCTCGGTGGCCGAGGTGGATCGATGCATCTCGGAGACCCCGACATCGGAATGCTGCCATCGGTCGCGATCGTCGGGGGCGGCATCACGCTCGCGCCGGGATTAGCCCTTGCTCTTCGGTCAGCAGGAACCGACAGTGTCGTCGCATGTTTCTTCGGCGACGGCGCCGTCAACGAAGGTGCCTTCCATGAAGGTGTGAACTTCGCGGCGGTCAAGCGGTTGCCGGTGATCTTCGTGTGCGAGAACAACGCCTACGGAGCATCGACGCCCTTCCACGAGACGACGTTGAACGTGGACGTCGCCTCCCGCGGCGCTGCCTACGGAATCCCCTCGGAGTCGGTGGACGGGATGAGTGTCCTGGCGGTTCGGAACGCCACGGAGCGCGCTGTGGCCCGAGCCCGGTCGGGCATGGGGCCGACGCTCATCGAATGTCGAACCTACCGCTATGTCGGGCACAGCCGCGGGGATGCACGCGGGTATCGCTCCAAAGAGGAAGAGACCAAGTGGAAGGAACGTGATCCAATCGAACAGTTCTCCGCCGCGCTCGTGGACGAGTCGTTGCTAACGGAGGACGAAGTCGCCGAGGCAGTCAACCTGGCCAAAGAGGAAGTCAAACGAGCGCTGGCCTTCGCGCAAGAGGCACCCAAGCCCGATGGCGAGACTGCCGTGGACCCGCTTTCGGTCTTCGCGGCACCCCCTGGTCCAAGCCAGGCACCGGCAGGCCCGTTGGAGGACGGCCCCGATGACCGAATGTTGTCGATCGCAGAGGCGCTTCGCGAAGGTATCCGCGAGGAGATGAGTCTGGATCGATCCGTGATCTTGCTTGGCGAGGATGTGGGAGTCCCCGGGGGGTTCGGAGGGGCTTTTGGCATATATCTCGGGTTGTCCGAGGAGTTCGGCCGCGATCGGGTGATCGACACTCCGATCAGCGAGAAAGCCATCATGGGTGTGTCCATCGGTGGAGCCATTGCCGGGCTGCGCCCTTTGCCGGATCTGCAATACGCCGATTTCATATATGAGGGTATGGATGAGTTGGTCAACGAGGCTGCCAAGTTGCGCTACATGTCTGGCGGGCGCATCAACATCCCGATGGTCCTTCGAAGTCCGGTGGGAGCCTCGCAGCGCGGCGCTCAGCATGCGCAATGCCCCGAAAGCCTGTTCATGCACGTGCCGGGCCTGAAAGTGTTGTGCATTTCCGACCCATACACAGCCAAAGGTGGGATCAAGGCTGCATTGCGGGATCCGGACCCGGTGCTGGTGTTCGAACACAAACTCCTCTACGGGTCCGCGAAACGGCAAGAAGCAGGTTCGATCCACTCGCGGGCGTTCGTCCCGGCCGACGACTACACCATCAACGTGGGCCAGGCTCGGATTCGGCGACGCGGACAGGATGTGACCGTCGTCGCGACGTTCACGGAGTTGTACGCGGCATTGTCCTCAGCACAGGAACTCGCTGAGGAAGGCATCAGCGTTGAGGTGATCGACCCGGTGTGGCTTGCTCCCTTCGATTGGGACGCTGTGATCTCCAGTGTCGCTCGAACTGGACGTTTGGTCATCGCACACGAGGCCCACCGCACGGGTGGCTGGGGCGCTGAACTCGCTGCCCGAGTGAGTGAAGCCTTGCACGGACGGCTTCTTTCACCCGTGCGGAGAATCGGTAGCGCGGATGTCCCGATGCCTTTCGCTCCCTGGCTGGAATCGGCGGTGCTTCCTAGTAAGGACGCCATCACCCGATTGGCACGAGAATCCGTCAGGGGCACGTGAGCGTCATCGGCGGATACGCAGGGAACGATAAGGAGGGCAACCTGTGGAAGCGATCTTGATGCCCAAACTCGGGCAGACAGTAGATGAGGGCAGCATCGAGAGTTGGCTCGTGACCGAGGGGGAGGAAGTCGAACTCGGCCAGCTCTTGCTCGTCGTCGAAACCGATAAGGCGCAAGCCGAGGTTGAGTGCGTTGCAGAAGGAACATTGTTGAAAATAGTCGTGCCTGCCGGCGAAACGGTCGCAGCGGGCACGATCATCGCCTACGTCGGCGAGCCAGGCGAAGAGATTCCGACCTGACATGTCCGCGGTGATGCTCGGGATCGATTTCGGTACTGGTGGCGCGAAGGCATGCTTGCTCGACGATCAGGGTGTGGTTCTCGGCTACGCGTACCGCGAGTATCCGATTTTCCACCCCCATCCGGGTTGGTCCGAGCACGATGCCGAAACTTATTGGCAGGTCACGTGCGAACTCATTGCCGAGGTGCTCCGGGATACGGGTTGCCTCGGGTCGGACATAGCTGGGATCGCCTTGTCGAGTGCGTTGCCGTCGATGGTGCTGGTGGATGAGAGCGGGCGTGTTATCGCTCCCGCTCTCAATCTGATGGACAGGCGTGCCCTAGAGGAAGTGCATATCGCGCAGGATGCACTCGGAGCCGATCTGATCGAGTCGCTGACCGCGAATCGCATCGAGGACCACCCGAGCATCGTGAACCTACTGTGGTTCAAGCGGCATCAGCCGGACCTTTTTGCAAGCGCGTATAAGGCCCTGACGATCGATGGATTCATTGCGTCTCGTCTCACCGGTCGGTACACGGTGAACCGGAGCGGAGCTGTCTTCTATGGCGTTGTGTTCGACATTCGCGCTGGTGAGTTCCGCTTGGACCTCCTCGAACGATTGGGCCTTGACCCCGAAATCCTTCCGGAGTTGTGCGATTGTTCGCAGTTAATTGGGTCAGTCACCTCTACGGCGTCCGCAGCGACGGGCCTAGCACCGGATACTCCGGTCCTCGGTGGCCAGGTGGACTGCAACGCTGGCTGGATCGCCGGAGGCGCCACATCCCCCGGGGACATGCAATTGAATCTCGGCACATGCGGAGTCCTGGGAGTCGTGCATCGGAGCATGGACTATCTCGCGCATCCGGATGGCTTGCAGATGGTCAACATCCCGTACACCACCTCACCACTGGATACTTTCTCCGCCGTCGCCGTCACCACCACGGGGGGTCAGACGCTGCGCTACTTGCGCGACACGTTCGGTGATAGGGAGAGGGACGCTGAGCGCCTGCAGGGTGTCAGTGCATACGAGCTCATGACGTTGCAGGCCAAAGACGTTCCCCCCGGCAGCGAGGGTCTGATCGTGCTGCCTTATTTCATGGGCGAGCGGTCACCCCTTTGGGATGCCACTGCTCGTGGCGTGGTCTTCGGGCTGTCCTTGCACCATACGCGCGGACATTTCTTCCGCGCCTTCATGGAAGGGGTTGCATATGCGCTCTACTACTCGTACTCGACGTTGATGCAGACCGGTTTGCAACCGACCTACCCTTTGATCTTCAACGAAGGCGGATCCCAAAGTGAGGTGTGGCGCCGCATCATCACCGACATGTTGGGTATCCCCACCGCGCGACTTTGCGGTGTTGGCGGTGCTCCGCTGGGCGACGCGATTTTGGCCGGCGTCGGAGTCGGAGTGTTCCCCGACTTCTCGGTAGCCCGCGAATGGGCCCGGTATGACGATCACCTCGAACCGATCGACGGTAACCATGCGCGCTACCTGGAGTACTTCGCGGTGTATAAGGGCTTGTACGACGATCTACGAACAAGATTCCAGGAGTTACACGGCCTCGTCGTTTCCTGAGTCAAGCACCCAGTGCAAGCGTTGGCACGTTCCAGCGAATCGATGCCCGCCTAGCGGCTGTCCGCCGTTGACCGTTCAGACACCGGTCACGACCCGACGGATACCAAATCGTGATGTGTTACATGGGTTTGTTGCATGTTTACAGGTTGCTTCCGGACCTCTTGAGGGTCACCATGAACACGTTTACGCGCCGAGGACCTACCTGGGTGCGATGTCAGGCAAGGAGAATCCATGACCGCAATGAAGCGGCGTCGTGGAGTCGCGCTCCTCGCGGGCGGGC
>Ga0181585_10004923_pt1 | contig 11600 bp, 9 predicted proteins | sample 071ome_29_FD_132469 | JGI IMG/M metagenome (GOLD analysis project Ga0181585, IMG submission 132469) | Coastal salt marsh microbial communities from the Groves Creek Marsh, Skidaway Island, Georgia - 071407BT metaG (megahit assembly) | ecosystem: Environmental > Aquatic > Marine > Intertidal zone... | reverse complement strand
GTGGGCATGCTCATCGGCACCTTCTTCACTTTGGTGTTATTGCCAGCCATCTATGCCGTGCTGGCCTCGGATCACAGCGAGGACGAACTGGCCCTTACCAACGATCTGGAGGTAACTCCCGTCACCGTGTAATTCGCTGCTAGTAAACTTGACCTCTGGCAGTGGCACAGGTTTAATACGCGGCCTCCGAGGGTGTGCAAAGCCCCTCGCTGAAGAAAGCCACGCCCAGGTAGCTCAGTCGGTAGAGCAGGGGATTGAAAATCCCCGTGTCGGCGGTTCGATTCCGTCCCTGGGCACCATCTAATCTAATGTTCTGGCTGCTACGTAGATAGATAAAAACGGACCTTAAAGGCTTTACATTTCTAGCCGAACGGGTTTGCTTTGAACGTTCTTGGTTAAAAGCGGCAAAATACAGTGGGCCAACAATGACTTCCAGGCTAATTTTTTATTTCGTGGCGGCCATCGCACTTGGTTGCTCTATATTCGCGCCGGCATCTATCGCAGCTTGTGGCAATAGCAGTGTACGTGGCCTGTATAGTTTTGAGGCCTGGTTTCCAAATGGGGGCTCTGCGTTTGTTACTGGCGTCGCTGAATTTGACGGCAAGGGCGGTGCTTTTTTTGACAAAATCAGAATAGTTCAACAGGATGACAGCAAGGCGGATCGAGTTGAATTAAACAAAGCGTATAGCAAGGATGGCGCGTATGGCGTCACTGAAGACTGCGCCATGTGGGGTGCGGGAGATCTTATTGATCGAGAGAGTGACGCAAGAGCATCAAAGATAACTTTACAGCTTGTTTTAGGCGGCAGCTTTGACGACCCAAAACTTTTTGGATCAGCCATCGTCAAGTCTTATTCGGATGATTCAGAGAGCTTCGCTAGAGTTGAATTCCATAAAGTCTGGCTACTGGACTAGGATGTAGCCGCGTCCCCCATAGATTTAGGATAATACCAAGCTAGCCCCCCAGTATTTCAAAACTGATGACATCGTTCGGAGTCAAAGATGCGCAAGCCGATAACTAGTTTGACCTTTTTTCTGTCGTTTGCCGCCCAGCTAACGCAGGCAGCCTGCGACAACTCAATACTTAATGGTCACTACGCTCTCAACGGTGAGCTTATCTACAGCTCTGATACCAGCAGCGCTGACGCGCCCGAACCCCTCACAGGAATGCTGGTTTTTGATGGCCGGGGGGGGTGGAGTCTGCCGTCGCTGACCGTGGCATATTACGAAGATAGCAACAATCAACCACAGGTAGATTTGGTTCAAGCAGAAAATAAAGGTAGCTATGCAGTTGCTGAAGAGTGCGTCGGCACGGCTAGCATTACGATATCAAAGGTTAACGGCAGATCTGGTTACGATTACGCTATGGAAGTCCAATTTAGCCTGTCGGGTAGGGGACAGAGAGCAGAAATGATGCTTTCGACTTTTACGATCATTGATGAGGATGATGTTGACGATGGGTCTGTGGGCCGTTTCAAAGCGGTTCGCAGCCAATTATTGTCAAGCGATTGATTGGTCTCCGTTGGAGGCGGAGATATGCAGTTTGCTATCTGGTGACTGACAACGAAAAGTTGCTAGATAACGCTCCAAGATTGTGGCCAATCGGGTGTGAGGTCTTTTTTAAAGCATGACTGGCACCCGTTACATGCTTCTCAGTGCAGCCGCGTTCGCGGCCATGGGAAGTCTGGTAAAACTGGCCGGCACCTGGCACATCCCGCTGCTTCAAATCATTTTTATTCGCGCACTGGTATCCGTCGTGCTGTCACTTGTCGACATTGCGCGGGCACGGGTTCACCCCATGGGCAACCGGCGAGTCCTTCTTTTGGGAAGAGGTCTCTCGGGATTCTTAGCCCTTACCGGGGTTTTTTATGCGATCTTGCACCTCCCCTATGCGCAAGCCACGGTTCTTCAATACCTCCACCCGGTTTTCACCGCTTTGCTCGCGTTCTGGTTCTTAGCAGAGCGACCCACGAGCGCAACCCTAGTTTGTATTGTGTTGAGCCTGCTTGGGCTAGGCCTCATGGTCTCACCTTACTTTTACGCCGGGCCAGGGCTTGCCTCTGTCGGCGATTTCCCAATCGCCGCGGTCTTTGCAGGACTGGGCGGCGCGCTGGGTAGCGGCATTGCTTACACCTTGGTTCGAAAACTGGTGGCAACAGAACACCCCTCAGTGATCGTGCTGTACTTTCCCATGGTTTGTATTCCCGGGACACTCTTGCTGGGCGTCAATGACTTTGTCTGGCCAACCCCTCAGGGATGGCTGGTCTTGCTGGGAGTTGGGGTGTTCACACAGCTCGGCCAGCTCTCGCTCACTCGGGCCATGCAGTTTGATTCCGCTAGCAGAACCACCAGTCTCAGCTATCTGCAGATCGTCTTTGCCGCCGGATTGGGCTGGTTATTTTTTGGCGAAATTCCCAAGATAACGACGCTACTGGGCGCTGGCCTCATTTTGTTGGGCGCCTTTATCAGCGCCAAGCGACAGCCCATGAGACAAGCTCAGCAAATCAAGCGCGAGGGATAATCCAGCCCTCCCGCGACATTGGGTGACCCGCCCGCGAAAGCGCTTGCGCTCAATAGCTGCTCAGCCGTCAGTTGTTGAGTGGGCTAATCCGCCCAAACACTCGTAAAAGTCCTACGGGCCGCTATTGCCTCAATCGCTTACTGGGTGTCGTTACTGCGCCCACTGCGAGACTGCGACAGAGGTCGAATACAATATTTTCACCAAGTGAGGTGGTTGCTAGCATGAAAGCGCTGGTTAAAAAATACGCCGAGGAAGGGCTGTGGCTGGAAGACGTGCCCGAGCCCGAGGTAGGCGGCAATGATGTGCTGATCAAGGTTCACAAAACCGCAATCTGTGGCACCGACGTCCATATCTACAACTGGGATGAATGGGCTCAAAAAACCATCCCGGTGCCGATGACAAGCGGGCATGAATTTGCGGGAGAGATTGTAGAAATAGGCAGAAATGTAACGGGCCTTCAGATCGGTGACATCGTTTCCGGTGAAGGCCACGTGGTCTGCGGCCGCTGCCGAAACTGCCTCGCCGGGCGCCTACACCTTTGCCCCAATACGCTGGGGGTCGGGGTTAATCGGGACGGTGCTTTCGCCGAATACATTGCAATACCGGCCACCAACGTATTCAGACCCAACGTTTATATCCCCACAGATCTGCTCAGCATTTTTGATCCTTACGGCAATGCCGTTCACACCGCCCTATCCTTCAACATGGTGGGCGAGGACGTCATCATTACAGGGGCTGGCCCTATTGGCATTATGGCGGCAATGGTCGCGGGACACTGTGGCGCCCGCAATGTGATACTGACGGATGTCAATGAATACCGGCTTGATTTGGCCAAGCGCATCGTGCCGCGAGTTCAGCCCATCAACGTGGCAAAGCAGCAAATCACCAAAGAGTTTATGGAGAGCCTTGGCATTCTCGAGGGTTTTGATGTCTGCCTAGAAATGTCTGGCTCACCGGTAGCTTTTCGAGATGTATTAAGCAAAATGATCAACGGCGGCAGTATTGCTATGCTGGGTTTGATGCCAGATGACACCGGTATCGCATGGACCGACGTAGTCTTCAAAGGCCTCAATATCAAGGGTATCTACGGCCGCGAGATGTATGAAACCTGGTACAAGATGGTCATGATGGTGCAGAGCGGGCTGCCTATTGAGCGCATCATTACCCACCGCTTTCATTACACGGATTTTCAAGAAGGCTTCGACATCATGCGATCGGGCCAATCGGGCAAAGTGATCCTGAACTGGAAAGATTGACATGAGCTACCTAACCGCCAAAGCGTCTTTTGTTGCCGACATTGAGGAGATCAAGGCCGCGGGTCTCTGGAAGACCGAACGGGTGATTGATTCGGACCAAAAAAATGCGATTCGTCTCGAAGATGGCACCCACGTCGTCAACATGTGTGCAAACAATTATCTTGGCTTGGCCAATCACCCCGAGGTGGCAAAAGCAGCAAGCGACAGCCTGGACCAGTGGGGTTTCGGTGCAGCCTCCGTGCGCTTTATCTGTGGAACCCAGGGTATTCATAAAACCCTGGAGCATCGTGTCAGTCAGTTTTTGGAAACCGAGGACACCATTCTTTATGCCGCGTGCTTCGATGCCAACGCTGGATTATTCGAAACAATACTGGGCCCTGAGGATGCCGTCATCTCTGATGAGCTGAACCATGCGTCGATCATTGACGGTATTCGGCTATGTAAAGCGGCGCGCTATCGTTACCAAAATAACAATATGGCCGATTTGGCGGCGCAACTTGAGAAGGCAAAAAGTGCTGGGGCAAGACGCATACTCATCACCACCGATGGGGTCTTTTCTATGGATGGCACCATTGCCCAGCTCGACAAGATCTGCGATTTGGCCGATCAGTACGGCGCGATGGTCCACCACGATGATTGCCACGCTACCGGGTTTATGGGTGCTCGAGGACGGGGTGTTCATGAGCACTGCGACGTTATGGACCGGGTAGATATTATTACGGGCACTTTCGGGAAAGCGCTTGGCGGAGGATCCGGCGGCTTTACCGCTGGCCGTCAAGAAATCATCGATATCCTGCGCCAGCGATCGCGTCCGTATCTATTCTCAAATACCCTTGCCCCCGCGATCTGCGCGGCGTCGCTCCGAGTGCTTGATATGCTCGAAACTTCAACCTCGCTCCGGGACAAACTCCACGAGAACACTGCCTACTTTCGCGCAAGCATGCTGGCACAGGGATTTTCAATTCCCGAGGGCGACCACCCTATTGTACCCGTCATGCTCGGCGATGCCGGGGTCGCACAGCGCATGTCGGAGCGACTGCTCGAGCTTGGTATCTACGCAGTCGGGTTTTTTTATCCGGTTGTGCCAAAAGGTAAGGCCCGGATTCGCGTGCAGATTTCTGCTGGGCATACACGTGACGACCTCGATCGCGCGGTGGCCGCCTTTGCTCAGGCCCATAAAGAAGTGGCTGGTTAAGGCACTGACCCATAGTTCCTCTAGCCACATAGGGCGTGCTAGAAGCCAGTTTCACCAAGCCACTTTACTCCGCCAGCACAAGGCCTTACCGTTGCTCTAATGAGCTGCGAATTAAAGCTGCTGAGCTAAAGCGGACGCCGTATCGTCGCTGCTATGCCACCTAAACACATCGGGGAACTATGATGAAGGATCAGGAGACCGGCTCGACGCTTGATTCTGACAGTCGCTCTGAGCGTACCTCGGGTTGGGCGCTGATCAAGGCGTTTAAAGGCGTGTCCGAAAAGGACATACGGCTTGCCCATGAACCCCTCATGCTGGGGTTTAGGATCTATTTTATTGTTGTCGCACTACTAATCGGCTACCGAAACATTATTGTTGAGCCGACGCCCCAGGGAATTTTAGTCTCGGCAAATACGTTTATCGCCGTGCTGGTCACCATGGCACACTGGTTTGGCCGAGGCGATTATCGTATTAGTCCTCAGCTGCAAATCTCGACTATTGCCATCATGATGCTGGTCTCAGCTCTCGCCATTCAAGCTCGAAACCCAACATGGCCTGCGATTTCATTTATCACCGCCATCCCCGCCATAATGCTGATTCTGATGCTGCGGGGGACGCTATTTGCTTTTGCGGCCCATCTTGTTTACTGCGTCGCCTGGACGACTCTTGTATTGACAACGTCCGCGCTCAAGCCGATAGCTATTATTGCCGTTGCGATTGGAGTCTATCCGTTTCCCTTGATGACCATGGGATTTGTCGCGGCCGCACTCCAAACCCGCGAGCGAGATAGCCAGCGGTTGCGGTTAGCTCAAACACGCCTTGCCACAAGGGTTAATACCCGCAATGAACTGATCAAGAAAACAAAAGCAGAACTCGCGCTGCCGCTAGCTGCACTCGAGCAGCTATCTGGTCAGGCCCAGATAAGTCATCTTGCATTAACTGAACAGGCACGCGAAGCCAGTCAATTAATTGGAGACGTTTTATACGATCTGCGTAGTGATTTGCACATTAAAAAGGAAGACCTAATCCTTCACTACCGGTCGGCAAATATCAGGACTTTCGCCAGCAATATCAGGCGCCGGGTGCAGAACTCACTTGCGAACAGGGGCATTGTCTTTGAAGTAGACCGACGTCAGCTCCTAACCGATGAATACATGCTTGATATCAGGCAGGTGCGGAGAGCGCTGATGTCGCTCATCCAACATGAGGCACTCTATGCGGGGTCGTCCAAAATAGCCCTCTCAGTCAGTTCTCAACAAGCCACTGATGATCGCCACAACATTCGGTTTTCCCTAGAGTTTAATGGCAACCTCCCAGAGGCCATCGCCAGTAAATACTTTGAGTCCGGATTTTGTAAAGCCCCCACAACTCGGGAGCTGGATGCAATCAATAACGATCCTTATCCCTTCACATTGATAGCAACGCTTATGCAGCGAATGGGAGGCACAATTCACTACTCGCCGGGTGTGGGTGATGTGACGTCGGCGTATGAGCTAATGTTGTCGGCGCAACCAGCTGACCTCGATTCCTCTACGGGGTCGCGATCACAAGGCTCACCCCCATTTTCAGGCCTTCGCGTCGCCATTGTCGATGACGATCCGTTAGTGGCGAGAATGGTGCAAGCAATGTTGGTAAATGGCGGCTGCGAAGCGGTAGAAATGGCACCAATGCGTGATGCGCTTAGGCTTCAGAAGCTATCGGGCCGGGCAATCGACTTGGTGATCTTTGATAGCTCCAATATTCTCGTCGGGATAGACCAATTTACTGCCACGATTTCAGCTGATCTCGAAGATTGTTATTTTATTGCCATGCACCCCATCAACATGAGTAGCGCGCCCCCTACTAACGCAAACATCAGTGCCACAATTCATCGCCCCCCTACGCTAGAGCAATTGAGATCGGCCATTTCAGAAAGTGGCATTCTTGTTAAAAAGCGAGAGAACAAGCGCTGAATCAGAGCCCTCGCGGTTCGCTAGTCAAGCGTCACACCTCGTTTTCCAGGGGCAGCAGGCGCAGCAGCGACCATAAAAACCGTTGCCACCAGCCAATGCCGGGCTCTTTTTCCAGGCTTACAATCTCCCCCTCACTTTTTCCCCTCCAAATCAACCGATCTTTTTCGTCCAGTGTCACCTGCCACGCAGCCGCCGGATCAAAATCCCGCGACATTTCTTCACGGACGGCTTCTGCAATCGCGTCACCAAATACCAGCAAAGCTATCTCGGTATTCCAGACTCGTGAGCGCGGATCCATGTTGTAGGAACCAATCACGCTGACATCATCGTCGATGACCATGGCTTTGGTATGAAGCCCTGCACGGGCGATTTCTCCCGTTCTGCTGAGGTAGTCACTCAAATCACCAGTGGCTTGCAATTCATACAGGTTTATTCCCGCCTGAAGCAGAGCAGTGCGGTAGGGCATGTAGTAAGCATGCACGGTGCCGTGATTATTCGAAGCGGCCGAATTGGTCAAAATACTGATGGTGACGCCACGCGCCGCAAGTCCCCCCAACGTATCCATCGTGGGCCCGTTGGGGATTAGATAAGCGGTCTGAATTATGACCTCCCGATCTGGCCGCAGGCGGGGGTCAGTGGCAAAAATCGCAAACGCGGTATCGAGATTTTCTGGTCCCCGATCCGGGTTATCAACGATGACCCGGGTACCCGCCCATGTTAGCGATGACCTTGTGCTTTCAAGCCAGGCCCGGGTATTTAGAGCATCTGCGTCTGATTTGGCCAAGACCGTCCGAAGCGTGTCGGCAGCGACAATAAGTTCTTCGCGAGCCGATAGGCTGTCGGGGCGATTGGTATCGGGGTACAAACTGTCTATTGGAACAGACCGACTAGCGTTCCAGAACAGGTCAAAGGCCTCGCCAGCTTCCTCGGCGCCACCTCCGGTGACCAGCACGTCGAGATCTTGAAAGTTAAAACTCTCATCCAAACCAAAATACTCGTCACCAATATTCCTGCCTCCCATGATGGCGGCAAGGCCATCAGCCAGAAAAATCTTGTTGTGCATTCGGTGATTGAATTGGGCCTTAAGCAGGGCGTAGTTAGCTGTTTTCGCTGCGCCCCGATTGCCCATGGGATTAAAAAGCCGAAGCTGGATATTGGGGTGGCTATCGAGAGTTTGATAGATCTGGTCACGCCCGGAGTGGTAGATATCGTCTAACAGCAACCTCACCCTGACCCCGCGGTCCGCAGCGCGCAGAAAAGCTTCCGTCAGCGCTCGTCCAACCATGTCTCCTTGCCATAAGTAATACTGTAGGTCGAGGCTGCTACTCGCCGTCTCCACAAGGTGAAGCCGCGCCTGCAAGGCATCAAAGGGGTCCGCCAGCAGCAGCACACCGGAGTTTGACGCATCCGACGGCGGTAAAAGAAGCTCGAGGGGTGACCCCACAGGGGCCCTGTCCGCGACATAACTTGGCGATTTTTCCATGACCTGGGGGGCGCTGGCGCAGCCCACCAACAGGCTCAGCGTCAGGGGCAAGGCAAGCCCCCTGAGAAGGCTCTGACCGCCCTGTTTGCTGTCCCCGAGGGCCGAATTTTGCTCCCTGAGAGCTTTCATTAGCAACCTTTGAACTGACGGTCTGCGTAGAGATTACCGTAATCCTTTTCTGTGGCCCAAACGTAATCATTACGAGACAACATTGAAACCCGGGTCAACAAGGATGTTGGTGACATAAAAGCTCATGGCAAGCACTCCTATCCCCATTGATTTAGCCGCACTGCGCCGCCAGCTATGGGCGCTTTTGGCACCTGAATCCAATTTTTTATGGGTTATCGTCATCTATGGCACGGCCATTAGCGTCATGACCCTAGCGGTGCCAATCGCCGTGCAAACCCTGATCAACAGCATCGCAAATATCGGCTCCTTGCGCGCCGTCTACTCTTTGGCCCTCACCCTATTGATCATCCTGCTCAGTTATGGCGCGTTGAGCGCAGCCCGCGTCTGGGTTGTGGAAATATACCGACGGCGAATCTTTGCCCGCTTATCCGCAGAAATTAGCTACAGCGTGGTTCGGGCGCCACACTGGGTGTTTGAGGGGCGGCGGAATACCGGCATGACCCACCGTTATTTCGACATCATGATTCTGCAGAAAAATGTACCCCGGCTTTTTGCCGATGGTTTTGCGCTTATTTTGCAAACCGCGGTGGGCTTTACGTTGGTGTCTTTTTACCACCCCTGGCTTTTTCTCTTCAACGCTCTCACCTTGCTGATCGTCATGCTCATTTGGACATTATGGTCCCCCGGCGCACGACGGGCGGCAGTCGCGCTTTCCAAACAAAAATATGCGATGGCACGGTGGCTGTCCGATATGGAGGTCGCCCATGACTTCTTTAAATCGAAGCGGCACCTCACGCTTGCCGCGAGTAAAACTAACGATCTCACAACCGCTTACCTTGATGAGCATAAGCGCCTGTTTGGTCAAACCTTTAGTCAAACCATTAGCTTTTTATTGCTCTACGCCGTGGGTAGCGCAGCCCTGTTAGCGTTAGGCGGATGGCTGGTGACACTTGGCGAGCTCTCTATCGGGCAGTTGGTAGCCGCAGAGCTTGTAATGGCCGCCATTTTCTTGGGCCTCTCTCGCTTCTCAAGCTATTTAAAATATTACTACGAGCTCTATGGGTCTGCGGATAAGCTCAGCGAGGTGCTGTCGTTACCGGAGGAAAACCCGCGCGGAGTGGCGAGTGCCCCGGCAGCTGCCAGCCTTGATTTTATCGACACCAAAATCCGTCGCGACAATCGACAGTGCCAGCTAGCGTGGTCGATACCCGCGGGCGCTAAAGTGTGCGTCAGGACGGAAGAAGCCTGGATTCAACCGGCTGTGCTCTCCGTACTGCGTGCACACCGTCCAGTCAACGGCGGACGTATCAATTTAGGCAACATCAATCTAGAAGATTTTGACCTCCTTGAACTGAGGCAGGCGATTCTGGGTGTTGACCGCTCTCTCATTCTTGAATGTAGCATCCGGGATTTTCTGGCCTTACACAGTGCAGAAGCGGATACCGAGACGCTCATCACGGTGCTCCAAAAGGTGTACCTGTGGCCACTTATCGAATCATTTCCTGAAGGACTGAATACCCAACTGTCAGCGACAGGATCGCCCCTTCAGGGCGCCGAGATGCTGCTACTAAAGCTGGCGGGTGCTCTGCTGGGCAAGCCCTCGGTACTGGTGTTAAACCAGCTCTTCGATCAGCTACTCCCCTCAGTCCGGGATGGGGTTCTGGAGATGCTTTCGGAACAACCGATGACCGTTCTTTACTTCAGCAGTCAACCGCCGCACCCAGCTTTTACAGAGCAGAAAGTGCTTACCGCATCTGAGGGAGCCGGCGATGAGTGACCTGCGCCAGCGCTATCTAAGCCAGATCAATGCGCTTGATGAAGTGCCCTTACCAAAGTGGCACCGGGTTTTTAGCGCCATCCTGATAGCGGGCATCTGCCTCCTCATGGCTCTCCTTTGGTTTATTCCTTGGACACAAACCGCTTTCGGTGACGGCGAGGTCAATACGCCCCTCCCCGCCGAGCGCATCCAGGCCATTTCTGCTCTGGTGCCCGGTCAAATACAGACCTGGCATGTGACTGAGGGGCAAGCGGTCAAAGAAGGCGATCCGATTGTCACGCTGGTCGACAGCGATCCCGAGCTCATTCAGCGGTTGGAAAACCAGCTCGCCGCAGCCAACCAGCAAATGGCTGCTATTCAGCAAGCGACAACCACCGAAGAGCAGAATCTCAAGCGCCAACAGCGCCTGCAGGAGCAAGGCCTCAAGTCACAGCGGGATATTGAGACGGCGCAATTGGACATTCAGAAGCTGCGCGCAGAGGCCGCCAAAATCGAAGCGGAAATCAATCGGCTCGGTGTAGAAAAGGCGAGACAGTCGTTACAAACCAAAGTCGCACCTTCGGATGGCACCATCTTGCGCCTTAAGCCTTCAGGCAACGCCACTTACGTGACACCCGGCGACGTGCTTGCCTCTTTTATTCCCGAGGGTAAAGCCCGCAGTGTCGTGCTGGCCGTGTCTGGTTTAGACGCCCCGCTCGTTTATCCCGGGCGCCGCGTTCGGCTGCAGTTCGAGGGTTGGCCGGTATTTCAGTTTAGCGGCTGGCCGGACAACGGTATCGGCACCTTTGGTGGCGTTGTCGACTTCATAGAACCCGCCGCAAATGCTCAGGGGCGCTTCAATGTCTGGGTCAAGCCTGATCCCGAGGACAACCCGTGGCCAGAGTCAAAATATGCTCGGCTCGGCAGCCGCGTGAAAGGATGGATTTTGTTAGAAGAGGTTCGTCTGGGTTATGAACTGTGGCGGCAGCTCAATAACTTCCCGCCACAGCAAAGGCCCAACGCGACGCCATGAGATTTGTGCTTCTCTGTGCGCTTCTGGCTACCTGTGCGCAGTCGGCTTGGGGGTCGTCTGCACCCAGTGTCGACGTGCTGGTTGCCCAGTTGGCCGCGCGCCATCCTGAAGCGCTCGCCGCGCAGTCAAGAACCGATCGCGCCCTTGGCCGGCAGCAAGTCGCGGACGCTGCTTTTGATTTGCGGGTCACCCAGTCCACGGATATTCGTCCCTCTGGCTATTACGATGGCCGGGTTGCAGATCAACGGCTTGTGCAGCCGCTTAAGCCTTTCAATG
>Ga0181585_10004922_pt1 | contig 11604 bp, 9 predicted proteins | sample 071ome_29_FD_132469 | JGI IMG/M metagenome (GOLD analysis project Ga0181585, IMG submission 132469) | Coastal salt marsh microbial communities from the Groves Creek Marsh, Skidaway Island, Georgia - 071407BT metaG (megahit assembly) | ecosystem: Environmental > Aquatic > Marine > Intertidal zone... | reverse complement strand
GTTGGACAAACCTGTCTATTAATTTGTACAAATCTTGCTTCAATATCATCAAAAAAGTCATGTCCTGTCGTATTAGGCATTCCAACAGAAATTGCTTCTTTCATTATGTTAATAACTGATTCGTATCTTTCAGTTTGTATTAATTCAACACTTTGTTCTAATGCATCTTTAAATGCTTGTCTTTTGCAAAACTCTAGTGACTTGTCTTTAACGTATTGCAAGTCACCAACGTCTGGATTAGTTTTCATTCGATGCAGATATTCTATAATCTGATCTCTTAAGACTGCATCTTTTGATTTAGAAAGATCTTCTTTGATAATTGTAATAAGAATTGACAGAGTAGGAAATGTCTTATATTTTTCGTAATATGCAAAATATTTATTACATAAAAAAGAAAGATACTTTAAATCAAAGTATTCTGGGCTCATAACTTCAATCATTTGAGCAGACCAGTGTATGTCAGTTAGCATGCTTTGGAAGACTTTTTCTTGAAAAGGCTTGCCAAATTTTGAAAAGTTTTTATCTTGACTCATTAAATAGTATTCCTTAATGATGATTTAATTGAAATAAAAACATCTATAGAGAATAAATTTCGTGTAGATTTGAATGTCTTGGACAATGTGCTCCAAGAAATAGGTGACGAACCAAAAATGATTTTATTGAATTATCCAAACAACCCTACTGGAACATGTTACAGCAATAAAGAATTAGAATCCATGGCCAAAATATTAAAAAAACACAATTGTGTGGTATTTGGGGATGAAATTTATTTGAATTTATCGTATAATCCCAAACAGAGATCATTATCGTATTATATTCCGGAGTTAGTAATACGTGGTTCGTCTGTATCAAAGGATTTGGCGTGTGGAGGATATAGATTGGGATGGTGTGCGTTCCCTGAAACATTGGGAAAGTTATTCACAAGATGTTGTCAATATGGATCAAGTGTATATTCATGTGCTCCTGTACCAATACAATACGCAACACAAGAATTATTAGAAAACCAAGAATTATGTACATCATATATTGAAAAAATGAAGGACTTATTTTCACATATTATAGGAGAGTTAATACCTTTCTTGGACAACACCAAAATAAAATATCCCGGAATAGAAGCATCTTGGTATGTGTACCTAGACTTCAAATCCTATAAGGAAGGGTTGAAAAAGATCGGAGTCCAAGACAGTATCCAATTATCCCATTATTTGATGGTAAATTACCACATTTTGACGGTTGCAGCACAACATTTTGGAGATGATAGTTTATCATTGCGATTTTCTTTGGTGGATTTCGAATTTGATTTAGAAAAGGAAGATATAAAAGATGTAAATATTGAAAATATGAAAGAAGGGTTCCAAGAACTTTGTACTTTCTTGGACTCTTTGAAATAATTGTTTATTTTATACTTATAAGAATATTATAAACAACTATATTATATGGCAAAGTTACAATTATATAAAAAAATAGTATATTTCTTAATTTTCATATGTATTACTTATTTTCTCTATAGTTATTTTCATAAAGAACTTTATGTATTTGCGTTAAAAAATTTTATCACGCCTAGATCTGAAGAAGAAAATAAATATTTTATTGATAATTTCACATCTATTATATCACCTTTTTATAATGGTAATGTTCAGATTAACAATAATTCTGTAAATATCAATCGAAATGTGAAAAATCAATATGCACTTAATAATAAAATTATTACAAAAGATCTAGACCTTACTAATCCATCGAATGAAACACTTGATATTTTGTTAAAACGGTTAATTCCTTTTATAAATATTGATGGAAAACCTGTATCTTTTGATGATTTTATAGTACTTGATGTTTTATCAGCAAGTGGAAGTTATTTTCCTTCCTTTCATACAGATGTTGAATGGAATACATTTTGTAATAATAATGGTTTCCAAATATGGATTTTACTTGAAGAAGACCCTGATATTAAACCTAGGGGTAATATGTTTATTATGGAATCTAATATTGCCAGACCAGGATTGTCACTACGAATTGAAGATAAAAGTGTGAAGGTTTTAAATAATAATAACGCACAGGACCAAATTATTGAATCATACAATTCATTATCTGAAATAAATCCAGTTATTAAATATTTAAATCCCAATATTGGAAATGTGTTTATTATGAATCCTTCTCTTTTCCATTGTAGTGATCCATATAATGTGAATTCGAAACGTCGCGCTATAAATATGCGTTTTGTACACAAACCATCATCGAATCTAAAATTATGTGACCCTTCCAATACGTATACTAAACTAATTAAAACAAAACATTATTGTACAAATGTGAATAATTATTGCGAATTTGATTTTAATAACAATGATAATAGATATAAATTTAAATAAAGCATATTTTATACATAAAATTGATAATAATATAAATAATATTATCAAACAAAAACAATGACTACTATAAACGTACCAACAACTCCGAACCATATGATTGGTCATGAACCTAGTTTGAATGATCTTGAAAAGTTTATATGTCCTGAAAATATAAACGAAGAATATTACCGTGGTGTCAAACAATATGTACTAGATACACAGTGCTCATGGAGTAATGGAACATATTATTTATACGGACAAAAACAACTCCAAAAAAATACTCCAATTACACAAAATATTATTGAAGAAGCAATCGAAATCAACAAAAATAGGCGTGAAGAATATGGTGGACCATGTAATAGTTTTGAAGCAGTAAGTATACAGAAACATGAAAATGATTTTATTAGTGTATTGGCAGTAATCGAAAAATATTATAGCATGTACAATATTCCTAACCCACCATCTTCATAATCATGTAGATATTATAAATTGTCATCTACATTTTCAATTGAACTATTATCTACTTCACCTTCGTTCATATAGGAGTATTTATCAATGATCTCATAAATATCAATTATTTTTTTTAAAAGATCCTTTTCTTGATCTGTTGATCCAATATAATGTTCCCAAAACCAAGAATCAAATTTTTTTAAAATAGTAATCATCATTAATGTCATATTTTCATAATTTGTACATTCGTCATCATAATAATAGACTCTTCCGTGTCCAGGTCTTTTAAAATAATCAACAATAAACCAATCATCTAATTCAAATGAAGGACTTACAGTTACTTCATCATCTATATTTGGATAAAAGGAAGGGTCAATCGTTTCAAATATTTTAAACAAATGATTACACATACTTGGACCATGAAATACTACATCATCTAACATAGTTTGGAGATCTTCCCATGTATAATTGTCATAATAATCATCATATTTTGTTCTTTCGTATGAATAGATGACATCTATTATTTCATTTGGAAGAAATTCTTCTACAAATTGATGAAATTCTGTATTTTTTTTCAACATTTTATTATTTTCGAATATAAAAAATAATAAACTATAAAAATCAATTTTCTGACAATATAAAGAGATCATCTAATTCAGGAATAGAACCTTGATCAAACTTACCCAAACAATTCACTTTTGTAATAATAATATGTTTTTCTTTTTTTGTAACAAATTCGACATGTTTTTTAATAATCCGTAATGTATAAGACAAATAAACCACATGATCATTGATTTTGTTAATGATGATGTTTAAAAACATACCACTATAACTGGTAATGTAATATTGAAGGTCCAATGAACCATTTGTTTGTAACATTTGATTCATAGTTTGAATTAAGCGGAATTTTGTATCTTTATATTGGATATTTTTCACAGTTTTGGTCATTTTCAAGCATTCATTGGAATATTTTTCCAATTGTTGATTCGAAAATGGTATAGGTAAGTTATTTGTAGGTTTCAAATGTATATATTTCAACAAATAATGACAAACGCAATCCGAAAGGCGACGAATAGGCGATGTAAAATGCGTATATTCCGGTGAACCAACTAAGTCATGGGGTTTTACAGTGGAAATATATTCTGCTTTAATACCATTTGTAATAATTTCGTTTAATAATTCTTGACCGGTAATATCCGCATACACATGATCTAACCATTCTTTGGCGTTACAACTGCGAAACAGTCCAATACCATCAAAATTGACCTTTAAATATTCACCAATAAATGTATTAGCAAATATGGCGTATTCGGCAATCATTTGTTTCATTTTAATTTCATTTTTCGTATCCGAATAAAGATATAATAACTCTTCATTGCGTTTTGGAAAAGAAATAGACACTTCGTTTAATATTGTACCCTTTGTTTTTCCACTACGAATATTATACAATGCGTTACTAATACGAAGAGCATGTTGTAATGTTTCATTTTTGTCAACATCTGATCCCGCTTGTTTATAACTGAGTGAATTATGTTCGTTTACTTTGATTTTGGTAAACAGAATTTTAATAGATCCAACAGGTTCATAAGTGGTTTGGTGAATTTCTGTCAAAATCGTAATTGCCAATTTTATATTTCCGTATTCATTGACCATTAAACTGGATTTTGCCATAATTTCATGTGGAATCATATGAATGGGAGGAACAAAAGAAGGATATTTTGTAACTACACGTTTTTCCATGTCTTTCCATAATGATGATTCGATATTAATATGTTCAGTTGGATCAGCAATATGAATTGCTAAGAACATTTTATTATGTTCTTCAAAAATACAAAAAGCATCGTCAGCATCTTCGCATCCATCCGGATCGATACTATAAGTTTCATGCATGGTCATATCAACACGTTCATTTATATTATACGCATGAGGCAAAATGTTTGATTGTAATAATTCATTATCGTTATTTTCGTTTCTTTTGTTACCGTATAACGGTTCAATTAATTGTTTGTATGTGATATCATAAACATTCATTAATATGTTTTATTACAAAATATTTATATTTGTATGAAAATAATATTATTATTGACCGAACAGTAGGTTTTTATATATTTAGACAAATAAAATTTAATATCGTAATATATTATATAACGAAGTAATTAAATGGAAAGAAGTGATAATACGGACATTGTAATGTATAAAGGATCACAAAATCATAAAGAAATTATTAAAATTTTAAAAAAAAACAAGGGAGGTCAAAGTAATGAGGCAATATTTGTAAATTATGTATGGATGATGTATTATTCACATAGAGAAACTAAAATACATTTTCCTTTAGTGAAGGATGAAGAAGCTAAACTTATTTTTCAAGTAGCTTTACAAAGGTCGTTACTAACGATAAACACGTTACTAGTAAAAAAGAACGGTGATAGTTTAATGTCTTTACTAATGGAATTTATGAATATGATAAAAAATACTTATGTAGATGAAGATGGCACATTACGATTAATAGTAGAAGAATTAGATGGAGGTCAAGTAGGAGGAATGCTAATTCAGTTTCTAGTAGGATTACTTATAGTATTGATAATGACTGCTGTATACAACTTAGCTCCTAAGCAAACGGACGATGCTATTCAAGCAGGAGTAGAAGGTATCAAGATTAAGGTAGGTGATATGCAAAGGGGTCTCAAACATAGGTTGCAATATGATGGAGATCTAGTAGAAGTGAAAGAGGAATATGATAAATTGCTACAAAATTTTCAAGATGTTCAAAGGGAAGGGCAAGATATTAGGGACCAGAAGGAGATGATGGTAGTGAAAAAAACGGGTAGTATTGCAGGTATGCTGGGAAATTTTATTATGAGTGACGAGGAAGAACAAAGAAATATAGATAAAAGGGTTAATAATTATATCAAAGATGTAAACACTTTTCTTGAAAAGATAACAAATTTTGCAGAAAAATGGGAAAAAAACTCTGATCCAGAAATTAGAAAAAAATCAGCACAAAATATAGAAAAGATATTGCAACATGATGATGCAGATATTCTTAAACTTAAAACATCAGATGACGTATTTATTTTGTTAAAACGTTTGTGTGGTGTTACGGAGAATGAGTTTCCCACCCGAGAAGAACAAATAGAGGCAATTTTTGCTTTATTTAATGATAAAGACATGTTTTACAAGACTTTTGAAACTGATGGAGAAACTATGGAGTTGTGTCCACTAGAGAGAAGAAGGGATGGCAGTGAGAGAAATGAAATTAATACTTGTATGAATGTAAATTTGAAAAATGTCCCCGCTGAGTTAAAAGATATGTATACACAACTGCAACTTGAAGGTCCTAAAAAACAGGCAACATTTATGGATAGTTTGCCAAACTTCTCAAATGTATTTGGATCAAACTCACAACCTGAACTGAAACAAATGGGGGAAAATTATTATACGCTAACAGAAGATACTCTTGGTGATACTTTTATATCAATAGTAGGATCTGATCTCAAACCAACAGAAATGAATAAAGCACTGGATATACTTAGTGAATTGAAAGGTACAGAAGTAGAAAGATTAGGAGAAGCGGTTCAAAATATGGATAAAAACGATTTTTATACAACTGACAATAATAATCAAGTTATAATAAATGAAGCAAAGATGAATACATTTATTTCATCCCTAAGTTCTTTAATTATAAAGCTCTATGATGTCATGCGTAACATGAAAACTTTGATGCACACAGATCAGAAAGAGAATACCATACGCATGCTTTCAGCACATAGAATAAAAAAACTCGCAGGAGATGATCTGAAAAATAGGAAAGGAGAACTTTATGATATTACCCCTGGACAAAGTATAGAGAATTATAAAAAAGAAATGATGGAACAGACCAATATGCGCATTAGGAAAGAAAAGTATGATGAAGTAATAGAAAATACCAATATAGAGGTAAATGATGTAGTTGGAAAATTTTCTACGTATACGACTACTGTTCTTACGAGAGGAAATAAAGTTGTGTTTAAGAATGATTTTATTAAAAATCTTATAGAAAAAAAAATTCCAAACAACATGCGTTTAAATCAAGATAATTTAAATAAAGCCATTGAGGTCGCATCACAACAAGCTAAAGAGCGGTTTGATGCCAATACAAAGATGCCAGCAGATGCTTCAGAACTAGTGGATGATAATGAATATTTTGGAGCAACAGGAGGCAGACGTACAACAAAAAAACGAAGAAAACGTCGCATAACCCGTAAAAAACACAAAGCACTACGTAAAACAAAATATGCTCATAAGAAAAATACACAAAAGAAAGGTCATGGTAAAAAAAGGGGTAGAAAATAAAAAATTAAGAAATGAAAGTTGATAGTTTATGATTTTGGAACTTTTTAAAAAGTTCCAAAATGAGTATATAGAAAAATTTTAAAATAGTGAAAATGATAAAATTTGTAATCAAAGCATAATGGTTTGATTTTGAAACGCACAATATTTTTTGTTACGATAAAATTTTTATAAATATTTTGCATGAAAAAGGATTTAAGGGATTTTTTGTTATCCATAATAGATAATGATGGATAAAAAAAAGTCCCCCAAAATCCCAAAAATATTTTCATGTAAGAGTTGTGATTATATGTCATGTAGTCGAAAAGATTATAATAAGCATTTATCCACACTAAAACACATGAGGATAATGAATGGACAAGTGAAAGATAATGAAAAGTCCCCACTAGAATTTAAATGTTCATGTGGTAAAAGTTATAAATATAAATCGGGTTTATGCAAACACAAAAAGACATGCACAAGTCCCAAAAATCCCCCTATAAAAAGCAATGATGAAGTAATAGAAAATTTAACAAAAGAGAATCGTGAAATGAAATCCATGTTTTTAATGATGTTAGAAAAATACCAAGAAACGCAGTTAGAAAATATGAAAATGAATGAAAATACATTAAAAGTGATGAAAGATAGTCAAGAAATGGTAAATAAGTTTATTGAGGCAATACCCAAATGTGGAAATGTAAATAATACTTATATAGAAAAACAAACATTGAACTTTTATTTAACAAATACGTGTAAAAATGCTGAATCAATACATGATTTCACAGATAGATATGTAAAACGATGTGTAGAGTTTTTTGAGAACAATTATCGTGAAGTTGCGTACAACCAAATCAGTCTTGCGTCCAATGTATATGACTTGTTTTTCAAATGTCTTACTGAAAACCCTCAAAATATGAACTTTGTACAAACAACCGATGTTAAAAATGGAGTTTTGTATGTAAAAGAAAAGAAAAAGGACGAAAATTGGCAATTACAAGGTGAAGCAGAGTTTATAAAATATATAGACGGGTTTGAAAAGGCGGGATTAAATATAAGTCACGCAATTAACAAAGCATTTCATCCGTTACAGCAAGAATTTGAACGTAAAATGATCGAAGAATGTGGTTCTGAACCAAATGAAGACGATTATAACAATGATGAATGCTATGAGAAGGATTTGAACAATTACAAAGAGAAAGTGGGGGAATATAAGTGTAACTTATTGACCCAAGTTTTTGACACAGCGCGATTATTTGACAACAAAACGCGTCGAACCGAGATATTGTCCAAAACCAAACGTATAAAGGAGTAATGAAAGTATTTGTGTTTTACAATATACTATTATATTGTAAAATAACTTTCATAAATACACATGTTGACTACACTTCTTATAGCAAATGTAATAATATCAGTGTTACATTCAATAAAACATATACCACAATGTATGCATATGATAGAAAATGAAACATCAGAAGGTTTATCCATGCGTTATATACAAGGCGAACTATTTTTAAATATGCTTTCAACAATGACAACGTTCAAATTATTCATAACTATACATAATTCAATGTATTTATTGCCAATTTTAATAGAAAAATCTTTTGCGTTTTGTATGATTGTAGTAATGTTTCATTTAAAACTCAAATATTCAAATGAAGATAGTGATGAAGAATCGGAATATAATGATACATGGAAAGATGTAGAAAGTGATGACGATGATTGGCACAGTGTAGAAAGTGGTTGTTCTTAAGCAAATTCAAAAAAAAAACAGGGCGTCCCCTGAGATTGTTTTCAGAATTACTGATTTTCGCACAATCTATAGACAAGCTATAAAATCGTACTTGATTTTAAACTCAATCTTTTTTGATATTTCGTTTTTAATCCATTTTCACAATTAGTACAATCCAAACAAATTGTGTGCATCATATCCAACCAATATTTATCCAATGACGAGGAATTAACCTTAACTTCTTATAAGGTTAAAACTTGGTCAAGATATTTACATGTCAAACGGGGTCAACGGGAGTGATCAGTTCCACAGAGTGTTCATCGGTTTACACCCGGTTAAGAGGGTAAACTTTTAACATGTAAATAACAGAGTCAATATTGATATTCAATTACACAGGTGCCGAAATGCGGAGTCCCTATGTCTAACTTTACAAAATACCACTGAGCCAAGTTAGAAGCTCTCTACTTATTTAGTTACAAAAAAGAACTTCAATTTTATGTGATTGATCATTAAATATTAAAAATATATAAAATTGAATGTTTTATTTTATTTTTAGATCACTGTAAATTCGATATTGGTAATATTTTAACAATGAACAAAGCAAGATCCGTTACAAAAAAAGAAAAGGTAAGGTGTATATTTTGTAATAGTTTATCTCATAAGATGGAACACTGTAATAGCACATTCAATGGTCGTCGTGAGTTACTCGAGACAGGTTGGCGCTTTCTAATGGACGATCTCTGTCCTAATTTTGAAATACTTGCCGCAAACGAGTTGCGATATGTTGCGTATCATTACGCAGCATACGAGGGAGCAATTCACGACTGGAGAGAGAAAACCACTCAACAATACAACCGCAAATTTAAGTTCCGACCGGTCGACCTCACGCTTTCAAAAAAACAACTGATTAGTGAACTTACCCGAAGATGGATTGGGTTTCGACATGTGCGTGAATTGAGTAAAAACAAACCCGAACCAACCGAGGAAGACGACTGTCCGATTTGTTTAGATTGTATTACATCATACAAATGGTCGGACAACATTTCAAACTGGGTCAAATGTGAAGACAAAGTCACTACAGATTGTAAGCATTCCTTTTGTAAAAAGTGCTGGACTACTCTTCTCGAAAAAAGCGACAACCAACGTCATTATTGGGTTGGTTCTGAATATAAGGTAAATATATGTGTGTCTTGTCCGATGTGCCGACATCAAATTACACATCAAATTACTGTAAAATAAATAAACAACTAATCAGGTAAGTCAAAAAATGAACTAAAGTTCATTTTTATTGTTTATGGTGCTTCAGATGAGTTATTATGGACCTTTTTACGACATCCACGTTTATGAGCCGAGAGACTTTGTTTATTTGAACCAGTAAAAGCGTTACAAAGATCACATGTAAAACTTCTTTCTTGGACATATGCGTATTTAGTATCCAAATATTTATCTAATGATGGAAGTTTCAATGAATCAATTTGAGAATTCATTTTCTTTTGGAAATCCTTCAAAGTCATTTGAAGTGTTTCACGTTGTGTTATAAAGGTTTGGTACTCTTGGTTAATATCGTCCAAGACTTCCTTTGTAATATTATTTGTTTCATCTGTATTTAGTTCTTGGACTTTATTGGAAAGATAATCAATAATATCAAAAGCAATACGAAGTTTATCATGAGAATATTCGCAATGTTGAACATAAACTAGTATATTACCTTTATGAATGTCAATATGATAATTGTTTTTGAAAGTAATACCTGAATATTGTGAAACAAATATACCATTCATGTTTTGTGTATCAATATCTCGAATGAATTTGGCAATTTCTTCCTTGTTTACATTATGATTATATTCCTTTGTTTCAACCAGTACAGGCGCTTTGTCCATACGTCTTACAATAAAGTCTCCGGACGCCTTCAAACCAGTAGTATCTTGGACATCTGCTGAAGGAAATAGTTCGTTTAGTACTAAACAGAGATTGCTCTCACCATATTTACCTTTATTAGATGACATATTATACTTGTTTAGAAATTGTGACAGTTCATCAAACACTGATTTTTGTGCAGTTAATGATGATGTGGATAGGTCTTTCACAGAATTAATGTTTGACGTAAGACGTTCTTCACTTGCGGATACATATGAAAACATGGGTTGTTGAATTGTTTGTACCATTGTATTATACTTTGTTTCAAATGAGTCCAAGAAATTCTTCATAAATACTTCTCCATTACTAGATTTTGCGATATTTGTTGTATCTTCACTTATTTGTTTATGAAGTTCAGACATTTGTAATTGTAAAAATTCGCGAATACGGGTGTGTTCAGAATCACTTGTTCTTGGAATAATATCATTAAGAAGGATGGTAGTTTTGTCCAAGAGTAATGCGTTATTTTTTTCTACAATATTCGATAGTTTTTCACTAGTTGTCATATTCGAAGAGTTGTTTAATGATCGAACTTCATCAATATATTCGGATTTAATACACTGTAGTTGAGAATTCATTGTCTGAAGTGTTTGTTCACTAATCTTGGACATTGAATCATTCAAAATAGAAACATTCGATTTAATATCTTTTATCTCATTTTGCGTAGATGTCATATAAGAAAGAATTTGTGAGTTAATATTCGAATCTAAATCGTTTGTAACATGATTAAACATAGAGTCCAAGAAATCAATCAGAAGTAAATTTGCCTTCTCAAAATCGATACTTGGGTGATCTCTATAAAAACTAACGATTTTTGTGTGTTTTGTTTTTAGTTCTTTTTCAGAATCGTCCATT
>Ga0181585_10004915_pt1 | contig 11608 bp, 9 predicted proteins | sample 071ome_29_FD_132469 | JGI IMG/M metagenome (GOLD analysis project Ga0181585, IMG submission 132469) | Coastal salt marsh microbial communities from the Groves Creek Marsh, Skidaway Island, Georgia - 071407BT metaG (megahit assembly) | ecosystem: Environmental > Aquatic > Marine > Intertidal zone... | reverse complement strand
GGCTTGTTCCTCGGCCTCTGTGATATAGCCATTCTCTCGCATCTGGCTTAGCACCCAATTTCGCCGCACAATGGCGGCAGCATATTTTCGGGTAGGATGATAGTTATTTGGTGCTTTGGGCAATGCGGCAAGATATGCCGCCTCAGCAATGGTCAATTGATCAAGCGGTTTATCAAAATAGTTCAATGACGCGGCGGCAACGCCATAACTGCCAAAGCCGAGATAAATCTCATTAAGATAAAGTTCTAAAATACGATCTTTGGTAAAAGCGCTTTCAATGCGCATGGCAAGAATGGCTTCTTTAATTTTCCGCTCATAGGAAAGCTCGTTTGTAAGCAGAAAGTTTTTTGCTACCTGTTGGGTGATGGTTGAGGCACCAATGGGTCGGCGGCTACGCCCAAGATTGGCGATATTGGTAACCATGGCACGTGTCACCGCCCATAGATCAATCCCGAAATGATCGTAAAACCCTTTATCTTCTGCTGAAAGAAAAGCATAAACCACAGGCTTGGGGATAGCATTAATAGGAACAAACACTCGCTTTTGCGTGGCAAACTCTGCCAGTAACGCCCCATTTCCAGCATGAACACGGGTTAGAACTGGCGGTTCATATTTTGCCAACTGGCCATGATCTGGCAAATCTCGCCCAAAATGCCAAAACACTAGCATCATGCCGATGATACCCATCACCGTCATAAAAAATACCAGGCTGGCTAATCTCAACAACCACTTCTTGATCATACCGTCTTAATTCCCTGCTTATACAGCCTGGCTTATAGGATGAGGAGGCGCTACCCTATTTGCTTGTCCCGATTTAGAACAGGTTTAGGCAATGCCTGTGCCAACATATTATAACAGTCTTGAATTTGCGACGCAAAGATGGCTTTTTTTTGTTCTATCTTTTCTTACTTTTGAAAAGACCGCTTTATCTAAGCTGCGAATTCAGGCCATTAGGGTTGCAGCATCACGGATTGATAGCAATGTCTTTGGGCAGATTATGATTGTTGCTTTCCAGAAACACTAACACCGCTTGCGTAACTCTTTTCATGATTTTACGCCGATAGGAAGCATCAACCAGATAACTCTCATCCTGACTATTCGTCAGAAAGCCCATCTCAATAAGAACAGAGGGGATATCAGGTGATTTTAGAACGGCAAAGCCTGCAAACCGATGCCCTCGTTTCAAGGTTGGCAAATCCTTAAAAGCATGGATCAGTTCATTGGCAAACATGCTCGACTGATTCATAGCCTCGCGTTGAAAAATCCCCAGCAAAGCTGGCGTAATTTCTGGATCTGTGGCCCCTAAATTTGGACCCCCTATTAAATCCGCTTTGTTTTCGCGCGAGGCAAGCAATTCTGCTTCTTTATCTGATGCGGTGTCCGAAAGGGTAAAGACAGAAACCCCCCTTGCTTTAGAAGAAGGGGCAGCGTCCGCGTGAAGAGAGATAAAGATATCTGCCTGATGAAGCCGAGCCAGTTCAATACGCTTTCGCAAGTGCAAAAATTGATCCCCATCTCGCGAAAGAATAACCTTAATCTTTCCTGTTGCCTCAAGTTGTTTTGCTAATTCTTTTGCTGCTTTCAGGGTAATGTCTTTTTCTTTATGGCCATTAATACTAATTGCCCCCGGGTCTTTACCCCCATGGCCTGGATCAATAAAGACCACCCATTTTGCCCCATTACTGGCCTCTAAGGATGGTCGCGCTGGCGGCACATTTGCTATCCCATTATCCGTTGTTACCGTATCGGTAAGGGTCATTGGCGGCGTTGGGCGCGGTTGAGGCAAGGGCACCTGGCTGTCAGGCTTTTCATCTTCAACAGATGCTATAGGCGGTGATGAAAACGCCATATTCTGATTGGTTTGCAATGCTCGCGCTGCAACACGAAATGCGGTTTCGCCTCGATCCACCAAATCAATGACCAATCGGTGATTGCCGTTACGCGGAGGCAACCAGAAGATCTGTTCAGGGACAGCCGGCCCATCTAAATCAATCACTAACCGCGAGATGTTTGGCGCAGGTGAGCCAAAGCGATAGCCTTTCATCAGTGGTGAAGATAAGCCACCTGACGCCCCTCTGTTTTCTACACGCCATCGGCTAGAAGGAAAGTCCACCACAAGCCGATGCGGATCAACCAGCAACAAAAGTGATACGGGAACGGGTTCTGTGGTTTCAATCACTAGCCGTGATGCAGTTTCTAACTGACCACTTCGCAAATCAGTAATTTGCGGTGTCTCTGCCAGGGCTGTGCTCCATGGCAACAGGACAGACAACATCAACAATATAAAGGTCAATCCGCGACTGATCACAACACCTGCCTGATAGTAGCTATCTGGTTTTATGTATTTGCTTTGTTTCATCTATCATGACCGTTGGTAGAACGCCAAGCCTGAAAACGCCTTTGCTTCTTATCTTTGTGGGGACGATCGCGTTTTTCGTTGTATATCAGTTTGTAAAAGGATATAAATTGATAGTGGAATTCTTCACAGACAGTTTGGCCGTTGCATATTGCAGGATTTTGGAGAACTGTCTGTCTGGGAGATAAAGCGCTCAAGGCCAAGCAAGAAACCAAGGCCAGAAAGCCGCTTTTCCAATGCCGTGATGACGATCTGACGCTGTTTTTTTCTGGCGCAGACATGATGGCAAAAGGGCGATTAGTAGGACAAATCATGACCATGATATTGCCTCTAATCTAATGTAACAACGGGGCAAATGATCCCCAATCAACCATAAGGTCAGGTTTCATGCCACAAGGCTTTCACCACATCAACCCTACCACCACGGTGCGTTTTCGCCCATGGCTGGCTGTTGATGCTGGCGATGTTTTCATGATGACCAACCAACAGGTTCATGCACCGCTTCTGCCGTCAGGATTAGATTTGACCGGCGACGGTGCCACAGAAAGTTCTATTCATGTCGAAAAAATTACTTATAGACGCTCGGTCGAGCGACGAAACTCGTGTTGTTCTACTCAACAATAATAACATTGAGGATATTGATTACGAAATTAGCCACCGCAAACAACTTAAGGGAAATATTTATCTGGCCAAAGTGACCAGAGTTGAGCCTTCTCTTCAAGCAGCGTTTGTAGAATATGGTGGTAATCGCCAAGGCTTTTTGGCGTTCAGCGAAATCCATCCTGATTATTATCGTATTCCTGTTGAAGACCGCGAAAAACTGCTGGCCGAAGAGCGCGAGCATGCCGAAGCCGAACCTGATACGGACACCGAGCCTAAAGATGATCAAGGTGAGGATAACGGTGACAGTGACGATGGCGATAACGGCAACGGGCTTGACCCCGATGATGAACGGATGCGCCGCCGCCGCTTTGAGCGTTTTCGCCGGCACTATACCATCCAAGAGGTAATCTCACGCCGTCAGATCATGCTTATACAGGTTGTCAAAGAGGAACGCGGCAACAAAGGCGCAGCATTAACCACCTATTTGTCACTTGCTGGGCGCTATTGCGTGTTGATGCCAAACACCTATCACAGTGGCGGAGTTAGCCGCAAAATCACTGATGCTGCCGATCGGAAAAAGCTCAAGACCATTGTTAGTGGGCTTGATGTCCCAACGGGCATGGCGGTGATTGTTCGAACCGCTGGATCAAAACGCACTAAGGCTGAAATCACCCGTGATTACAATTACTTGATGCGGCAGTGGAACGAAATTCGTGAAACAACTATGGCCTCTTCTGCGCCTTCAATTATTTATGAAGAAGGCAATCTGATCAAACGGGCCGTCCGCGACTATTATACCTCAGATGTGGAAGAAATTATCGTTGAAGGCGCAGAGGGCTATAAATCAGCTCGCGCTCATATGAAGAATCTCATGCCGACTCATGTCAAAAAAGTCACTGAACACACCGACGCCGTTAGCCATTTGTTCCAAGCATATAAAGTCGAAAATATGCTGACTGAAATGCATAACCCCGAAGTTACACTGAAATCCGGTGGCTATATTGTCATTAACCAGACCGAAGCCTTGGTAGCGATTGATGTAAACTCTGGTAAAGCTACCCGCGAACGAAACATTGAAGAAACAGCCCTCAGAACAAACCTTGAGGCAGCGGTTGAAATTGCACGACAACTCAAACTGCGCGATTTGTCGGGGCTGGTTGTCATTGATTTCATTGATATGGATTATTCGCGTAATAAAAACGCGGTAGAACGCAAATTAAAAGAGGCCATGAAGCATGATCGCGCTCGCGTTCAGGTCGGCAGTATCAGTCAATTTGGCTTATTAGAAATGTCTCGCCAAAGACTCCGCCCTAGCCTTAGCGAAGCGGTTTCTGATCTTTGCCCTCATTGCCACGGCACGGGACGCATCCGGTCTGTAGAAAGCGCGGCTCTTGCCGTTATCCATCAGATTGAAGGCGAAGTGGCACGCAAGCCAAGAGCGAAACTGACTGTTGCGATGGCATCCGAAGTCGCGCTTTATATTCTCAACCATAAGCGTGACGCCATTAGTGAGCTAGAAACCCGCTTTCAGATGAGCATTATTCTTGAACAGGATAATAGCCTTTTGGCCCCACATATTCGGTTTGAGGGGATGCCAGAAAAGCAAGCTCAACCAGATCGCAAGAAAGCCAAACCAGAGCCGAAAGATATCCCAGATACTGCAGCCTCTAATCCCGTTGAACAGGCCGCATCATCCGATGATGATGACGATGATGAGAATAAGCCAAAGCGGCGGCGGCGGCGCGGCAAGCGCGGCGGCAGAAACCGTAATCGCCGCGACCAGCAAAACGGTGAAACCAACGCTGAAGCAAACTCTGTTCTTTCTGGCGCTGAAGGCGAAGACACCGCCCCATCATCTGATGATAAGGCAACTAGCCCAGCAGATCAGACCAGTGAGATTTCTGGCGATCATTCCGATGCCGCCAAAGCCGCAGAGGGTGAAAGCAAACCTGCCAAAAAGCCAGCACGGCGACGCGGCAGAAAGCCTGCAGCTAAGGTATCTGATGGTGAAGGCAGCGTGGATAATGCTGAAGCACCTGAAGTCACCGCATCTGAAGCTACCGCATCTGAAGCCATCGCCTCTGAAAGCACAGAGGAAAAGCCTAAGCCAACCCGGCGGCGCAAAGCAGCAAGCCCAAAACCCAATGCGGCAAAAGACGCTAAACCTGCTGAAGCTGCCGAGGCTAGTTCTGCTGACGAGGCTAGTTCTGCTGACACTGGGGTTCCATCAGCACCCGCTAAAAAACCCCGGAGCAGAAAACCTAAGGCAGAAAATAATACGCCAGACACCAGCACCGAAACTGCTGACGCGGCCACTAAGCCAAAACGTGGTCGTAAAAAGCAAGATGCTAGCCCTGCGGACACCACCCGTGACGCAACGGTTTCTGCCGATATCAATGTGGTTGATGTCAGCACCGTTAGCACAGAAACCAAAAAGAAAGGCTGGTGGTCACGCTAATCGGCACTGATGCCAGACTACATAGCGTAACCCGATCATAACACCTCATATCTGTCATCTGGTTAATCTCACCAGATGACAGCTTTAGCCTAAAAGGCTTCAGGTGTTCTTATTTACCCAATTCGTGATCCGTGTTGCCGCCTCGGCCATATCTTCGGTCGAACCCGCAAACGATAGGCGCATCGCCTGATGCCCTCTCTTTTCGTCAAAATCTACCCCTGGGGTGGTCGCAATATAGAGATTATTCAAGAACTCATCCGTTAGCGCAACACTGTCATTACTGACTTGGCTGATATCCGCATAAATATAAAACCCACCCTCAGGATAGGGGAAACGCCCCAGAAACTTTTCTGGTAAACGGTCTAACAACAGATCCCGATTGACCCGATAGCGTGCCACATGGCTATCCATTTCCCGATAGCTATCCGGATTATCCATCGCCGCCGCACCTGCAATCTGGGACAATGTATTAGCAGAAATGAAACAATTCTGCGCCAGACGATCAAGGGGATCAACAAGGTTATCCGGGGCAATAATCCAGCCCAGACGGTGGCCAGTCATAGCAAAGTATTTAGAGAAAGAGTTCATCACCATGGCAGAAGACGAATATTGCAACGCCGAGTGATCAGAACCGCTAAAACCGATGCCATGATAAATCTCATCCGAGATCAGTCTGACGCCATTTTTCTCACACCAACGGCAAATCTCTGCCAGCTCATCACCTGTCATCACCACACCCGTGGGATTAGAAGGACTGGCAATAATCAACCCATCAGGCACAGTATCAAGAGCTTCTAGGGTTTCAACCGTTAAGCGCCAATTCTGTTCCGCCCCGCAATCCACCAGCATAGGCTCTAGTGATGCTGAAATCATCAAATTCCGGTAAGCTGAATATCCCGGCGCTGTCATAGCGATTTTATCGCCTGCCTCAAAACAAGTCAGAAAGACCATCATAAACCCCAGCGATGATCCCACCGTGACCAAAACCTGTTCAGGCTTAACATCCACACCATACCACCGGCCATAATGCCGTGCGATGGCCTCAGTTAATTCAATTGTGCCACGAGACAGGGTATAACCATGCGCGCTCGTATCATGCATATGACGCATCATTGCGTCTAAGGCTGCTTTGGGTGGTGGTGAAGAAGGTTGTCCCATTTCTAACCGCAATAACGGTTGTGGGGTTACCTTCATACGCTCAGCCTTTTCCAAAACATCCATGACCATAAAAGATGGAAGTTCGGACCGAGTTGAGACGCGGAGTGCCATAATTTTACCTTTCTTTTGCTTCATCCTTAGAATTAGGGCAGTTGTTTTGCCCATTAATCTAAAGAATTAAGATCGCCATCCATGGCTAAACCATATAGATAGTAAGCATGACGTTTTGTAAAGTCTCATCCACTAGCCTATCAGCCTTATTTCAAATAATCAGGCTTAGCCGCGCATGTTTAATGATCATGATGATTATTGCGGCGGCTACGGCGACCTCTAGTGCAAGTATGATTCGTGATACCGAAATTGAAGATCATCTGCTCGACTTGGCGCGTCCTATGGCCACCGCGGCAGGATTAGATGCTGATAATCTGCAAATCAGAATGATCATCAGTCCCACATATAATGCCTTTGTGACTGGTGAGAATACGATCTTTGTGCATAGCGGTTTGGTGATTGAAGCCGAATCCGTTTATGAAGTCGCAGGCGTATTGGCGCATGAAATTGGTCATCTGGCCTCTGGGCATGTCCAAGGCAGAGGTGAAGTGGTAGACAATGCCATGATTGCCAGTGTTTTTGGGGCGGTTGCTGCCCTAGCCCTTAGCGCCTCTGGTCATGGTGATGCCGCCGTTGGGGCAGTTCTTGGCAGCACTGATCAGACCCAACGCATAATTCTCAAGCAATCTCGGCAAGACGAATCCGAAGCTGATGAATGGGCCATTCGGCTGATGCAAGAACAAGGCTATTCTTTACGTCCCATGGCAAATCTGATGGCCAGACTTTCAAAACAAAGGCTGCTGCCTCAATCCCGACAATCCAAATATTATCAGACGCATCCCGGGGCAAGGGAACGCAGTGTGGTTTTCCTTAACTTTGCACTATCCGATCCGGCCTCAGATCAACAGCCGTCTGCGGATTTAAATGCCCAGTTTCATCATATCAAGGCAAAGCTTCAGGCTTGGACAGACCCCCCTGAACAAACGCTTATCAACAGCACTTCTGATGCGCCCTCGGATCGCTTTAAGCTTGCTATTGCATCCTTTCGGTTAAGCGATTTGAATAAGGCCTTAAGTCTTATCGACCAGCTGATTACCACTTATCCTGATCAACCATTTTATCAGGAGTTCAAAGGAGAGATTTTGCTTTCGGCAGGCCGTGCTGAAGAAGCTGCGCAAGCCTTTGAAGCTGCATTGGAACGGTTAGATCATAACACCAAAAAAGGGCAAATTTTGCTTTCTCTTGGGCGTGCCCTGATGACAATAGGCGATCAGGATAGTTTAGACCGTGCTATCCCCTTTTTAGAAGAAGCCAATCGTCTTGAACCAGAATGGGCATTTGTTAAGCATCAGCTTGGCATCACTTATGGCCGTGCAGGACGCCTTACGGATGCTGATTTGATACTGGCAGAAAGAGCTCTGATGATAGGCAACACTGCTCTTGCTAAACAACTGGCGCAGCGGGCAAGAGACCGTAAAGACGCTAATTCCATTCAGCGGCAACTGGCCCTTGATTTGATTATTGAGGCTGAACAATAATCATAAGAACAGGTGAAGCACGGGAAAAAGAGTGATAAAGATAACACACGCAACTGCACCCCTGTTTCAATATAAGAACACAAATGAAAGACTTGAGATGACAATCACAAAAAAACAAACCCCTGACGTTGGGCGGCAATCGTATCTTCCCCTAGCCCTAGCCTTAATCATCGGCATTGTCCTTGGGTTTTTGGTTGATCGGGTATTGCCAATTGGAACAAACCAAAACGATCAGCTCAACGCACGCATAGCGTCCTATATCAGCGCTAATCCCGAAGCAATTGAAACCGCCCTTATCGCCCTTAATGTGGAGCGTAATCAAAACGCACGCTTACAAGCTGTTAATTTGCTCATGGCAGGGGATGATAAAACCATTCTTGGCAATCCAGATGGGGATATCACGATTTATGAGTTTAGCGATTATAATTGTGGCTATTGCAAGCGTGCCTTTGGTGATGTGATGGATATCTTAAAAACCGATGGTAATATCCGCTTGGTCATCAAAGAATATCCTATTCTGGCAGAAAGTTCCGTCGATGCCGCGCGTCTAGCGCTTCATGCCGCTGAAGCAGGGCAATTTGAAAATGTGCATCAAAAGCTTATGCAATGGCGTGGAAGCATTACCAATGCGATGCTAGAAGACCTTGCCACAACACATGGTATCACCAGCTTTTCTATCAATAACCGCAACAGTGATCCGGTAATGGCTTTGGTGAACCGCAATTATGATCTGGGTCAGCAGTTAAAGATTGACGGCACACCGGCATTTATCATTGGTGGTGATATTTATCCCGGCGCTATTGGAAAAGACGCCATCACAAAGGCGGTTGAAAAAGCTCGTGCTGCTGCTAACGCCTCATAACTCTGGTCAGTCATCAGGTGACAGAAGGACATGATCCTGTTATAGGTGAAAGAGTTTTAAGATAAGCTTCGTTAAGGTTAATCATGGCTCAACATATTGCGCTTGTCATTAATGGCCCGAACTTAAATCAGCTTGGCGTGCGTGAGCCTGAAATCTACGGTAGCACGACACTTGCTGATATTGAGGCGCTTTGCCATAGCACTGCCAAGCCGCACGGAATAACAGTTGAGTTTATGCAGTCAAATGCCGAAGATAAAATCATTGAAGTGATCCAAGATGCTGTTCACCGGCAGATTGATGCCATTATTATTAATGCTGCTGCCTTTACCCATACTTCCGTTGCTATTCGCGATGCGTTGCAAATGTTTAAGGGGATTAAGATAGAAATCCACCTTAGCAACACCTTTTCGCGTGAAACTTTTAGACACCATTCCTATCTGTCTGATATCGCCACTGGAGTGATCTGTGGCTTTGGGGCGGATAGTTATCGCTTAGCGGTAGAAGCCGCAGCATCCAAATTACAATCATCAGCGTAACGTAACGACCTGTCAAACTAAAGGGAGCCCGACAAAAATGGCCCAGACACCACGCAAATCCTCTGATGAGATTGCTCAAAAAACCAAACTTGTGCGTGAATTGGCGCAGATCATGGAAGATACTGGTTTAGTTGAAATCGACTTTGAAGATGAAAATGTTTCTGTTCATCTGTCTAAAACAGGATCCGTAAGCCATGCCCCTATGATGGCGGCCCCTGCCCCCGTAGCGGCGCCTGCCCCTGCGGCAACAGCTTCGGCACCAGCGCCAGAAGCCCCGGTTGATAGTGATCTTGATCATGCGGTGAACTCCCCCATGGTAGGGCGTGCTTATCTTGCACCTGAGCCAGGGGCGGCAATGTTTGTAAAAGAAGGTGATAATGTCAAAGCTGGACAAACCTTGCTGATCATCGAAGCGATGAAAGTCATGAACCCCATCACTGCCCAAAAGGCCGGTGTGGTAAGCCGAATATTGATTGAGGATGGCCAACCAGTTGAGTTTGGTGAACCCCTGATCGTCATTTTGTAATCTGCCAAGAACTATCAAATTAGGGATATGCCAATGTTTAAGAAAATCCTGATTGCCAATCGCGGTGATGTGGCGTTGCGTGTGCTAAGAGCGTGTCAGGATATGGGCATCGCCACGGTTGCGGTGCATTCTACTGCGGATACTGATGCCATGCATGTTCGGTTGGCTGACGAATCTGTTTGTATCGGCGAAGCACCATCGGCCCAGTCTTATCTTAATATTCCGGCATTAATCTCTGCCGCTACAATCACCGGGGCTGAAGCTATTCATCCCGGCGTAGGGTTTCTTTCTGAAAATGCTGATTTTGCCGGTGTCGTTGAAGCTCATAACATGACCTTTATCGGCCCTAGGATTGAACATATCGTTGCCATGGGTGACAAGGTAGAAGCAAAGCGAACCGCAGCAGCAGCCGGCCTTCCCTTAGTACCAGGATCAGACGGGGCCGTTGCTAATCTGAGCGAAGCTCAAAGCGCCGCCAAAGGCACTGGATATCCTGTGTTGATCAAGGCCGCCTCTGGTGGCGGTGGTCGCGGCATGAAAGTGGCGAATACCGAAGATAATTTGTCTGAAGCATTTTCATCTGCACGAAGCGAGGCAAAAGCCGCCTTTGGTGATGACACGGTGTATCTAGAACGTTATCTCGGCAATCCAAGGCATATTGAGATACAAGTGATTGCCGATGCTCATGGAAATGTTGCTCATCTGGGTGAACGCGAATGTTCCGTCCAGCGTCGCCATCAAAAATTACTCGAAGAGGCCCCCTCACCTGCTTTGACACCTGACGAACGTGATCATATTGGCCGTATCGCTGCGGATGCCACTCGTGCCATGGGTTACCTTGGGCTTGGAACAATGGAGTTTCTCTATGAAAATGGAGAATTCTTTTTCATTGAAATGAACACAAGATTGCAGGTTGAACACCCGATTACGGAGGCAATTACCGGTATTGATCTGGTAGTAGAACAAATTCGTATTGCCGCTGGGCTGCCCTTATCCTTCCAGCAAGAGGATGTGCAGTTCAATGGTCATGCTATTGAATGCCGCATCAATGCCGAACATCCCACCACCTTTATGCCAACTCCGGGCAAAGTAAGTGATTTTCACGCCCCTGGTGGCCCCGGCGTTCGGGTCGACAGTTTTCTTTATTCCGGCTACCGCATCCCATCCGATTATGACAGCCTGATTGCCAAAATCATTGTTCATGGGGATGATCGGGCACATTGTTTGGCGCGATTGCAACGTGCGCTTGATGAAACCATCATTTCACCTATGCCCACTTCGCTTGATCTGCATCGCTTGCTAGCGAAAGATACGGATATCGCCTTAGGAAATTATTCAATCCGTTGGCTAGAAGAAAAATTCCTGCCAAACCTAGAAGCAAGCAAAGACGCTGATAACAGCAAAGCATAACAGCCCTTGCCAGTGTTTTGCATCATCGGCAAAATAGGCAAATGTATCACTTTTCGCCAGAACCCCTGATCAAATCCTATGCGCTAGGGGTTTTCCCGATGGCAGAAAGC
>Ga0181585_10004913_pt1 | contig 11611 bp, 14 predicted proteins | sample 071ome_29_FD_132469 | JGI IMG/M metagenome (GOLD analysis project Ga0181585, IMG submission 132469) | Coastal salt marsh microbial communities from the Groves Creek Marsh, Skidaway Island, Georgia - 071407BT metaG (megahit assembly) | ecosystem: Environmental > Aquatic > Marine > Intertidal... | reverse complement strand
TGAATACATTGAAACTGAATCTTTTTATCAAATAAGAACACTTGCTCCTGAAAGTCATTTAACAAAACGGCAAAAAGTAGGATTAAAATATGATCCGTGGATGCGTCCATTAAGACAATGGAAACCTGCGGTAACGGTTGTATCTGATTCTGCTTTTGCTAGATTATATGGTCGTGGTCCTTTTGAGTGGGTAAATACACACGATGGACTAGATTTTCGTTGGACAACAATAGAAAACAAAGGAATAATATTTGCTAAATTAACATGGTAACAAAAAACAAATTTGTAGAAATCAAAAAATGGCAGTTTTATGATGTTTATCCTAAAATTGTTGGTGAGAATGCGTTTCCGATTACAAACACGAATGAATGGGAACGTTGGGTTGAACCTCATAATTATCGTAGTCATTTGATTGCAATTGTTTATGAACCAAAACTTGATCCTTGGAAAAGACCAATGCTACCTTATGTAAGTGAATTCAATGAAACTCCAAGATTTTGGGGAGAAGTAGCATGGCCACATCCACCACTTAAAGATATGGATCGGGATAATTGTATGACAATAACTTCGGTAAATGGATTTGCGGTTAAATTGTATCGCAGAAACGCAGATTGGAAAGACCCCTGGCATCGTGCTGAATGTAGAGAATTGGGATTGACATTATCCGAGTATTACGACATGATGAAAACAAAGAAGCAAAAAAATGGCAGTTGATTATTGGGATATATCAGAGTTAATGAATTTATATCCAATTCGTAATAATGCGGAATGGAAATTCACAGGCACACTTATCAATTCATTTGTAAAGTTAAATGAAATAACACTAGATCCTTGGTTTCGTGATTTCACAGAAAGTAGAAAAACATTTATATCAGACGAAGCAGGTTTTCTAATTTATGGATACACAACAATAAACAATAAACGAGTAAGATTATGGAGTTGTTAAAAATGGAAGAATGGAATAAAAACGAGTTATTAAATAAATATCCTATAAAAAATTCGGAATATTCTCCGAATTATGTAATAGGTTACGGAGATGAATATTGGTATCCTGGTATGAAATCGCAGATTGTTACATTCAACAAAGATGTAATTGCAGATCCTTGGAATCGTGGTTGGGAAGACGGAACATCTTGGTTAATGTATGATGCGTATAAAGATGTTCTGTTTCGTTGGGTAACTGTTGATGGTAAAAAAGTACCAATTTATTGTGTAGTTAAACGATGACCATTGGATATTTGCAAAGTATGCCATTGCGTATATCATATAACGATGAATTTTGGGATTCGTGTAAGTTGATTGAAGTCTATCCTATAAGAGATAGTAATTGGGAATATTCACCCAAATACAATAAAATTATGTTAAAACCATCTGTATCAAAAAACTATGATATTGATCCGTGGGCAAGATTAATTCGTGCGTGGGAATATAAAGATAGAGATGATGAAATATTAACAGGTGGTTGGTGTTGGTTATACGAAGACAAACTTGAAATTACATTTGAGGTTCGTTTTACAACCGTAGCAGGAAAATCGGTTCGTTTATTTAGATTAGAATGATAACCCAAACACCACCAACAGAAATTTTATTAGAAAATTTTTCTATGAGTGATCACTGGGGAACCGTTGAGTTGATGCAAAGACATCCAATTCAAAATCACGAACATTGGGCATATGTATGTGATCCAATGGAAGTTAATCTTGATCAAGATGTAGTTAGAAAAATAACTTGTATATCAGATACTGAATATGATCCGTGGTTTCGTAAAATGATTCCGTGGAAATGGAGGAATTATGAAAAAGGACGTGAATGGGATTTGCCGAAACCTCATTTGTTTTTAAACGGAAAAAAGAAATACGCACTTTCGGAAAGATACACTTCAGTTAATGGAAAGCACATACGATTATATAAACGAATATACGATTATTGATTTGACACAAATCATGTAAAAATCTATTATGAAAATCAATGGATTATGTTACACTATCAAGCACTCCAAGTTTTTGGTGTGAAACGGAACTATTAAGCAAATATCCTCCTTTAAATCATCATGCTTGGAGATGGGGTGTACACGGAAGAACTGCGTTGGATCGTGCAGATGGTCGTTATATAATTGCAACTACTTCACAACCATTATTAGATCCTTGGAAACGACCACTCGTTCCGTGGAAATTTGAAGATATGTTTTTTGAATGGGTGCAAGATGATTTCTATGAAGATTATGATAAACGAATTACATCTGTTCATGGTAAACTAATTAGATTATACAGAAAACATGAAACCGAATAATAGCATAAACATAAACTTTTATTCGGGTAAGCAATGGGCAGAACCTCGTTTGATAAAACAATATCCTGCAACCAACGATGCTTGGCATATCGGCAGACACGAAGATATTGCATACGAACGATATATTGTTTTAGATGAAAATAATTTGCATGAAGCAAAAGATCCGTGGGAACGTTATATGCGTCCTTGGAGAAAAAATGATACAGATACTACTACATTTGCGTGGTCTGATACAGAACCTGTTTATGATTTAGCAGAGAATCTTGAATATCAATTTCGTTGGACAACCGTTGCTGGCAAAAGAATTAAATTATGGAGAAAAAAACCATGAACTCTGCGACACAGGTTACAAATGATTTTTATTCTTCTGTTGAGTTGAATAAACTTGTGGTAGATTATCCTGTGAAAGTTTTTGGTTGGGTAGTAAATCAAAACAAAAATCATAGTTATTTGTATTATGAACCTGCTTTTGGATTAAATGATCCACTACTGACTTTGCAAGATCCGTGGAATCGTAGTATTCGCCCTTGGTTGTATTACAATGATGATAATCCTACAATTTGGCAAAATCGTAAATCCAAGCACCCAAGTCGGAATTCAATGTTTCACCCCCACGCACCTAAAAAGGCAAGTCATTATGCTTACACTAGTATTAACAATAAATGGATGATATTATATGTTTGATATAAACGAAATACAAAACAACGCAAAACAAACAGAAAAAACTTTGAATGCAATTAGTAAAAAAGTTGCATCATTAAACATAGAGTTTAACGAAATTGTTTCGGAATACGAAGCACACGATTCAGAATATTACGAAAAGAATCCTGATAAACTGGATGAATTAAATGAAACTTTAAGACAACGATTATCAGTTTATAGTTTGATGCGAGAACTTGCAGAAGATTTATCTGATAAAACTGCGAATGATCTTGAAAGCATTATGTACGAATTTCAAAATGGAAATTATTATAATCAAGATTGAGTTGACAATCGTTTTATGATCTGACAAAATTATTATTATGAGTAAACAATTATCAAAAAATATACATTCAGCATTACTAAAGAAATACGAAGCAGTTGCAGAAACTGCTCTTGCTAATATAGCAGTATACGAAAGCAATATGGCAGGAATCGGAGAGCATGGTATAATCGTAGAAACGATTGAAGAAGAATACCAAAAACTTGATTCAGCTCTTTCAATGATTGAAACATTGAAAAAGCATCCAATTGGTTAACTATTTTAATGTTTTGCTTTTATTAAAGCAAAATTAGGTAGTTTTTCAATTCTGGAATTTACAGAATTAAGTTTATCCTGATATTGTGACAGATCATCTGAAATTGCTCGGTCACTTCCCTTTTTGTATGAACTAAAATCAACACTAAATGCTTCAGTTAATTCTTTTAAATTATCTGAAATGGTGTCGGTGTTAACAACAAATACATCAATGGGTGCAGTTTGTGTCCAGTTAATAATGTGTTGTTCTGCTAAGTCAATCCAGTTTTCAATCGAAAATTGTAGTTTCAGGTTATCTGGTTTCATTTTGCTAAAGTTATTTCTTGCTAGACCTAAGTTTCTGCGAAGTTGACTTTGAAGCATTGATTCTAGTGTATTTCTATAAAGAAAAATTCCAACCGCATTGCATTTAACTGGAACACTATAATGACAAGCCATTCCCATTATGGTACGACCGTGTTCGTGATTAATTCCTTGGGTTAAAATGTTTGGATTCGTTTGTAGTGCTTTTCTAAAAAAAGTGCTTCTTGAACCACCTATTGAGTTTACCCAGTGAGTTAAATTGTTTTCATTGATATATTTAATTAAACGCTGTTCGTTCATAAGAATCTCCTTTAATATTTTGTACTTAATATAAATATAAAAATGAAATATTATATTTTGCTCAACTAACATAATCATTAATTTTATAAAAATTCAAAATTTGTAAATATAAGTATATTTAAAAAATAAAAATATATTTATACAAATGGCAACTATTGAATTGTACTCAGATAGAAATCGTTATGTCACAGGATGGTATGGATCCTGTTCGGGAAAAAACAATGATTTTAATCTTTCGGACATCAAAGAAGATATTGAGGGAGTTTATCAAATAAATGAATCAGAAACTTCTTGGGATATGTATAATCCTAAGTTACCAAGTGGAATTCCTCAAGACTTTGATAAGTTAATTCCTGGATTTATGTATTTTTTTATTTTTAAACCAAAACAAAATAAAAGTATTAATATTGAAAATTTGGTTACATCAAAAAATTCAAAAAATCAAGTATCTAATTTTCGTGTTAGTGATGGTTGTAAAACAAAAACAATTTTTGAAAGTGATTGTTGTGTTGGTTTTGAGGAAATCACAGGTGATCTATCACGATTGTTAAACAAAGTAACTGGATTTGATAAAAGTTGTGCTACACCAACCCCCACACCAACTCCTACACCAACTCCTACGCCAACTCCTACACCAACTCCTACACCAACTCCTACACCAACACCAACTCCTACACCTGTTCCAGAACCAACCCCAACTCCAACACCTTCATCTACACCAACTCCAACCGCAACACCTACAAGTGAATGTATTACGACTGGAATTGTTGATATTACTACTGAAAAAGATTCTATATTTGCAACTGCATTTCAACATCCAGATGTTAAGCAATTTAAAGTACATGATTGTGTAATAATAGGCAAAGGAACAGACCACGAAGAATTACGTCAAATTGTAGATATAAAATATTTACCATTAATAAAAGGAAGAAAATATAAAGCTTGTAATGATTTTGTACCTGATGTAACTCCTCGATATAAATTACCACCACCTTCAAATAAAAGAAAAGTACAAATATACGAAAGTTGTAATGATTTTGTTTTACCGGTTATTCCACAATATAAACTCCCAACCACAACCGATAAACCTAGAGTTACTAAATATGAAAAGTGCAACGACTGGATATTACCATCTGAGGCAGATTACAAGTTACCACCCAGTACAATAGGTGGAGGGATTGTTAAATATGAATCGTGTACAGAATTAGAGTTACCACACGAAGTAGCATATAAAGTTCCTGAAATACCATTATATAAAGGTGATTTAGTTTATCATTCGTGTAAAATTGAAGACAAAACACGAGATTTTCTGCCAAAAGATATATATTTACAGTTACCACCCTCAACTATTTAAGTCAGATACAAATTTAAAAAACAAAAGGAATTAAAAATGAAAAACACCGCATTTGAAAATACTGATAAATCAAATAACGAAAATACGCAATCACGTCCTGATGAAATTTATATTCGCAGTGATCATCCAGAGGCTGCTGAATATATTAATGTAGCAGGTCGTTGTTACCGAAAAACAAATGAAGAAAGTGATCAATTTGAAATAACATCTGAGAATGTATTTTCTGGATTATTAGAGGAAGTTTCGACAACAATTGTCAATCCAAGTGATGATGCTCTTGCTACATCAAAATCTGGCACCAAATTGCAGATTAAAAAATTTGCCGATTGTGATGATTGCACCGATAGAAGTGAAAGATTTCGTGGTCAAACTAAAAAAAATTATAGAGACTTTAAAGTTTATATAATTAAAGAATTTGATGACAGTGCCGGTGATATAATCACATATCGTTTAAAAGGAGAAGATAGAACTGGAAAATTTAACTTGACCGCAACGAAAGAAATTGTGTTGTATGAACACGATTCATGTACATTTGATATTTCTGCACTGCCAGATAAATCTAAATTCGGAATATCAAGTTCATTACCTCAGGATAAAACAAGCATAAAAGATTCGGTTTTAATTGGAAGTCCTAGATACGAAGAATTGTTAGTAAATTCACCCGAGTTTTCATTTAAATCTCTTCCCGTGGGAACATACACATACGGAGAAACAGGAACATCAATTTCAGGAGTAATTAAAGTAGAAAAAGATCCGTATTTAGCAAATGCCGAATATAATGATGAAAAATTATTACAATTTCCTGATCGATTGGATTGCACCGGAACTAGTTCGTATTTAATAAAAAATAACGGTAAATTATTTGCAACGGGTACTAACGATAGATTTCAACTTGGCATTTCTCGTGGAAAAAATACCAATGATACTGCACATAAGTTTATATCTGTGTGGCAAGAAAGCAGTGTAAACGAACACGGACCTATAAAAAAAATATTTGGAAAGTGGAATTCTAAAGGAATTATTACAAATGATAATAAAATGTTTACTTTTGGTAATAATACTGTAGGAAATCTAGGTCAAGGAACATATAACAAAAATGGTGGTTTATCTGATGCCAATTATGTTCAAATATCACACGCAAATGCAAATACAAACACAATAAATTTAAGTGAAGATATTCATACTCGCATCGTAGATGCGGATATGGGAGTATCCCATGGAGTTGCACTTGATGTAAATCAAAGATTGTGGGTTTGGGGAGTAACAACTTTAACAGGTCCTTGTTTATTCGCCAACAACAGCACATCTGGACCGGGAACTCCAATAGGAAGAAGTATGAATGCCGATATGATTAAGAACTGTAATAACCCAAATCCATATAAATATTCCCACCAAGTGTTTAATGCATTTAACAATCGGGTTTATTCTAATTATAAATGGTATTGTCAAGATTGTGGAAGTTCGGGTAGTGAGATATCAACATATGGTAATCATTCGTTCTTAACAAGATCTACATTGGCATATTGGAATAGTACATCAGAGGATGACGAAATGAACAAAGCAAAATTAAAAGATAAAACCCTTTTTAATTTAGATTTAGATGGTAATAAATTATATCAAGTAGTTTGTGGATTTTATAATACTTATATTTTAACTTTAGACGGTGCCGTATTTAGTTGTGGAACAAATTTATATGGAAATCTTGGCCAAGGACACAACAACCAACCAACTGATCGTGGAGTCAGTTCAGGTGCACATCCGTCGTTCGGTAGGGTCGATAAAACTGGAGGAAGACTTCCAAGTGATGAATCTGACCAATGGTCATTAACAGTAAAAAAGGTAGTTGCAGGTGACTGGCATACATTTTTGTTAACAGATGATAATAAATTATACGGATTTGGTCGCAATGATAAAGGTCAACTTGGAAATAGAGATTTAGGTACTTTTGTAAACACCCCAACCTTGATTGATGATGATGTTTACCGTGTATTTGCTGGAGTTGGAAATTCTGCATATATAAAAAATAATGGAAAAGTATTTGTTTGTGGTCGGAATATAAACGGACAACTGGGTATAGATAGATATGCAGAAACTGCTCCTGTTCCGGGTGCATTAGCATCATCTGTTGATATTGAAGATTGGGAAGAATGTAGTCGTTTGAATGGTGCAATTGAAATAAAATTAGCCAATGGGCATACACTTGCTATGCTTTCAAATGGACAAATAATTGGATTTGGTGAATCATCAAACGGACAATTAGGTGCAATTAAAAGTCCAATAAAAGAAAATACTGGTGATGTAAATAAATACGAGCATTTGTTTGATGTAGATTATCCACAGCAATGCGGAACATTAACTGAGTTTGGTCGTAAAGTAAAATTTGATTCTAATCAAAAAAGTATATTTGCTGGTGCTTCAAGTAGTGTATTGTGGACACTAGATTCCAAAGAAAATAAAAATAGAATAGATACCGTTGGCCACAATGGTTGGGGAGAACTTGGGTATGCTGATAAACAACAAGGTACCGTTCATTATAAACTTCAAAATTTACCTGGTGATGATCCCGAGGCACACGCAGATAGTGCAATTGCACCTGTGCTTGAAAACCAAGCAAATATAACTGATGTTATTTCAAAAGAACATTACACTTATTTTTTGAATGATAAAAAAGAGTGGTATATTTTAGGAAGAAAATGGGATCAACGAACCGATAGATATGTGTCAGCAACTCGTATAATGTATCGTGGTGAACCTTTGGAAAATGTAGTTAAAATAGCAGGTGGTGAATATTCAGGATTTGCACTTGATACAAGCAATAGATTATATTCAATTGGAAATGATTATGGTTGGGGATCATTGATTCGTGCAAAAAATACAACACAGGCTAGTAATAGTGATAACAAATCGGTTTCCGCAAATTGGACAGACCATGGTTATGCAAATATGGATTACGGTTTTTGGTGGGTGAGGGTCTATTCTAATTACAAATGGTATAATCAAGACCAAGGTGCATATAGTACAAATAATGTTGCTCGTAATACTTTAGGAGGATTTTATGAAGCAAATGTGATAAACGATGGACAATATAATTGTTTACCTGATTATGTTGGTAAAATAGAGGATATACAATCATCTGGATATACTACATATATATTAAATGATAAAGGAGAACTATTTAGTACTGGATACAATTATTATGGTCAACTTGGTCAAAGACACAATAAAACATATTATGATATAAAATATGCATATAAAAATAGAATTCATCCAATGTTCGGAAGAGTTTGGTCGTTTGATGGACTCCGTGATGTGCGAGTAAAGCGAGTGATTCCCGGTGATGGATACAATTGCTTTGCAATTTTAGAAGATGATTCATTGTGGGCATGGGGAGATAATAGATATTTTCAACTTGGATTAAGTGCAGAGAATACTTCCGATAAAATTCACCGCACTTCATATAATTATCCAGTCAAACTAGATGATAATGTTGAAAATGTATTTCCGGGTTACAGAACTACAGCAGTAAAAAAGAAAGATGGAAGCATTTATGCTATGGGTTGGAATCAAAACGGTCAAATTGCAATGTGGGCAGACGGAAGAAAACTTGGACTAGATCGTCAGAATAAATTAGATGGAGTTGTAAACGAAACCGCATATGCGAAAGTGCCAACACCTTGGCACGAAGCAAGTGATAATGTTTTAGAAGTTTCATTTGGGTTATATCATTCTGTGATAAAAACGATAAATAGATCAACAAAATTTATAACTTATTATTCAGCCGGAAACAACAAATGGGGTCAACGTGGAATTGATAAACAACCACCTGGTGCCGATGATTGGGCAAAGCATTCAGATGGAAGATCTTATATCTGGGATACTCGGTACGATTCAGCAAACGGAGATTATCCTGGTTCAGATAGGTGGGTGAAAATGCGTTCTATAAATTTAAATCTTTAATTTTTAAATAAGAATTGTTTATAGGAATAAAAATGGCATATCCACACAAAGGAGTTCGTGTTCTTTATTTTGATAAAAAACTTGACGAAATACATGAAGCAGGTGAACTAATATGTAAAGTTCCATGTCCACCTGAGTTGTACCCCGAAACACCAACTCCATCAATTCTACCTGAAAATACTCCTACTCCAACAATTACACCTGTTGTAGATGCTACTCCTAGTCCAACTTCTACACCAAATGATGTTTCAAATTTGTGTAAAAGCATATCATTCTCAAATTGGATTTCCTTTGACAAAGCTACAATAGAATTTCCAGAAAGTGGAACTACATCAGAACCCACAATTGTATTCAATAATTGGAAAATGAATCCTTTGAATGCTCCTGATTGTACTTTTGAAAATACAACTGGAATACAAATGCACTTAGTTAAACGAGGTTATTCCGAGAAAATTGTTGAGTGTGCTCCGTTTAATGCTTGCTCACTTGAAAACATATGGGGTCATGCAGAAAGTCTTGCGTCCGCAGACGAAGGTACATCATTATTTGATATAGCAGGAGTATATAATTTATTTGATTTTAGAAATTGGTTTAAAGCAAACATAAAAGGAAACGATTTATCAATTTTCAAGAAGTGGGAAACTCCTGCCAATGTAACATTTAATAATTGGTATAATGATGACTCTGAACTTGATATAATTTTCTTTTCTTACATTTTAGATTCAGAATTTATGCCGGTTCAAGTTTTATACGAAAGAGTTCCATTGATAAAGAAATCAGCTGATGCCAACGCAAAAACTACAACTTCAAGTACTTCAAACAAAGGAGATACTAAAATTTTAGTAAAAAATGGTAGTAAATTTAAAACTGGTGACGATGTTGCTATTGGAACAGGAAGTAACCGAGAAAAAAATAAAATAAAAGGATTTGGTTCGTTAATACTTGAAACTCCTCTTTTAAATAATCATAATATGGACACAGCTGTTGAAGTTGTTGCACCACCTGCTTTAAAATTTCGTTGGCAAACTATAAATGGAAAACAAACTCTTCAAGTTTTAAATTTATTAAAACCAACTCATACGAATTTTTCAGGTAGAGTAACACAAGAAACCTGGTCAACTTTATACGCATTTAATGGAAATGATAATTTGTATTCACTTGACAATAACACTTGGCCAGACGCAGCCATAACCGAGAGATATACAGAATATTATGGAAATTCATTTGTATTTGATGGATTGAAAATAGAATTTAAATCTTCGGTGGAAGATAACACTAGTAAAATTAAATATTGCCAACTGCAAATTACATTAAATGAAGAAGTTGAATTTTCTGATAATTCTAATCTTTTTACAAGTGAACCTTTGTTCGTTTATGTAGGTGATAATAACAATCCAAATTTTAGTGCATCTGGAAAAAGTTCAAGTTGGCCTGTAATTTTAAAGAAAGAAACGGAAAATACACCTTCACCGACCACAACATATGCGAATTATGTGGGTAGTCAAATGCAATTAAATAATTTACACTCGGATTTGTGTAAATCACATAAAAGTAGCAAAAAAGATTTATTGTATACAAATTTAAAGATTGATAAATCTAAAATGAATAAGTGTAGAAAGATGGTAAGAGATTATTTACCTGGTGAAAGAAAAAATTAATTGCGTATGAGGTGATGAAAGGGAATGGAAATATACGCAGTAATAGCAAATAATAATGAGCCGGTTTTAATAGATAATAATTTTAGTTTCCCTCAAAGAATATTATTTTTTGCAACCAAAGAAAAGCAAGACGAATTAGATATTAGTTTAAAGTATAAGGATCGTGATACATACGAACTTATCTCAGCACAATTTAGTTTAAAATTTGTACAAACTGTTGGTGTGTATTCATATTACAATTCTCCAATTTTCTTAATACATGGAATTGATGATGGAGATATAAATAAAACACCAACACCTAGTAATACTCCAACTCAAACACTTACTCCATCTCAAACACCAACAGAAACCCAAACACTTACTCCAACTCAAACACCAACAGAAACCCAAACACTTACTCCAACTCAAACACCAACAGAAACTCAGACACTTACTCCAACTCAGACACTTACTCCAACTCAAACACCAACAGAAACTCAGACACTTACTCCAACTCAGACACTTACTCCAACT
>Ga0181585_10004910_pt1 | contig 11612 bp, 14 predicted proteins | sample 071ome_29_FD_132469 | JGI IMG/M metagenome (GOLD analysis project Ga0181585, IMG submission 132469) | Coastal salt marsh microbial communities from the Groves Creek Marsh, Skidaway Island, Georgia - 071407BT metaG (megahit assembly) | ecosystem: Environmental > Aquatic > Marine > Intertidal... | reverse complement strand
TCGCTGGAGCATGTGGGTTTTCAAAAGATAGATCTTTCACATATTGAGAATTTAATGCGAATTTGATAGAATTTTCCTTGGACATGATTACTCTTTAACTGTTATGTTAAGCAATAAATTAATATTAAATAAGTTTCAAGATGGTTGATATTATTATTTTTGCTATTATAGCATTTGTGATCGCTTATAGACTCTATAATGTCTTGGGTGCTACTGATGAATTTGATCCAATGCAAGCCAAAGGGCAGGTGATTAATTTGGACCCTAATGAATATCAGGAGCAAAAAGAAGATGATAGTGCAGAGATAAAAGAAGCTGATGATAATATTGAGCAACATCTCACTAAAACCGCTTTAGCTTCTATTAATAAAATCAAAAAAATCGATGCTAGCTTCTCAAGCTCTAAATTTTTACAGGGTGCAGAAAAGGCTTTTGAAATCATCATTAATGCTTTTGCAAATGGTGATAAGAAAACTCTAACTAAATTAGCTAACCAAGATGTAGCTGAAAAGTTTATTGGTGAGTATGACAGACAGAAAAAGCTCGGTAATAAGATTAATATTAGCATTGTTGGTCTAGAGTCTAGCAAGATTAATAAGGTTGATCTGTCAGGTAATGTGGCGACTATTTCGGTTAAATTTCTGTCAGAGCAAATAGCAACTGTGACTGATAAAGCTGGTCAGGTTGTATCTGGTGATGAAAAGAATGTTGAAGAAATAAGTGATCATTGGTTTTTTACCAAAGATCTGAAAGGCGATAGTCCGATTTGGGTTTTGGCTAAAACAGAGAGTTAAATTTGCCATGTCTAAGATCGCTTTAGTTCAAGCTAATTTTACAGTTGGTGCCTTAGCTGAGAATAGTAATAAATTATTAAATAGTTATAAAGACTGTGCTGATAAGTCTGATCTTGTAATATATCCAGAGTTAGGAATATTAGGCTATCCTCCGGAAGATTTATTGTTTTCTAAAAATTTCATTGCTCAAGCAATTGCAAAACAAGAGGATATTGTTAAAGCTACTCTTAGTCAAAAGGCAGCAATTTTATTTGGTGGTATAGAAGAAGAAAATGGAGAGTTATACAATGTTGCAATCTATGCGTCAGATGGAAAGACCCAGCAAATAATTCGCAAAAACTCTTTGCCAAATTATGGGGTTTTTGATGAGAAAAGATTTTTTGCAGCTGCAAAAGAACATCAAGTTATTGAGCTAAATAATTTAAAATACTTAGTTTTAGTATGTGAGGACTTGTGGCAGGAAGATTTGATGCAAAAAATTAATGGTTTGGATTTTCAAGCAGTGTTGGTGTTAAATGCTTCGCCTTATACACAGGGAAAATTAAGTAAGAGAATCGACCTAGCAAAGCAATTTGGTGTACCGGTTTATTATAATAATTTGGTAGGTGGACAAGACAGTTTAGTTTTTGACGGAAACTCTTTTGTATTAGATGGTAAGGGTAAGTTGGTAAAGTTGCTAGCTGGTTTTAAAGAGGATGTTTGTGTAGTTGAAGATTTGTCAGGAGAAGTTTTCCTGCCTGAGCAGCTAGAAGAGAATTATCAAGCGCTAATGTTGGGTCTAAAGGATTATCTCCATAAGAATGGTGCTAAATCTGTGATATTAGGTTTATCTGGTGGAGCTGACTCTGCATTGGTTGCAGCTATTGCTTGTGATGCTTTGGGGGCTGATAAGGTAAATTTGGTAACTATGCCATCACGCTTTACTTCTAAAGAAAGCTTCAGTGACGCGGATGCTTTAATTGCAAATTTGGAATGCGTAAATTTCCAAGAGATAGAAATTGAGGGAATGAAGGATAGTTTTTTAACGGCTCTAGAACCATCTTTTGCAGAAAAACAAGAAGATTTAACAGAGGAAAATCTACAGGCTAGAATTAGAGGGGTGTTATTAATGGCGCTATCTAATAAGTTTGGTCACATGGTGTTGGCCACAAGTAATAAATCTGAAGCTGCCATGGGTTATGCTACGTTATATGGAGATATGTGCGGAGCTTATGGTTTAATAAAAGATGTTTATAAAACAGAAGTTTATAAATTGATTGAATGGCGTAACAAGAATGTTCCGTCACTATCATTAAACCCTGTATCTAATCCCATACCGGAAAACATAATTCACAAAGCACCAACTGCTGAGCTAAGGGATGATCAAAAAGACAGTGATTCGTTACCAGAATATGAAGTGCTTGATAAAATTATCTATGGTTTAATTGAAGAAAGAAAATCTGTAGCTGAGTTAGTTGTCCTAGGTTTTGCTAAAGATGACGTGGAAAAGGCTAATAGGTTACTTAGAATTTCTGAATATAAAAGGTACCAAGCAGCTCCGGGCCCTAAAATTTCTGAATTATCTTTCGATAAAGAACGTCGTATACCTCTAACTAATTATTTTGAGAATGCTTAAATATCTTTTTCTAATTTTATTTAGTTTAAATGCTTATGCAGAGGTTAGTGAAGGTGATCTAGTGGAGTTTCATAAATCTCTACGTTGTTTAGTGTGTGAAGGTCAATCAGTCTATGATTCGAATGCAGAATTTGCTAATGACATCAAAGAGCAAACGGATTTGATGCTTAAAGATGGTAAGAATCTAAAACAAATAGAGCAATTTTACATAGATATATATGGTGAATCTATCTTGTTTGCTCCCAAGTTAAATTTTTCTAACCTAGTAGTTTGGGTTTTACCATATGTTTTTATTATAGGGTTTGGGTTTTACTTTTTTAGAAGGAAATAATGCCAAGCGGAGCTTTGTTAATTGTTAATTATTAATTAGCTGGGCCAACGGCCTAGCGTAGTTCTTGCCACTTTGACCCAATAGTTTATACATTACTTATGAGCTAAAGAAGGATCAATAGTGCGCTTATTAGTAGATAGATTTTTAGAGGTTTTGGAGATAGAGCGTAATCTATCTAAAAATTCGGTTATTTCCTATCAAAAGGATCTTTATGATTTTTGTGACTTTTGCATCAAGCGCAAATTGGGGGAGATGGAATTTAAGCCGGTGGTGTTTCGTACCTATGTTGATCATTTGGGGCGTAGACGTCTGAAGGAATCTACCTATCTACGTAAACTTTCTTCATTACGAGGATTTGTTAAGTATCTAGCTAAAAATGAGGCATTAGAAGGTAATCCTCTTAATGAAATTAAGGGAATAAAGAAAGTTAAGACTTTGCCAAAATATTTAACACCAGAAGAAATAACACAGTTGTTTGATTTTGCAGAGCAGGATAAATCTTTGGATGGTTTAAGGAATTTAGTGATGCTAGAAATTCTATATGCAACTGGTTTAAGAGTTAGTGAGTTAGTAGGTTTAAAATTATCCTCATTACGTTTTACTGATAGTACAAAACATGAGTTTGAGGATTTTATTTTTATCATGGGTAAAGGAAAGAAGGAGCGTCTAGTTCCTCTAGGTGATAAGGCAAAATTAGTATTACGTGAATATTTGGTTAAAAATGACAAGATGCTTTTTAACGATCATAATGTGTGGCTTTTTCCAAGCACTGCGAAAGAAGGTCATTTAACTAGGCAAAGATTTGGACAGCTTTTAAAAGAATTGGCAGTTAATGCAGCTGTAAATCCACGTAGAGTTTCCCCGCATATTTTGCGTCATTCTTTTGCTACTCATTTGCTAGATAACGGTTTAGATCTTAGGTCTATTCAGGAGCTGCTAGGGCATGAGAATCTGTCTACAACTGAAATATATACACATGTAGCAACCGGTAAATTAAAAGAAACTGTAGAAAAATATCATCCTCTTTCAAAGAATATATCTTAATTATAGCTAAAAATCCTGTTTTATGTTATAATGCGGTGAGTGTTTATAGGAGTAGATATGAGAACAGTAGCAGGTGTGGCTTTAAGTTTTGTAAAAAGAGTAAAGCACAGTAAAAGACTAGATAGCAGAGACATAATTGATTTTAATCAAAAAGCCGTATGGAGAAAAGAGTTTCCACAAGATGGTGTATTTACCAATAATATAGTGTTTTGTCATGTTCCTGTATTAAGAGTAATTAAGGATGATGAAGTTCAAGAGAGGTGGCGTGGCATTTATCTCACCATTCTGTAAGTGATAGAGAGATATTTGATTTGGAGAAGACGGTATTAGAATTAAGTGATTCCCATCCAGATGCTAAAATGAAACTTAGTATTTATTTTGTACCTCGTATTAATGGCGCTCTTATGAATTTGAGTGGACAGATTAAGAGGGGGGTAGGGGATGAGGTTGAAAAAGTTCATGACAAAGTGGCAACGGAATATATCAATATTAGTGGTTCGGGAAGATTATTGGTTACTCCAGACGGTTTTGAAATTAATGTAATAGGACCAGATGAGAAGAGTTGGGTTGATTTGCTTGAATTTATGGCAATGGGTGACAGTGTAGAAAGGGGTAGGGGGTAAGATTACCTTTCTTTTAAAGTGGGAGATGATTCATTGAAGATTTTGTCTATCCAAGAAGTTTTTTCTTCATTTTCTTCGTTGTTTACTATTACTTTGTAATGAAATCCTTCTGGAGTTATATAAAACTTCCCCATACCACCCATTGGTATGAAGTCAATATCTGTATTGCCGGTAAGTTTTAGTTTTTGGTTGATACCTGCCCTTAGTTCTTCGCCTAAGGATATTGCAGGTGAAAGATCTAATTGGCGGTGATAGATTCTGTAATTAACTTCGGAACCTGGAATTTTTTTTGTGATTTTTTCCACCTCTTCTTTAGGATGGAAGTTTTTAGTGTCAGATAGGTGCCAGCCAATCATTGCCACAACTTCACCTTCTTGTACTACTCTTGCAACAGGGATGTGACAATACACAACGCTTTCTGCGAGAAAGCCTGTTTTGTTAGTACCCTTTCTCCAGACTCCCATCTCGTGATCAATATTTATAACTGTTGGCCTAGTGATCTCTTTGTAGCCTATATGTTTCAATAGGCTTAGCGCTATTCTGCTCATATATCTCTCTAATATATTTTAAATATAATACACTATATAAAAAACCAAGTCAATGACTATTTGTTTAGACGTGATCAGAGGGATGGATAGATTTAAGGGTAAAGCAACTCGTGTTGCCAGCCATTAGCATATTTAGTGAAGAGGTAGCGCTCATGTCTTCTGAATTCTTTGGCAATCCAGAACTCTATTTGCTCAGGAACTAGTCGATAGCCAGACCAGAATGGTGGGCGTGGTACCTCTTTACCTTCGAAATCTTTAGTGATTTTTTCGATGCGTTTTTCAAAAGTTTGATAATTGTCTAGATGCATAGATTGTTTGGAAGCCCAGGCGCTTATTTGGCTTTCTCTTGGTCTTCTTGCGAAATACTGATCAGCTTGTTGCTCGCTAATTTTTTGAACTTTACCTGTAATTCTAACTTGTTTATCAATAGGCATCCAATAGAAGCATAATGCTACGTTTTTATTTTCTTTTAATTCGTTGGATTTTCGACTGGTAAGATTGGTATAAAATACAAAACCCTCTTCAGAATAATCTCTTAATAACAATATACGTGCTGATGGAGCTCCATCCTTTGTCGCTGTAGCTACTGTCATAGCAGCTGGTTCTTTAATGTTTGGATGACTGCAGGCTTCTTTATACCACAGGTCAAAGTTTTTTAATGGGTTGGTTGGGTCGATCATTTTTGTCTCATAAACTTCTATAATATCTAGATCTAAAACTTTAAAAAATCAAACATTTCTCCTTGATTGCATAAAAAAAATAGTATATTACACAAGGCCAAATGGTATTTGAATATGACCAAAAAGAAAGCTAGTAAAATTATTGCAAAAGATCTGAATGTTTTTTATGGAGATGCTCAGGCGATTCATGGTGTTGATATAGATATAGTAGAGAATCAAGTTACTTCATTTATAGGTCCATCTGGTTGTGGTAAGTCAACCTTCTTACGTTGCTTAAATCGTATGAATGACACAATAGATTCGTGCAAAGTTGAAGGTCAGGTTATTTTAGATGGTCAGAATATTTATGATCCTAAAGTAGATGTAGTGATGCTTCGTGCAAAAGTTGGTATGGTATTTCAAAAGCCTAATCCATTTCCTCGTTCAATCTATGAAAATGTTGCTTATGGTCCGCGTATTCATGGAACTTTTGATTCTAAAGATGAATTGGATTTTATCGTAGAGAAAAGTTTAAGGAGAGCAGGGCTTTGGGAAGAGGTTAAAGATCGTTTGAATGATCCAGGTAATGGGTTATCAGGTGGTCAGCAACAAAGATTATGTATTGCAAGAGCAATTGCAATTAGACCAGAAATTATCCTAATGGATGAACCATGTTCAGCTCTTGACCCAATTGCTACGGCTAAGATAGAAGAATTGATTGATGAATTAAAAGAAAAATTCACCATTGTGATCGTAACTCATTCAATGCAACAAGCCGCGAGAGTGTCACATAATACAGCTTTCTTTCATTTAGGAAAACTTATTGAGTTTGGTGAAACTAAGCAAATCTTTGAAGCTCCTAAGCATAAGAAGACTGAAGACTACATCACCGGTCGCTTCGGGTAAATCTCCATCTAGCACTACATATATTCGCAAAAGTATCAAAAAATGACAGCTTATGTACCTGTGTACACTGCGCTTCCATTTTTTGCGACTTTTGCGAATATCTGCAGCACTAGCTGAAGATTTACGGATCTCATTCTGGTTCAATTTATCTCGAGTAGAAACTTTATCTAGGCTACGGCGCTTTGCGCGTAGTATTTAACTAGCCTTGTTAAGTGTTTTAACCTTTGCGTTAGAATAGGGCTTTAGGGAATTAACTGTAAAACTCTAGATCTAGGAAAGTAAATCTATCCCTAGTTAAGAAGGCTTGGTTGGTGATGGTTTTATATATGTTTTGGTTCCAGCCTAGTTCTACTGGGGTGGTTTTTATTCGGGCTTGTTTTAGGGTATTTAAGATTTCGGTTTGGCTGCGGTACTTTTGGTTTATAGCATCTCCTAACTCAGGCCAGATTGTTTTGAGTTGTTGGTTGGCATGAGTTATGTCTAGATCGGGTTTTGCTTTGCTGGTGCCATCTGGTAACTTTGGTAGAGTTCTAGCTTTTAGAGTAGGGGGGGCACTTTTTAAAATCTTCTCTTGAATTTTCAACATATGTTGGCTTGTTACTGCAATCTGTTCGCCATGGAATGATTGGTGAGATATTTCGGGGTCCAATAATTCGTAATAGTGAGCTAGCATATGCTCTCCTTGGCTTGCAGGTTCGCTGCTGCCACAATAGGTCATGCCTAGGCTACTCATAATTAATATTTCAGTTAGTAAAGCTACCGCTTCTTTGTCTTTATCTAGCAACTTAGAGGATTGTTGGTAAAGCTTGTTTTCAAGTTCATAAGTTAAATCAAAAGGTAGCTCATCATAGTTCGTATCAAGTAAGTAATGTGATAATAACCAATCAGCTCTACAAATGGTTGAGCAGATGCTATCACCTAAGCCACTTTGAATTAATCTGGTTGGGGCGTTAGCTAGAATATCTAAATCGAAATAAGCATGTAATGGCGGGTTTGCTTTATGACTTTGTTTTATATTATCGGTTATCAATGATGCGTTTTCTGAAAAATAACCATTCATTGAAGGAGCGGTAGCAAAGACTATGTAAGGCTTGTTTGCTTGATGGGCTGCATATTTAACTAGGTCATTAATTGTGCCGCTACCAATTGCTATAGCGTAATCAAAATTTTGTAATTTATGAGAAATTTCTAGAGCAATGGCTTTTGATGCTTTTATCTGGGCAGGTAAGATTTCGGCTGCGTCTTTGAGGCAATCTTTAGCTACTTGTTCATAGATGATTTGGTCTGTGATGACCAGATTATTAGGATATTTGCTGATTATTTGATTTAATTCTTTGAAAAAACTAGTGCCTAGATAAATTTCTCTATCTCTATATTTTTTTATTATCTTTTCTGGTTTTATAATTCTAGTTTTCATGCAGCTAATATAAAATTACAACTGGAATATAGCAAGTTTTTAGAAAATAGTTATTTGCAAATAAAATATATTTATAGTATATAAATAATGCGGAAAATATTATAGGTATGCAAATGTCGATCACTGTGGAGCAAATTAAAGCAGCAAGAGCGTTATTAGGCTGGAATCAAGAAGAGTTAGCTAGTTTAGCTAGTATGTCTAAGCCTGCTTTGGCTAATTTAGAGAGGAAAACTTCTAACCCAAGAGTAAAAACTTTAACTGCTATTCAAAAAGCTTTGGAAAGTGCAGGAGTAGAATTTACTGATGGGCCTGGTGTAAAGCTAAGACAAGAGATACTTAAAGTACAAGTTTTCGAAGGACAAGATTCTATCATTAGATTATGGCATGATATTAATGACACTTTAAAGCCTGGTGAAGAAAGGTTAATGAGTAATGTAGATGAATCTACCTATGTTGATCAAATGAGTAAGGCTCACTATAAGTTGCTTGATAAATATAGTCAGAGAGTTTCTGGTAAAGTTTTGTGTTTAGAAGGTGATCGTAATTTTATCGATCAAAATTGTGAATATAGATGGGTTAGCAAAGAGCAATTCAGTAATATGCCTTACTATGTTTATGGTAATAAATATGCAATTTTGATTTGGGGTAAAGTTCCAACAGTAGTTTTAATTGAAAGTAAACCTATTGCTGATGCTTATCGTAAGCAATTTATGTATCAGTGGAAGAACGCTAAAATTCCAAATTAGATTATGTCAGTATTATTAATTACTGGAGCAGCAAGACGCGTAGGTGAAATCGTAGTTAGAGATTTTGCTAGGCGCGGTTGGGATGTTGCATTTACTTGTAATCAATCTGTAGATAATGCTAAAAAATTAGTTAATGAATTATCAGAAGATGTAAAAATCAAATTCTATCAGGGAGATTTCTGTGATAGTGTTTTTGCAAAAGGTTTAATAAAGCAAGTAAAGGCAGATTTTAAGCAGATTGATGTGGTTATTAATAATGCTTCAATTTTTGAAAGAAGAAGCTTTACTGAGTTAACTGAAAAAGAGTTGGATGCTAACTTCTCAGTGCATGTGAAAACCCCTTTAATATTAGGTCAGCAATATGCAAAGTTAATTGGTACTGGTAAGATTATAAATATCACGGATGTAATGGTTGGTAAAAATGCGACTCAGTTCTTCCCATATATTCTTACTAAAAAGTCTTTGTCAGAATTAACTAGAATGATGGCTAAAAATTTAGCGCCAAAGATACAAGTGAATGAAATATGTCCAGGTATGATGTTAGATGATATTAATCTTGAAAATATTCCACATAGTCAGGACAGGGTTAGAAGATTACCGGCAGGTGTTAACCCTAGTACTGATCAGTTGCTTAGAGCTATAAATTATTTAGTTAGAAATGATTGTTATGGTGAGAGATTGTTTGTTGCAGGTGGAGAACAAATAATTTAAGCTTAAGATTATTTAATCAAGGTGCATGTCTAAATTTGTATTTTATAGATTTGTTTTTCTGGCATTCTTAACTGTATTTAATGCAGCAAGCCGGGCAGAAGGGATTGAGGATTTAGTCCCTGAAGAAGGATATCAAAGCTTGGACCACATCATTGATGAATATTGGAATACAGAAGTTTTAAATGTAGAGCCAATTAAAAAGCCCGAAACTGTAGTTAGTGCAAATGCTGATCCGGTTAAAAAGCCGATTACCAAAGATCAAGATGATTATGCTGATCTGAGCGTATTAATGGATAGCATAGGTACTAATGTTTTTACTAAGACCCCAATAATAGTAATAGATGCTGGTCATGGTGGAAAGGATCCCGGAACCATAGGTCATAGAAAAACTAGAGAAAAAGACCTAGTATTATCTTATGCGAAGTCTTTAAGTAGAAGGTTAAAAAATACTGGTAAATATAAGGTGTTTCTAACTAGAGATAAGGATATATTTTTACCTCTTCGTAAGAGAATTCACATAGCAAGAGTATATAATGCTGATATGTTTATTTCGTTACATGCCGATGCAGCTAGAAATAAAAAAGCTCGTGGTTTATCGGTATACACTCTTTCTGAGAAAGCTTCCGATAAAGAAGCTGCAGCTCTAGCTCGTAAAGAAAATAAAGTAGACATTGTTGCAGGTATTGATTTAAGTGGTTTGGAAAGAGATGTATCGGATGCTTTAATAGATTTGTCTTTTCGTGACGCTAAAAATAAATCCATAGTTTTTGCTAAATCGCTTCATAAGAACCTAAAAGATAAAGTTAAGGTGAGGACTAATAGTCTTCATTCAGCTGGTTTTGTGGTGCTTAAGAATTCTAATATGGCTTCTGTGCTTATTGAGTTGGGTTATCTATCAAATAAGAAAGATACTAAGAATCTAAAAAGTTCATCTTATAAAGAGCGTTTGTTAACTGGTGTAGCGGCAGCGATTGATGATTACTTCAAGCTATAAAGATTTGCTTTATAGTTTAATTTTAAATTAGGTAGGCTAGTAGAGAGTTTAAGACTTTTTTGCCTGCTTCGGTGCTTTGTAGGTGGGTGTTGGTTAGGTTTAGCATTTTCTTGTCTGTTAGTTGCTCTAGTTTTTTACCGAAGATTTCTTGGTGGGTTTGTTTGATGTACTTGGGGAAGAGGTTTAGGTTGATTCCTTGGTTGGTTCTAAGGCCGAACATTAGGAGTTCTTCTAGCATTTCTTTTTTGCTTAATGCTCTTTTGCTTTGGACTGCATGACCTTGTTGTTTTGCTTGTTCTAGCCATTTGCTGGGTAGGTGGTGGGTCATGTAGGCGTGTTTAGTATTGTTTGTAGTTATGCGTGAATGGGCGCCAGCTCCGATGCCGATATAATCACCATATTGCCAATAGTTTAAGTTATGCACTGATTCAAAACCTGGTTTGGCGTAGTTGGATATTTCGTATTTCTCTAAGCCATATTTGGAGCATACTTCATTAGTTGCTTTGTAAAGGTCATCTTGAATTTCTTGGCTTGGTAATGTGAATTTCTTATCTTGAAATTCTTTGTAGAATTTTGTGCCTTTCTCGATAGTTAATTGATAGAGAGAAAGGTGAGGGGTATTAAATGATAGTGCTTCCGTTAATTCCTGCTGCCATGTTTTTAGATTTTGCTTAGGTCTTGCATAGATTAAATCAAAAGAGAAATTATCAAAATATTTTTCAGCCATTTTAATAGTTTGTTTTGCTTCAAGAGCTGAATGTTCTCTACCTAAGAACTTTAGGTGGGTATCATTTAGAGATTGAATGCCAATTGATAAGCGATTGATTCCAGCTAGGTTAAATGCTTTGAATTTTTCTGCTTCACTTGAAGTTGGGTTGGCTTCTAAGGTTATTTCTGCATTTTTTTGTAAGTCATAAATTTTAGCAATTTCAGTGATGATGCTTTCGGCTATCTTACTTGGCATTAAAGATGGAGTTCCTCCTCCAAAGAAGATCGATTTGATTTTTCTTTTTCCGCTGATTTTCCTAAAATGATTGAGTTCCTTTAGGTAAGCTTGTAGCCAAATATCATATTCATCCACTTTTGCTACATGTGAGTTGAAGTCACAATAAGGACATTTCGCCTTGCAAAAAGGATAATGAATATAAATGCTGGTTGGTATAGACATTTATTTAAGGAGTCTTTTTTTATTTAGACCAAATATGGTATAGGAAATAAATATTA
>Ga0181585_10004903_pt1 | contig 11618 bp, 8 predicted proteins | sample 071ome_29_FD_132469 | JGI IMG/M metagenome (GOLD analysis project Ga0181585, IMG submission 132469) | Coastal salt marsh microbial communities from the Groves Creek Marsh, Skidaway Island, Georgia - 071407BT metaG (megahit assembly) | ecosystem: Environmental > Aquatic > Marine > Intertidal zone... | reverse complement strand
TGATCCCGTGTATGTTGGTCATTTCAAATGCAACATCAGGCGAATTGCCGATTACCCGGCGTTATCGGCTTACATGCGTGAGCTTTACCAGATGCCCGGAATCGCCGAAACCGTGGTGATGTCCCACATCAAAGGTCATTATTACATGAGTCATCTCATGATAAACCCGACCGGCATTGTTCCCGTTGGGCCTGTTCTTGATCTGGAGGCACCGCACAACCGAGAGCACCTCTAGCATATCTGTGATCAATGTTGTGTTTGCCGCCCAAGCTCATCTTCGATGATGTCGGCGATTACGTCACAATCTTCAGCTGTAAAGGTTAACGGCACCCGCATGTCCAGGGTTTTTTCCAGAACCCGCAACGTCATTGGCAGCACTGGGATATCATCGATATAGCGCCAGCTGTCATAACGGCTGGTATAGGCTTTTGGCTCATCTTCACCAAACCATTTAAGCTCAACACCACGTGCAATACAGGCAGCGATAAAGGCCGGGATATTTTCACGGTCAATCGAATCAACACGGAATTGAATCGACGACCCGACATAGAATTCTTCCTGCTTACGCTGTGGGATTATAACCCCTTGCATCGCCGAAAGCCGCGAATGCAACCGGTCATACAATACGTTCCAGCGCATCAGATTGTCGTCCAGTAATGGCAGTTGGGCGCGCAATATCGCCGCTCTCATCTGGTCCATACGCCCGGAATAATTTGGCGAATGAAGTCGTACTTTTTGGAAAATATCCTCAGCCGGGATCGCCCCATGCCGACCATAAAGCATATAAGAGCCGGAAGAAACGACCGCGCGGGCAGCGATCTCGGCATCGTTGGTTGTCAGAAAGCCGCCTTCGCCAGAGTTCATATGCTTGTATGTCTGGGTCGAAAAGGCGGCGACCGTGCCAAAATTGCCAGAGCGTACACCGCGCCATTTTGCCCCCATCGTGTGGGCGCAATCCTCAATCAGGCAGATCCCATATTTGTTGCAGATTTCGACAACACGATCCATATCGGCGATATGCCCCCGCATGTGCGAGAGCAAGAGAAACTTGGCGTCACTTGCCGCCGCCTTGCTGTCAAGATCATCAAAATCAATGTGATAATTTTCATCAATATCAACAAGCACCGGCTCACCACCGACATTGTGAATGGCACCCGGTACAGGCGCCAGCGTATAGGCATTGGCAAGCACCTTGTCGCCGGGCTTCACGCCGCAAACACGCAACGCCAACTGGATCGCATATCCACCAGAGGTGCAGGCAAGGCAATAATCAACTTCCTGCCAGCGGGCAAATTCCACTTCAAGACTGCTTGCCTCGCTGTCCTCATCAGCAACCAGATTGTAACGGTGAAGACGACCGGTTTTCATGATTGCCACAGCCCGATCGATGCCGGCGTCAGGGATCTGTTCCTGCTGGGTAAAAGGCTTGGAAAAAATGACCTTGCTCATTGATGGCATCCTTTTAGGTGTCTTGCGGCACGAGGGCGCTTAGTCTTTTTGACGGGGGTCTGTCCCGAGATGGGTTTCGCCCCGCTGGCGGGCAAGTCTAATTTGCTTTTGCCGTTCGGCAAACCGTTCTGTCTGCTCGGGGCTTTGACCAGATTTGCAATAATGACAGCTTATACCGTCCTGATAATCGGGGTGCGTCAACTCGTCCTGCGATAAGGGCATCCGGCAGGCGTGGCACATACTGTAACTTCCCGGTTTCAGGTCGTGGTCAACCGCAACACGTCCGTCAAAGACAAAACATTCGCCCTGCCAGGTGCTTTGCGCTTCCGGCACGTCCTCAAGATATTTCAAAATTCCGCCCTTGAGATGATACACCTCTTCAAAACCCAGATCCTGCATCAGGGCAGAGGCTTTTTCACAGCGAATGCCGCCGGTGCAATACATCGCCAGCTTTTTTGGGCGTGAGGCCTCATCCTTATGGGCAAGCGTCTGCGCCCAGCCGGGGAATTCCCGAAAATTTGTTGTTTCCGGATCAACCGCGCCGGCAAACATGCCGATCGCCGTCTCATAGCTGTTGCGTGTATCGATCACCATCACATCCGGGTCGGCAATCAACTTGTTCCAGTCCTTTGGCTCGACATAGGTGCCGGTTTTTTCTGCCGGCTTGATGTCGGGCACACCCATGGTGACGATTTCCTTTTTCAGGCGAACTTTCATCCGCAAAAAGGCCTGTTCATTCGTCACAGAGAATTTGAGTGACATGCCGTCAAAGCGCGGTTCTGCCTGTAGCCATTCGATGATTGCCGTCATGCCGGCTTCGGGGGCGCAAATTGTTCCGTTGATTCCCTCGTCTGCCAGCAAGATGGTGCCACGTGCACCGGCATTGTCACACAATCTCTGGATTGTTGGCTGTAACTGTTCGAAATCTGGCAAGTTGGCGAATTTGTAAAGTGCCGCAACGACGAAACCGGGTCGGTTCGATTTACGTTGCGCCTCGGCAACTACTGTCTTCATCTGCGCAATATGGTCGGTCATCTTGTCAACACAGCCCGGTTGCTGTCTGTTTGTCGGCGTGCCTTTCAGGCGGGTGCGCACACTAGCACCATGAGGCTGGTTTTCCAAGGGCCAGAAACAGCCTGAGACTAATCAGAAGCACTGCCAAAAGGGCGCTATCAATCTGTTGCCTGCCCTCAATTAAACAGCTAATCTGGCGCCGATAACAAGAGGTGTCATTATGTTAAGCAATCTGAATTTACGTGATCAGGGGCTGAGTTTGACCATCACCGGAAATGGCGAGGTTGAGTTTGATTATTTCTGGTTGCGTGATAATGCGCGTGACCCGATCAGCTTTGATAGCCGGTCTTATCAAAGAGAGTTGTTCACCTGCGAAGTTGACCCCGCGATCCGTCCGGTTGAGGCGCATCTTGAGGTAGATGGTTCTGCTTTGCAGATCCGCTGGCCCGATCTTGACGATGTGGTATGCTATGATGATGCCTTCCTTTCAGCCTATGCGGTGCCGCATGATACGCTTGCGATGCCGACCCCGGTTATCTGGGATGCCAGCTCAATTGATGATGCCAGCTTGAGGATTTCACACGCCGAGGTGATGCGCGACAATGGTGCTGGCGGTATGTTGGACATCATTGCAAAGAACGGCTTTGCCGTCGTTACAGATATGCCGCGCAGCAAGCCTGCCGTGGCCGAAATCGTTGATCGCGTTGGCTATGTAAGGCACACAATTTTCGGTGGATTATGGGAATTTGAGGCGAATGAAACCATGGCCGATTCGGCCTATACGCCAAAAGAACTCCGGCCACATACCGATGGAACATACAGCCATGACGCGCCGGGGCTACAGATGCTGCTTTGTGTCGATTATGACGCGACAGGTGGTGAATCGATCATGGTCGATGGCTTCAGGATTGCTGAAGAACTCCGCCGCACCGCGCCACAAATTCATGCCGACCTTGAGCGGATCGGTGTGACCGGCATCTACAAAGGTGACGGTGTGGTGCTACGTGCGCGCCGGCCGATCCTGCGCAACGATGAGACTGGCAAGCTGGTTCAGGTTTCATTCAATAATTACGACCGTGACACGGTTAAGTTGCCGCAAGATGATATGCGCGCGCTATATGCCGGCATTCGCGCCTTTGACAAGCTGGCCAATGACCCGGCCTTTCAATGGCGGTATACGTTGCAGCCGGGCGATATGCTTGTCTTTGACAATTGGCGCGTGTTGCATGGCCGCGGCCCGTTTCAGGGGCGGCGGAAAATGGCTGGCGCCTATGTCAACCGCGAGGATTTTGAGAGCGCCGTCAGAACGCACGGGCTCTGTTAGAGCCTCGGTCGTTGCCATCAGGCGGGCCTATGCAGCCCCTGATCGGCGGCCCAGACCTCCGCTAGCCAGCTTCGCATAAGTGTCTCGCCACCAAAATCGAGCGCCATATTGCGTAGCCGTGCCGACATGCCAGACAGACCCATGATGCGGCCTGATATGTCCGCTTTTTCGGCAATGCGCGCAACCGCCCCTGCCCGATGTCTGGCATAGTGGCTAAACGCATCGCCCGGATTGTCACTTTTGCGCAAAGCATCCAACAGACAGGCGGCGTCCTGAAGGCTCTGGCCCGCACCTTGGGCGAGATGTGGCGGCATGACATGTGCGGCATCGCCGGCCAACACCACCCGACCCCGACGCCAACATGGGCCTGCCCCCGGTTTTGGCAGCGGCGTTGCCGTCCAGTCGATTGCGGGATCTGCAAGCACGCGTAATGGTGATGTCCGGCCAAACAGCCGCTCTTGCCAATTTGTATTGATCAGTTTGCGTGGCAGAGTGACAACGATGTTGGCGTGGTGCCGTATCGGGTAATGCACCACATGTGCGCCATCACCAAGCCAGAGATTGCTTGCAGGGTGTGAGAAGTTGGCGGGCAACATTGACAAAGACAGGACGACACGCATTGCCATTTTGGTCTCGCCACCATGGGCGGCAGCGTCTGGCTGGCCGGAGACATAAGACCGGCCAAATCCATGAATGCCATCTGCCGCTACAAGTCCGATGGCCTGGTGTAGATCACCATTCTTGTCGATGATGGCCAACCCATTCTGCGCCTCGCTGACCTGATCGATTGTCGAGCCGATGTGTCTGGTCCCATTTTGGGCGCTAAGATGTTCATTCAGGATTGTTGCAAGGTCGGCCCGCGCCATTCCGGCATACATGTCGTGAAGTGGCAATCGGATCAGTGTGCCGCCGGTTTCAAGGCCGCGCACCACAATGTCCTCGAGGCGCGTTGCCATCGCCAGCGCTGCTGTCTCAACGCCAAGCGATCTCAGAGCCGCCCAACCATTGGGTGCCAGCTGCACCCCCCCTGCCAGAGGTGCCGGTGGTGGCCCGATCAGCAGACATTTACGGCCGGACAGAGCAATCGCGTTTGCCGCTGCAAGACCGGCAATGCCAGTGCCACTGACCGCAATTTTGTTCTGCATGCCGCTTTCTTCCTGAAAAGTTACGCGATTCGATTTGATAGAAATTTTCCGGTTTTTAATGGCATAACAGATGACACACGCCCCCGCCATCCCTAGTTGGTTAAAATGAAGTTGGTCAAAATGAACATTGTCCGGAATTTGGCAAGCGTTAACCTGATATCAGGCCAAAACGAGCGAGGTAATACAGCCATATATGGTCGGATTTACTGCTGTTTTGGGCTGTTTGTGAATTTACTGTTTTAAAAATGTCATGAGGTGTTAGGGTATTTGATGGTCGGGACTATGGGCGTTGTTACTGTGCAAAATGGTGCCGATGGTTGTTATCGAAAATCATTAGAGCCAATAACGCTTTAGATGAATCACAGGGAGACAATTAATGCGTAATATCTTGAAAAAATACATGGCCGCTTCGGCTGTTGTAGTGGCGGGAGGTATGGCTTCTGCTGCTCAGGCTGCTGACTCAGTCAATGTAGCTTTTTTCCTCGAATGGGCGACACCAAACCAGATTGCCAAGGTCGACAAGGCCTATGATGACGCTATGGGCGTTGATGTGAACTGGACAGATTTTTCAACTGGTGTTCAGATGACAGAGGCCATGCTGGCCGGCGATATTGACATCGCCTATTCGCAGGGTCTCGCACCGTTCGTAACCGCCATCCAGCAAGGCGCGCCATTGAAGATGGTTTCGATTGCCGTTGTGTATGAAGCCAATGATTGTTTCGTAAACAACAGCCTTGGTATCACCTCTGCAAACGCATCAGAGCTTGAGGGTAAAACCGTAGCTGTTCCATTGAACACAATGGCTGACTTCTCGTTCCGCAAGCAAATGGCAGCACTTGACGTTGATATTTCAACCATGACCATTGTTGATCAGACGCCTGCTGACGGTGCGGTATCATTGGCTGATGGTTCGGTTGCTATGGCATGTATCTTCGGTGGCGCATCGGCAAAGGCAGCTGGCGAAGTTGGTACGCCAATCATGTCAACAGAGCAAAAGTCAGATGCCGGCATCGGTTCGTTTGACGTTGTGTCGGTGACAGAGAAGTTTGCAACAGAGAATCCTGATCTGCTCCGCACCTTCCTTCAGGTAACCGAAGAGGCGAATCTGGCGTGGAAGGGTAAGACATTGCAGATCAAGAAAGTGGCTGCTGACGCCGGCATGGATTACGAAACCACCAAGAATCAGATGGCTGGCTTTGTATTCCCGACAATTGCACAACAACAGAGTGATTACTTCGGTCCAAATGGCATCGCCGCTGCGGCGGCAGAATCACTTGGCCTCGTGTTCAAGAAGCCAGGTGCCTGGAACGTCGATGAGAAGATCGCCAAGGTGATCACCGGCGAATATCTGGAGTAGGCGTTTTTGCCAATATAAAGAATAAAAGCAAGGCCCGTTCACGCGGGCCTTGTTTGCTACTAATTTAAAATAATAGATGGCTGAACATGTCTGATCTACATTGCAAAGACCTCTGCATGACCTTCACCGACCCGGTCTCGGGTGCCCGGGTTGAGGCGCTGAAAAACATCCAGTTCGATCTGAAAGAGGGCGAGATTCTCACGGTGCTTGGACCGTCAGGATGTGGCAAGACAACCTTGCTGAACATGATCGCAGGCTTCATCAACCCAACCAGCGGCACCTTGCAGCTTGGCGGCGTTGATATTGAGGCGCCCGGCGCTGAACGTGGCATGGTGTTTCAACAGGGGGCTCTGTTCGAATGGTTGCCGGTGGCAAGAAATGTCGATTTTGGCCTGCGCATGAAGGGTATGCCCGAATCAGAATCGGTTGAACTGGTCAATTATTGGCTTGATACGGTTGGGCTTCAGGGATTTGGTGATACGCCAACCTATCAGCTTTCCGGTGGCATGCAGCAGCGCGTGGCGTTGGCCCGTTGCCTTGTTAATGATCCCGATCTGATCCTGATGGATGAACCGCTTGGCGCGCTTGATGCCCTGACACGAGAGAAGATGCAGTCTTTGATCCTCGAATTGTGGAAAAAGACCGGTAAGACAATCATCGTAATTACACATTCGGTTGAAGAGGCGCTGTTGCTTGGTGAACGTTTGTTTGTGATGGCCCCGCGTCCCGGCCGCATTCACCGAGAGTACAAATTGCCTTTTGCTGAAATGGGCCTGAAACGCTCGCTCCGCGAGATCAAGCAGGAAAAGAAGTTCAGCGCGATAAGGGAAGAAATTCTCACCATGATCTGGGATATGGAAGAGGAGATTATGGGTGGTGTTTGATTGGCTTTCTGAAAATCGGGCGCTGGTCGCTCTCTTCCTGATCATTGGATTAATTGTAACCTTCGTGATCTCAATCCACGTTGGGGTTAAACAGACGCGCCTTCGTGCCAAGGATGAGGTTTTTGGCGATCCAGAGCGCACCAAGGGTGGCTGGTATTGGGCGATGTGCGGCGTTTCCGCGTTGCTCTTGGTCTGGTTCTATTATTCATGGGGCATGGCACGCGCCGTCTTTCCGACAGCTGCCAATGAGCTGTGTCAGGTGGCCAAGGTCGAGGAAGCGATGTCGCCGATCACCGCAGCGTTGCCGATCGAGTCACGTTATTTGAAATCAACCACTCTGGTTGTGCGCAACAAGGCTCAGATTGACAAGCTGATATCCAGCTTCCCGCCATCGGTATTCAGCTCTGATGAAGAGGCAAAGTTGCGTAGGGTGCTCGCCAATACGGCTGATTTGATGAGCATGTTGTCCAATTCCGATTTTGTGGATGCGTCGGCAATAGATGCGCTTGGCGGTGTTGAGACCCGCCTGCGTGATGTGGCGGCGCAGCTGCGCAGTGGTTATGATGATTTGCGCCCCGAAGCAGAGGCCTTCGAGCAGCCGAAATGGGGCACGTCAGAGGTTGAAATACCACTTTTGCCGATAACGCCACGCGGCGTCCTGTTCGATAGCGTGACCGCCGATATTAAGGATACCGCCGAGGTGTTTCTGAAAATCCGGAATATTTCGCCGGAATCAAAGCGTCTGATCGCAGAGACGAAAGCCTCTTTGAAGGAATTGAAAGAACCTGATCCGTCGATCCAACTGGACAATGCGCAAGAGGCGGAACGCAACGCCTATGTGAAGGCGGCTGACCGTATTTTCAAGCGCATCGATGATGGAACGATCTTCCCTGCGAGTGCCATGTCTGGCGTTGAAAGCGCCACAGGTGATCTTTTCGCCGCTGTTTCCGAGGCAAAAGGCGGGCTTGGCGTTGTCGAGTCCCTGTTTTTTCCGGGTGACGGTGTCGTCAAATCGCGCACTCAATGTACCGAGCAAGGGCCAGGCCGTTGGCTGCCAAAACCAACAGATGTTGTTGGCACCTTCGCAACACTTGCCAACCCCGATCTGGAAAACGGCGGTGGTTACAAGGGCACAACCTTGCTGTGGTGGAAATGGCTACAGATTGCTGATGTTGTCGGGTTCCTGATCCCTGATGGGCTGGTGGATATGTTGCCCGGCGATTATGGCGTGCATGGCAGTGATGGCGGTTTTGAGCCGAACTACAAGGACAAGCTGTTGGCCGTCGCCCAAGGTGAAGTTTACCTTGGTGTTGTGCCGATGTTGGACGGGCATATATGGGACTCGCTGTTCCGCGTGATCATGGCAATGGCGTTTGGCGTGCTGATTGGCGTGCCGCTTGGCATCTATATGGGCGTATCACGCTTTTTCAAATCCTTCTTTGATCCGCTGATTGAACTTTACAGACCGGTGCCGCCACTGGCGTGGGCGCCCCTGATTTTGACCATTTTCGGTATTCAGGATGATGGCAAGATCTTCCTGCTGTTCATGGTTGCTTTTGCCATTATGGTGATTTCGGCGCGGACCGGGGCCTCGGGCACGCAACTGTCAAAGATCAGAGCTTCGCATTCGCTTGGCGCATCTAATGGACAGATCTTGCGGCATGTGATCTTGCCTAATGCGATGCCAGAAATTCTCACCGGTGTTCGAATTTCAATCGGAGTGTGCTGGGGTACCCTGGTTGCCGCCGAGATGCTTGCGGGTACAACGGGTATCGGCTTCATCGAGAATGTGGCACGCACCGTCTCTGATTATGAATTGATCTGGGTGACCATCCTGATCATGGGTTTGCTTGGTCTGATTTTTGACCTTGTGATGCGATGGGTGATCGGACGGGTCATTCCGTGGCGCGGCAAGGGCTAATCTGACCGGCACTGGGTCAGGCGTGATCTGGGTCAGGCGGCATTTGGGTCAGGCGTTATTTGGCGGCATACCAAAAATCACGCATAAAAAAAGGGGCATGATATGCCCCTTTTTCATATGTTGTGATGTCGATTACATCATCTGATCGAGCGTCTTGCGGAACTTGTCGACGATCTCATCAATATGTTTGCGCTCGGCAACAAAGGCAGGCGCTACGATTGCGTTGTCGCCTGTCCATTTGATGTGAAGGCCGTTCCAGAACATGGCTTTCTGCATTTCCATGCCGCGTTTGCCCGGCGCGCCATCCGGATGGACCTCAACGCCCGCCATGAGGCCGATACCGCGGATGTCAGCAACAAGCGGATGATCTTCAAGGCTCCAGATCGCATCAAGGAAATAGGATTCAAGTTCGGCGGCTCTCTCAAAAAGCCCCTCATCCTGATACAGCTTTTGCGTGGCAATGCCGGCGGCACAAGCAGCCGGGTGCGCCGAGTAGGTATAGCCATGGAAAAACTCAATGGCGTTGTGCGGTGAAGCGCTTGTGATCGTGTCGTAAATCTGATCAGTAACCGCAACACCACCCATTGGAATGGCACCGTTGGTCAGGGCTTTCGCCATCGTGATGATGTCCGGCTTGACGTTGAATTTATGTGTCGCAAAAGGTGTGCCCATCCGGCCAAAACCTGTGATCACCTCATCAAACACCAGAAGCAATCCGTGTTTGTCGCAAATCTCGCGCACTTTCTCCAGATAGCCTACCGGTGGAACCAGCGTACCTGTTGAACCGGCAACCGGCTCAATGAATACGGCGGCAAGCGTGCTGCCACCGAGGTTTTCGGCAATGCGTTCAAGATCCATTGCCATCTCGGCTCCGGTCTGTGGCTGGCCCTTGGAGAAACGCTGCTCTTCGGTCCATGTGTGGCGGATCAATGAGATGTTTGGCAGGGTAAGGCCGAAGGTTTCGCGGTTCTTGACCATGCCGGCCAGTGAAACACCACCCATATTTACACCGTGATAGGCGCGTTCGCGGCTTATCAACCGGTTGCGCTGTGACTGGCCGTTGGCCCGGTGATAGGCAAGGATAACCTTGATTGCAGTATCAACTGACTCAGAGCCTGAGTTGGTGAAGAAAATATGGTTGAATTCATCTGGCAGCATGCGGCATACACGCTCGGCAAGTTCGAATGATCCGGGATGACCAAGCTGAAAATGCGGGGTGTAATCATTGTTGAGCATCTGATTGTACACCGCCTCGGCGATCTCGCGTCTTGAATGACCGGCAGGTGTGCAAAACAGCGCAGAAGATCCGTCGATGATCTCACCGCCCTTATAGTCCCACAAATACATACCCTCAGATTTTACCACCATTCGCGGGTTGGCTTTGAAATCGCGATTTGCCGAGAATGGCATCCAATGGGCTTCGAGTGAATTCACGTCATAAGACATTGATGTTGTCCTTCCAATAATAGATATGACTGATCATATTCATGGCCGCTAACCTGCGCCCCGTTAAGGGTAAGCACCCAGATCTTCGGCCTGTACCTATCCGGTGTGTCTGTCTGAGGTCTGATGCAATGGTTCCGACGCACGCCGGTCAGTCATCAACCACAAACAACTGCATATTACATCCTAACCCCTCACGCTAGACAAATGTTCTTTTCACACCATAGAACCAGATATAGCTTTCTCTGGTGCCAGAAAAGAGGCTTTGCTATGGTTCGTAATGTCAGGGGTCTGCAGCATCGATCCCCAAAAAAAGGGTACAGGGGTGGCCATGAAGGATCATCTTATCATCACATTGGATCACGGTTCTGATATCAGCCTACAGGCGCAGATCAGACAATCGGTAGTTGAGGCAATTCTGGCGCGGGCGATTTTGCCGGGTGACAAACTGCCATCAAGCCGGGCGCTGGCGACACAGCTCAAGGTGTCGCGCAATACGGTGATATTGGCATATCAGGCCTTGATCGATACAGGCTATCTGCAACCACGTGAACGGTCTGGCTATATCGTCAGCGAGGACGCACCAGTCTCACAACTGGCGGGGGCAATGGGTGCGCCGGATATCAACCATGCTGTTGATGACAGTGTGATCGACTGGAATCACAAGCTGGTGCAGTCATGTGGCTACATAAGGCCAGTACAAAAGCCACTGAACTGGCGCGAATACCCGTTCCCGTTTGTCTATGGTCAGGTCGATGATGAATTGTTCCCGATGTCGGAATGGCGTGACTGCGCGCGGCAGGCGCTTGGCATGCGTAATTTTGGCACGATGGTTGGTGATTTTGGCCTGAATGATGATCCGATGCTGGTCAACTATATCTGTTCGCGAAGCTTGCCGCGGCGTGGCATCAAGGCACGTCCGGAACAAATTTTGGTTACGCTGGGCGCGCAAAACGCGCTGTATCTGGTGGCGCAATTGATTGTCGATTCGAGCAAGCGGGTGGTCATTGAAAATCCGGCCTATCCTGATTTGCGCGATATTCTGTATCAACGCACGCGCAACATCACCGAATTGCCTGTG
>Ga0181585_10004900_pt1 | contig 11621 bp, 12 predicted proteins | sample 071ome_29_FD_132469 | JGI IMG/M metagenome (GOLD analysis project Ga0181585, IMG submission 132469) | Coastal salt marsh microbial communities from the Groves Creek Marsh, Skidaway Island, Georgia - 071407BT metaG (megahit assembly) | ecosystem: Environmental > Aquatic > Marine > Intertidal... | reverse complement strand
GCAGGCGAAGGGGTGACCTTGGATATCTGTCCGATCAGTAATTATAAATTGCGAATCTTTGACCGTTGGGAAGATTATCCCATTCGCCAATTCCTAGGTCGTGGAATCCGATGCACCATCAGTACAGATGATCCGCTGTCCTTTGCCAATCGCCTGACCGATGAGTATCTTGCTTTGCACCGGGAGATGAATTTTTCGGCTACTGAACTCGCACAATTGGTGAGATCTGGGTTTGAGGTGGCGGATTTGCCCGAAAATGAAAAGAACGCACACCTGAACGAGATTGATCGTATGCTCGCGGTGGAACTGGGTTAAGTGGCGTAGATGGAAGAGGTATACACCTGCCCAGATGGGCAAAGCGGACGAGCCGATAAATTGCTGGCTGAGAAGTATACGGAATTTAGCCGGGGTTTTATCAAGCAGTCGATTGAGGATGGAAAAATCACCCGCTTCGATGGGTCTGTAATTGAACCCAAAACCAAGTTGATTGCGGGGGATCAGTTGAGGGTATGCCTGGTCCGCCCAACTATGGAACCATTGATTCCTTATGAGCATGACCTTGATGTTCTATTTGAGGATGAACACATCCTGGTGATCAATAAACAGGCAGGTATGGTGGTGCACCCGGGCGATGGCACCGATGACAAGACTCTGGTGCATGCTCTGCTCCATCATTGCCCGGACCATTTATCCCCTGTCGGTGCACCTCTGCGTCCAGGCATTGTTCACCGACTCGACAAAGACACCAGTGGGGTGATGGTGGTGGCGAAGACTGAAGTCGCCCACCTCTCGCTCGCTGATCAGTTTGCTAATCGCCAAACCAGCAAGTTCTACCAGGCCATTGTCTGTGGAAAACTTTCTCAAAGTGGTGAGTTTAACCAACCCATTGGCCGGCACCCGACTGTACGGGTAAAAATGGCAATTTCCGAAAAGGGTAAACCTGCCCTGACTCGTTGGAAAACGAAGAGGGTTTTCCGGGACTCCTTTGCCCATGTGGAATGCGAAATCCTAACCGGAAGGACTCATCAGATTCGGGTGCACTTCTCGGCCAATGGATATCCGCTTGCCGGTGACTCAACCTATGGTTACCGCGAAAGGATGGGTGGGGCAGTGTTTTTCCCCAGGTTTATGCTCCATGCATGGAAACTGAGTGTAGAGCATCCAGAGAGTCAGGAAGTGAAGAACTTCTGTGCTCCGCTCCCTAAAGACTTTTCTGCGTGCCTTGCCAGTTTATCGGTTATGGATCAGGGGTAGGCGAAACTAACTGTGTGCGTGCAAAGAGGCGGTGATCTGGGCGAAGGCATCGTCCACATCATCGACCATCTTAAACAAGTTTACATCGCCTGGGGAAATGACTCCCCACTTGATGAAGTGATCAAAATTGATCAGGCCGTCCCAGAATTCCCTGCCGTAGAGAAAGACTGGCATTTTTTTGTGCAGTTTATTGGTCTGAGCAAGGGTGAGGGTCTCGAAGAGTTCATCCATCGTCCCAAACCCGCCGGGAAAGACCACGACGGCCTTGGCATGATAAAGGAAGTAGAATTTACGGAGAAAGAAGTAGTGAAACTCGAAGGAAAGGTCGGGATCGGCATAGGGATTGACTCCCTGCTCAAAGGGCAGGCTGATTCCAAGGGCGATTGATTTTCCGCCCGCTTCATTGGCTCCCTTATTAGCTGCTTCCATCATCCCTGGACCACCACCCGAGCAGATAAAGTATTTCTGGTTGTCAGGGTTTTTCTCGGACCACTCCGTCAGTTTTGCGGACAACTGCACCGCTTGGTCGTAATATTTGGAGAGTCGGCTAATGGACTGGAGCTTGGCCAGTTGAGCAATATCCTCAGGGGTGCGTTCGGACTCGCTGGGTAATTTAGCGGAAAATTCGTCCAGTTCAGAATGGGCAACTTCAGATGGTTTGGGGCGGGCGGACCCGAAGAAGACGATTGTGTTCTTCACTTCGTGCTTTTTTAGGCGCAGGTCGGGTTCGATTAGCTCGCACAGTACGCGGATGGAGCGGGCGTCGTGACCATTGAGAAACTCTTTGTTATCGTATGCTTTTAAGGGATTGTTTGACATGGGAGAAATCATGATGGGCGAAATTAAATTGAAAAGAGAAAAGAAAATAATCATTTCCCACTAAAGTTAACTTTCGGGGTGCCGACTATCCTTGGTAGCCGCAAGGAAGTGGCCTCAGAAAATTGATTCGATCCACAGGAGGTTGATTAGAATCAGCGACTTTCCGTTCATGGAAAAGATTAATTAGAATTCGCTGTGATAAAATTCGAACAATTTAACAAGAAAAATGAAGATGTGCATGCTAAGTATTGCACGACAAATGCTTCAATCGATAATCTAGTCGATTTCCCTACACCTGATAGACAGGCTTTGGTATCGGCCGAAGAAGTTGGGCACTGGGTGGATCGTTTGATGAAAATGACTGAAGATAGTTCTATGTCAGTTTGTGTAGAAAAAAAAGATGACTGTTTGGAGTTGGCTCAGAAATTAGTGAATCAGGGTCTGATATAAGCAAGCCAGCAACATGCAAACCATTGCATTTTTTGTAATAGTATTTTTATACTTTTATACGTCGTGTTCACAGGAACCATCTGAGCAAGGAATTACCAAAGGCGATCTTAGATTGGAGAAAGAACATGCGGTCTATTCTCAAAACGAAAAAAATAATCAAATTTTACAAAGTCTGTATGCCGAATTTGCTAAGCCAATTCTCAGTTATCCAGTGATCGATTATTCTCTTACTGAACAACGGGAAGACGGTTTACTTTACAGAAAAAGCCATGGCATGCCATATACTGGTCAAGTTGTTTTAAAGGGAAAAGATGGTTTTTTAATAATGAATTGCATTTATTCCAATGGGCTTCCACATGGAAAGATGGAACGATTTCACAAAGATGATTCCCCTTTAATGGAGGCTGTATATATCAATGGTAACTTAGCTGGGACTAAAATAAGTTGGTGGGGTAATGGCATTATCAAAGAGGAAGAATATTGGGACAAAGGGCAGTATCAGGGAAAGTCAGTATGGGATAGGTTTGGTCGACTAATACGGAAAGAATTAGTGCCACCGGACTCTTAACATTTGGTAAGGGCAGGTAATTGTGATTCAATGATTTTGTCTAAATATTTCCCAAAGTCACCGGCACGAATGATAGAGAGGTTATCAACCAATTCATTTCGTTCAATCTCTCGAAGTGCGTGGAAAGCGAGGTCAGAGAGATCATCTGGGCAAACTAAGGCAAGAAAATTGGCATGGAGTCGAGAGTTTGTAGTCTTTAAAATATTTATTAATTCAGCCTGCGAGTCTTCATTCCATGAGTTTCTAATTTCTATTCCCAACCTCAGACTTGGCACCCAGATATCACATTCATCAGTAGAAAAATTAGTTAATATTTCGATCCCACGAAGTTTGAGCTTGTGCTCGCAGATATGAATGAGATCCATAATGGTTGCAGAGTATCCCAAAAGTGAATCTCTTTCCCTGGACACTAATGAGTTTAAATATTCGATGATGTCGCCACGGTGTAAAACCTGGATTCTTTCAAGGGCAAAACCCCGAAGCTTTGGGTCAGGAAATAAGGTAGAAAGAGATAAACTAGTTCGATTAAGTCCATTTCTCGTCAACTTGTTTTCTCGGTTTACTAGGAGGTTTTTTAAATCTAGTGGTAAATCAATTGCATGTATCCTTAAGTCGTAGTTTCCGTGCTTATTTGATAATTTTACAAGATTTTCTCGTATCCATGTGGCAAATAGCATGACATCTGCATTATCCTGATAACCGCTGGAAACAATTTCTTGTGCTTGTTCGAGGAAGATTTTGCAGTGCTTGGATTGCGTGTCGTAAAGGGTGGGATTTGTTTTTATTGATTGAATGATTTGTTCGATCAATTTTTGGTCATCTGTCCAGTCTCTTCTTCTTCGATGAAAAATTGGAACCCCAAGCTTTGATGCACTAGGTTTAACGGACGATTTAGGATTAGTTGGCATGATAAAAATCTTACCCCTACTTGTAATCATTGAAATATTTTCTTCAAGACACTAATAAAACATCACTAACCAACTTTTTATGCTTAATTTTAGGAAACTCACTCAACAGTATCTTATAGTTGTGTGCTCTGGTTTAAATTTATGTTTTTCTGATGATATTAACTCAACAGGTATTAATGGTGACATAATACGAGTTATTAAGCCTGGTGTTTTTGACTACAGTACTGATGGGCTTTTATTAAGAATGCGTGCTTGGGGTGTTGGGTTCCCCACGCGTGAACAGCCAGGTTATAACCGAGCAATCTCATTCACCGAAACAAATTTAATTGGTGCGTTGAATGAGATTAAGATCAGGAATGAGTTTGATCTAGAAAATCTAAAAGTTGTCGATATAACCCTTCCATCGAGATCAACCACCTTTAGTAGACTTGCAATCGAAGAAGGCATAGGTTGGCATTTGGAGAATGAGACCAATCGTCATGGGTTTTTAGTCATGGCTCAACTTCGTGCTAAAAGAAAAAGTTTGGGTGTCTGGGCAACAGGGTTTGATTATCACTCTACTTCTTCTAACCTCAATTTCGGTGCGAATTCACCGATATTACCAAGGATTATGAGTGGTAACGGAGCCTTGCCGACTATCCGTTATTGGGTTACCAGTTTTGGTAAAATACACCGACCTGGGTGTTCGTTCTACGAAAGAGGGAGGGGTGAGTTGAGTAGCAGGCCAACCGGGGAGGATTGTAGAATTTGTGGTGGGACTAAGTAGACTTAGCCTCCAAGGGAATTATCCTTAAAGTTAAGAGAGAATCGCTTCAGTTAATTCTTCTTTGGTTTTTAATCCAACTATAGTTTGGGACAGAGTCCCATTCTTGTAGAGAAGAATGGTCGGGATAGATTGCACACCTTGTTCCTGGGCTAGATCAGTATTTTCATCAACATTTACTTTATAAATATCCACTTTATCTGACATCTCGTGATGCAATTCTTCGAGGATGGGCCCCAAGGCCTTACAGGGACCACACCAAGGTGCCCAGAAATCTACTAGGACTGTTTTAGTGTCTGATAACACGACTTTTGCAAAGCTGTCTTTGTTTATATTGATTAATTCGCTCATGGATAAGATTTATAATTTAAGAAAAATTAGTACAGTTAAGGCAACCGCTCCACCAAAAACGAGAAAATCAAGAAGAAGGAAGAGGATGCTTGGCTTTGATTTAGGCGCAGGGCCGTCTGGAGTAGTGCTTGCTTTCTTAGATTTTTTTTTGCCCTTAGTTGCCGGTGCAGGGTTACTGGCTGAGTCATCTTCAGGAATTGGAGCAGGATCAACAGGTCCAGGAACAGGCACCTGCATGTCAGGTGTAGAGGGGGACGGGCTGGGAGGGGGGGGGGTAGTTGGAGGAAGAAGTGCTGGGGAGGGAGGCGGTGCGGCAGGTACTGGTGGTGGTGTTCCGGGGCCCGCAAATGGAGAGGTGGTTACTTTTAGTTTAGGTGCACCAGAACTAGTTCCAACCGAAGGTGCACCTGGTACTTTGAGTTTCAAACTTGGAGTAGGCGGGGTGGGTGGTCCTGGTTGGGTCATCGGAAAGAAGAGTTCAGGTTGATGAATTTTTGGCAATGATATCAGAAAGTTCCTCGCCAGATGCTTCTTCTAGAGATTTTCCTTTGATAGATAAATCTTCCATAGTTTTGAGAAGGGTTTCTGTCATTCGGTCGTGTGTTTCCTCAGATCCTCCGAGAATAGAGAATTTGTCAGCTTTTGTTATTCTCTTGTGACCATCCGTGCAGTCCAAGCCTAATCCAAGTAAGTGAGCCATTACTTTTGGATCTTTGTACGGGATTTGAGGCAAGAAGTCTCTCTTATTCATTATTATAATAGTTCACACATTTATGATGTAGTCAATCTATCAACAATCTTAAAAATACAAAAGCAATGAATCTTTAAAACTGTAAAATTTGGATGCTGAAGTTTAGTTCCAATTCATCTTCTTTTTGGGTTCCTTGACGTTCACTGATTGAAAATTGAAGAACCCACGATTCACCCGGACGGTAGGAAAAGCCGATGCTTGAATATGGTAGCTCATCACTTCTAAAATCATAAATTGCTAGTAGATTTACTTCAAGTGCTTCCGTTAATAGTTTTGAGAAATCGAACTTCATTGACTCGCCCTCATTCAAATAACGAAAATAGTCAATGTCGGCTTTATGAAAACGGCCGTCGCGAATATTTATTCCTGCTCCATGCCGATAAATTCTGCCATCTTTAGCGTCAAACTTAGATTTGCCATTGAGAGAAATCCAGGGAGTTAGCGATACATCCATTTCTGAATAAATGGGGTTACTACTTACTTTCTCGTTAGTCCTATTTTCCCATAGGTCATAAAAGATGCGCCCTGATGCCAGTTTTCCATATTTTCCTTCCCGTTTGGTTAGTACGGAATGCCCCCAGCCAATTCTTAGAACTTCATTGGGCTGGATTCTTCCTGGTTCTTGATTTTCTAGGAGATCGAGGGGGCCAAGATTTAAATAATTGGCAGAATAAAAGGAGTCGGGGATTCCAATAGCTTTATTTTTTTTGAGATCAACGACCCGCCGGTGACCAAGGTTAAATGTCATTAAATGTAAAAGTTCATCAATTTCATTACTTTTATCAGAAAAGTTATATTTTTTGTGAAAAGTTAAGAATAAATCATTTCCCCATTCACCAAGAGTTCTCGAGCTTGCATAATTATTTAGATCATAATTTAGGTGTCTGGCAGAAAACGATGGAAGGTAGTATAGGCCATTCATGATCTTACACTTTGTTTTAACCTGATAACCAAAGTCGTACTCACTTAAGTGTGCAATATTTCTCCCGAAATGATTAAGTACTTTTGAGTTGGTGTATTTTACTGAAGTGCTGTGATAGAAACCACCCAGATTGTTAGGGCCTGAAGATATTAAAATTCTTGGTGACTTTTGGATTATACTTTCGTGGTTATTTAATTGTTCGTTTGCAAAAAAAGAAATGGAATATAGGTCACCTTCGTAGGTAAATTCGCCAAAAGATTCATTCCACTGATTCTTCTCAAAGCTATTTCGGCGATAATCTCTGTAAATTTCAGAATCACTGTCACGTCGTGCCTGAAGGGCGAGTCGAAGTTTATGATCTTGCCTGTGGTTGTAAGACAGCCTTGCAAAATCTCGATCTTTGCTAATTTCTACTGAGCGATAGTCGAATCCTTTTTCATTGGACTGATCTCGAATCCAACCGGCTTCTAGCAATGCGGTCGAGTATCCGTCAGTTCTTTTTTTTTGGTAGACGAATCTTGGTCCTAAAAAAATGCCCCTTTCTTCAAAAAAAGTAATTTCCGAACCTGCTGAAATATCTCCACGGTTGATTATATCCGAGTATAAACCAGCGTACCAACCGAGAGGAGGTTGATTGCCGAATTTCAGTTTCGTTCGGAGGAAATCTCTTTTTCGATCAAAAGAAAGATTAGGTAGTTTGAGTAGAGTTGAACGATTCCATGAGATGCCCGGCTGAGTGATAGAAAAGGTGGTGTTATTCTGATCGAATATCAATTGATTAGCAGTGAAGCTCGGGTCAAGTGGGTGTGGTTCGTTGAAGAATCCCTCGAGTTTGGAAGCGGAGATTTTTCCATTTTTACCTGCTAAGGAACTGGAATCGAAAACAATTGGCCCTATTCCACTGCGAACATTAGAAGCATTAAAATCGCCCGTCTTTGTGTTGAAGTTTAATTCATCTGCGAGAATGCGTAAATCATTGGATGTTAGAGTAACTGCTCCCCAGGCTTCGATCTGATTAAAACCACGGTTCCACTTTATGTTTTCAGCAGTAAGCAATAGACTATCTGAGTAAAGACGTGCGTTCCCTGATACTTTGATTGTTTTATTACCATCAAGATAAACGATATGATTATATTCCAAAGAATAGTCAGACAGAGTATTACTAAGATTACCAAGAACCGGTAATTTATAAAGCAAAAGCAATGTAAGTACTAAGGGAAATCTAACCACCTCTCATCACCATGGCATTAGCACTTTTTGCGACAACAAATAAATGATGCAAATATTAGCAGTTATTGCTTTATGTTCAATCTGGCCTCATAATAAGAATCTGCATGATAATACTACCAACTGAAATGGAATCCTTGATTAAAGGAGCTGTCCATAATCCACATCAGTGGTTGGGGATGCATCGCAATGGCTCTGGTTCAGGGCTTGTCGTGAGAGCTTGGGACCCGGGTGCTCACACGATGACTCTCGTAAACAAAGCAAATGGCAAGAGTTACCCCATGGATTGTATCCACCCAGATGGATTCTTTGAGCTTTCTCTAGCTAAATATCGTCATATTTTTAAGTATATTTTTCACTCAGAATATCCCGGTGGAGATCGTGATTGGTCCGATCCTTACAGTTTCTTGCCCACTGTATCCAATCTTGATTTGGAGGGGTTTAATAATGGTTGGGACAGGAGACCTTTCGAGAGGCTTGGGGCTATTCCTCGCACAATCGATGGTGTGAGCGGTGTTGGTTTTGTTGTCTGGGCTCCTTCGGCAAAATCAGTTCATTTAGTTGGTGATTTTAATTATTGGAATCATTGTTCTCTTCCTATGCGTTCGTTGGGGAGTTCAGGTTGCTGGGAGCTATTTGTCCCTTTCGCAAAAGCTGGTGACAAGTACAAATTCATGATTTTAGGAGCAGATGCTGTCCAGCGTGAAAAAACCGACCCATTTGGGTGGTGTTTTGAGCCCCCTCCGGGAAATGCATCCATTGTTGCAAATCGTTACTCTAGGCGATCTTCAATAATGAGTGGAAAAGAAAAATGTGTCAGGGAGTCCCCCTTGTCAATTTACGAAATTCACTTAGGGTCATGGAGGAAAGAAAATGCAGAAGGTAGACCACTTTCTTATCTTGAATTAGCCAGGGAACTTCCACCGTATGTTAAAGATACTGGCTTCACTCATGTAGAATTTTTGCCACCCAGTGAATATCCCTATGGTGCGTCTTGGGGATATCAGGTCACTGGCTATTATGCACCTACAAACCGTTATGGGACTCCCGAAGAATTTTGCATACTCCTCGATTCCCTTCAGCAGGCTGGCATTGGAGTTATTATTGATTGGGTTCCTGCTCATTTTCCTGCTGATGAATTTTCTTTAGGGGAATTTGATGGTACATGTCTCTTTGAGCATGAAGACCCTCGTAAAGGAAGGCATGCGGAGTGGGGCACTCTTTGTTTTAATTATGGGAGAGCGGAGGTAAGAAGCTTTTTAATCGGTAGTGCAGTTGCGTGGCTCGATCGATTTGGAGTGGATGGTTTCCGGGTAGATGCAGTCGCCTCTATGATCTACTTGGACTACGCTCGGAAAGAAGGAGAGTGGTGCCCAAACCAAGACGGTGGAAATGAAAATTACGAAGCAACTGATTTTATTAAGCAATTTAATCAGGTTATCCATGAGGAGTACCCCGGGGTTGTGAGCATTGCCGAGGAATCAACCTCGTTTCCACAAATTACAAAGCCACCATACATGGGGGGCTTAGGCTTTGATTTCAAATGGAATATGGGTTGGATGCATGATGTTTTAGGTTATTTCTCCGCTTCTCCCGCAGAAAGAATTCATCACCATAATCAATTAACTTTTGGAGCAATGTATCAATATTCAGAGAATTTTGTTCAGGCATTTTCTCATGATGAAGTTGTTCATGGAAAAGGGTCTTTGGTGAATAAAATGAACCTCGCATACCAAGAAGATAGAATTGCTAATTTGCGTGCACTACTTGCCTTGCAGTGGACATGGCCTGGGAAGAAAACGCTTTTTATGGGATGCGAGATTGGACAGTGGTCAGAATGGGACTTTGATAGTTCACTTGACTGGGCACTTCTAGATTTCCCGCTCCACCAAGGAATCAAGAAATTAGTATCTGATTTGAATTCATTGTATGTTTCACATCCTTCTTGGTCAAAGTATGATCACCATTCAGATAAGTTTCAATGGATTGATTGCCAGGATGCCGAAAGGCAGACGCTGTCATTTTTGAGGTATGGGGAATATCCCGAGAATACACTCTTAATTGCCTGTAATTTTTCCCAAAATCATATTCACCGTGATTGGGGTTGCCCTCATTCTGGAACTTGGGATGTCATTATCGATACAGACTCCCCAGATTATTCGGGGGATGGAAATGCAGGAGCAACAAGGTTTTCAACGATAAATGAACCAATGCATGGATTTCCGTTATCTCTATCTTTTTCTGTTAGTCGTTGGAGTGTTCGGGTTTTGAAACTTTCTGACGATTAAATTAATCCCTCATCAGAGAAGCTGAAATACCCGATCTTCTTCGGGCAATTTTCAACTTCTCCAATTATAACATGATCTAGAAAGTCGATTCCAATGTGGTCTGATGCATTGGAGATTTTTTGAGTAACAGCTAAATCCGAGGCACTTGGCGTGGGGTCCCCGCTTGGATGATTATGTGCTAGGATAATTGCGGACGATCCGTGTCTGATGGCTGGTCGGAAAACTTCCCTTGGGTGAACAGTGGAGTTAGTCGCAGTCCCAGAAGTTATATTCTCCACGCGGATGAGTCGGTTTTTACGATTAAGACAAAGAACCCACACTTTTTCTACCGTTTCCACTTTTGACTCTGTAAAAAGAAGTTTCCAAACTTTCGACGGTTCGTCAATTGGGCTGAGGGGAATGCACGGGTCTTTCATCATTCTTTTTGATACTTCAACCTGTACCGCAAGTTGTAGGGATTTAATTTTTCCAATCCCGCAAATTTTTTGAAAATCCGAGGGGTCCCAACGAAGTAGACCGGAAAGAGAGCCTGCCCGACTGATTATATCTTCGGCAAGTTCCATAACATCTCTCCGGGAAGTGCCAGACCGAATCAGCATCGCGAGCAATTCGCGGTCAGATAGTGCTTTAACACCAAATTTTTCTATACGTTCCTGAGGCCTTTCTTCAATGGGAAGGTCCTTGAGTTTGCGACGATGATAATGATTTTTTTCCAAAGCTTAATTCTCGGAGTGCGATACCGAGGGTTAATCTTCGGGTAAGTCGATAATTACATAAGCATCGCGTTTTCTTTTATTGAACCACTTAGCTTGCTCCTCAGACTCGATCTGAGAAGCTAATATTTTTTCAATTTCAAAACGAACCTCATCAACAGGTTGAAGTCTTTCAGGTTTTTCTTCAGTGACCATTAAAATGTAGATTTCGGCGTTATTATCATCGATGCTTTCCTGTCCATTTAAAGAGAAAGGTTCAGAGATTTCTCCTACATTCAATGCAAAAGCTTTATCCCGAATGACGGCATTCTTTAATTCTGAAGCCTTGACCATAACTCCCCAGTCACCTCCCTTGTCCTTGAAGTAACTCGTGCCAGCAGTTTTAGCAATTTCATAAAAATCATTTGGTGATTTTATATCTTTTCTTATTGCATTGGCGTGCTGGGCAAGAGATCGAGAATCCGGAAAGTCTTTATTTGGAGAAAAGACAATTTCACTCAAGCGAATCTGTCGTTCCAATTTGAATTTATCATGATTTTGATTGTAGAACATTTCAACTTTTTCAGGACTGATCTCCTCGCGGGATCGCTTCCTTTTAGCGAGCATG